>Ga0326597_10010639_pt1 | contig 12238 bp, 6 predicted proteins | sample RVTome_12_FD_203789 | JGI IMG/M metagenome (GOLD analysis project Ga0326597, IMG submission 203789) | Soil microbial communities from uranium-contaminated site in the Upper Colorado River Basin, Wyoming, United States - RVT100D185 | ecosystem: Environmental > Terrestrial > Soil > Contaminated >... | reverse complement strand
AAACGAGCCGGCCGTCCCGACGAATTCCGAAGAAGACGCCGTTCTCGAGCTGGGCGGAGTCGAACGAGTCGGGCCGGTCCGCATGCTCGCCGAAAAGCGCCAACAGGGAAGGGAGGTCGTCGGCCCCCAAGGCCTCCGCACCAGACGATCGCCCGGTGGGAAAGGCTTGCGGGCGAAGTCCCATGCGCCACATGTGCGTCTCGCGCGACGAACGAAGCCGGCCCCCCAGGCCGGCCCGGTGAGTCGCCAGGAGACCGTACTGATAGGTCCCCGCAGGGATTTCACGAAGCAGTCGCTCGACTTCTTCCGGATCGCCGTGAGCGAAGAGCAGGGGCGGAGTCAGACCTCGGTAGACCATCACGACGGCGCGGGTGCCGACTCGCCAGGATGTCCTCTCGAAGAACGGCGCCTCGAGGTCGGCCAGGGCGTAGGCGGACCATACACGGTCCTGCTCGAGGAGGGATCGGGCGCGGTTCGGTTCTGGTTCGGGCAGGAGCTCAGCCGCCACGCCGCAGCTGCTCGAGCTCGGGCCCTCCGTCGAAGGTCCGGCGGAATCGCTCGAGGAACTCGTCGAGGGTGAAAGCATGACCCTGGGTGCCTTCTTCTTCCAGGCAGTAGGCCGCCGCCAGGGCCCCCAGCTGGCCGCAGCGATCGAGGCCCAGGCCGTGGGCGTAGCCCTTCAAGAAACCTCCGCGGAAGGCATCGCCCACGCCTGTCGGATCGGCCGGGCGGATGGGGAGGACGGCCGGGATGTGGTAAGTCGTGCCGGCCTGATAGACGTCGGCGCCGTGTTCGCCGCGCGTGATCACCAGGAACTCGGTCCGCTCGACGATCGCGTCCAGCCCCAGTCCGGTCTTCTCCGAGATCATGCCGAATTCGTAGTCGTTGCAGAAGAGGGCCCGGGCGTTGGCCATCCCGTGGCGCAGGACATCCGCTTCGAGGCGCACGATCTGCTGGCTCGGGTCGTAGAAGTAGGGGATCCCCAACCGGCCGCATTCAAGCACGTAGGCCTCCATCGCCGCCGGGTCGTTCGGGGAGATCACCGCCAGATCCGGCCGGAAGGGGAGGTCTTCGAAACGCAGCTCGGCCGCCCGCGCCATCGCTCCGGTATAGAAGGAAGCGATCTGGGCGTTCACCTGGTCCGTGTTGACGAAGAAGGAGGCGGTCAGCAGGCCGGGGATGACCCGGATGGCGCTGGTATCGACGCCGTGCTTCTCGAGCCACGCGCGATAGTCGTCGAAGTCCTCCCCGGCGGTGGCCATCACCAGCGGGCGCTCCCCGAGCAACGCCATGGTAAAGGCGATGTTGGCGGCGATCCCGCCGCGCCGGCGGATCAGGGTGTCGACCAGGAACGACAGGCTCAGTCGATCGAGGCGGTCGGCCAGGATGTGGTCGCGGAAGCGACCCGGAAACGACATCAAGTAGTCGAAGGCGATCGAACCGGTGAGGACGATCTTCATCCAGGGCCCTGCCTGCGGCAAAACGCGCGCTCGATTGAGCGCGCGTTCGGATCGAAGCCAGTCTAGCATGGAGGGGAGGGGACGGCAAGCGAAGCGCAGCCCGAATGTTCACATCATTGCCAGGAGCGCCGGCTTCATGCCCGGGCGCCTCGCAATGACGTCTTCCTGGGTGTCGACTTCTGACCGCCGTCCGCGGATAGGGAAAACCGCCGTGCGGCAATGATTTGTGCTTGAGATTGACGGATGCACTGGGCCTCTTTATCATCGGCGAACGATGCCCGGACGGACTCCCTGGCGGGGGGCGGCCCTGTTGTTGGTCCTGGTTGTGGCGGCGTGCAGCAAGGCCACTCTCCCGCTGACGCTCACCCCGAGCGACACACCGCTGCCGACGGCGACCCCGCTGCCGACGGCGACGCCGACACCTTCGCCGGCGGACCACCTGGCGCGCGCCGAGGCGGCCCTCTTCAATGGAGACTGGGCCGCGGCGCAGGCGGCCTTCGACGCCGCTTCGGCCTCCGGCGACGCCGCCGCCAAGGAACGGGCGGAGTTCGGCAAGGCGCGCGTGGTCCTGGAGGCGGGTCGGGCCGATGAGGCGCGATCGGCTTTCGATTTCTTCCTCATCTCCCATCCCGAGGGCGATCGCGCGGCGCAGGCGCATCTCTTGCGCGGCCTCCTGCGCCGCGATCAAGGGGACGCCGCCGGTGCGGTGGCGGACTTCGACGCCTACCTCGCTCTACGACCGGGGCTGATCGACAGCTACGCCCACGAATGGGCCGGAGACGCGCTGTGGAATGCCGGCCAGCCCGGCGCGGCGGCCGATCGCTACGCCAGCGCCGCCGGGATGGCGCGCCTCGACGACGGCATCGGCATCCGCTTCAAGCAGGGGCGGGCCCTCGTCGAGGCGGAAGACGCCGCCGCGGCGATCGCCATCTACGACGACCTCTACCAGGGCACCCTCGATCCGGCGGTCCGCGCCGCCGCCGATTGGTACACCGGTCAGGCCCTCCAGGCGATCGGCGATGACTCCGGCGCCTACGCCCGCTACCTCGATGCGGTCACGAACTACCCCGAGACGAACGAAAGCTACCTGGCCCTGGTCGAACTGGTCAACGCCGATGTGCCGGTGGACGACTTGCTGCGGGGGCGCATCGACGTGTTTGTCGGGGTCTATCAACCGGCGGTTGCCGCGTTCACGCGTGTGATCGATTCGCAGCCCAGCAGCGCCGTCTACTTCCAGCGGGCGCTCGCCCGGCGCGCGGCCGGCGATCCCCTCGGGGCCATGGAGGATCTCTTCCAGGTGTACGCCGTCTTCACCGGGGCGGCGGAGGCGGAAGAGGCCTGGCTGGAGGCGGCGGACATCGCCTGGTTCGACCTCGGCGATCCTCGCCAGGCGATCAATGTCTTCATCCAGTTCGTCGAGACGCTCCCGGCCAGCGCCCTCGCGCCACAGGCGCTGCTCTCCGCCGGCCGCGCCGCCGAGATCAGCGGCGACCTGCCTGGCGCCGTCGACTTGTACGCCCGCGCCGCCGCCTCCTACCCGACGAGCGACCTCGCCAGCCGGGCCGCCCTGCGATCAGGGCTGACGCAGTTCCGCTTGCAGGATGTGTCCGGCGCAGCCACCTCGTTCCAGCGCGCCGGCGAATTGGCCCAGAACGGAGCCGATCGCGCCGCGGCCGCCTACTGGTCCGGCAAGGTGTTGGCCGCGCAGGGCCTCACGACCGAGAGTGAACAGGCCTGGGCCAGTGCCGCCGCCAGCGATCCGACCGGCTTCTACTCGGAGCGCGCCGCCGACGTCCTCGCCGGCCGAAGCCCCTTCGAACCCGCGGGAGTCTTCTCCTTCCCTACCGACCTTGGGGGAGACCGGGCCCAGGCCGAAGACTGGCTCCGCGCAACCTTCCCCATCACGGCCGCCGGGGATATGAGTGAGATCACGCCGAGTCTGGCCGGGGATCCTCGACTGGTGCGCGGAACGGAGCTGCTCGCCATGGGGTTGTACGACGAGGCGCGGGCCGAGTTCGAGGACATGCGGCTCGACTACGCCGGCGACGCCGAGTCCACCTACCGCCTGATGCATCGCCTTCTGGAACTCGGCCTGTACGATCTGGCCATCCGGTCCGCCCGCCAGGTGCTCGACCTGGCCGGCCTGGATGATGCCGGGACTCTTTCGGCCCCGCGCTATTTCAACTTAGTCCGTTTCGGCCCGTATTTTGGGGACCTGATCCTGCCGGAGGCGATGGACGCCGAGTTGGATCCACTCTTCCTGCTGTCGGTCGTCCGCCAGGAGAGTCTGTTCCAGGGGGCGGCCACCTCGAGTGCCAGCGCCCGAGGCTTGATGCAAGTAATCCCATCCACCGGCGGGGAGATCGCCGCCCAGCTCGGGTGGCCTCCTGGCTACACGGAGGCGGATCTCCACCGACCGATCGTGTCGGTCACGTTCGGGACCTACTACCTGGCCAAGCAGCGGGATGCGTTCAACGGCGACCTGATGGCGGCCCTGGCTGCCTACAACGGCGGCCCGGGTAGCGCCGCGATTTGGCTGGAACGGGCGGGAGGAGACCCCGATCTGTTCTTCGAGGTGATCGGCTTCGAGGAGACGCGCACCTACCTGCGGACGATCTACGAAGTCTTCAACATCTACCGGAATCTCTACGTCGGGGAGTGATCACCTTCTATGCATGCGGTTTTCGTCAGGCCCCCACCCCTAACCCCTCCCCCTGCCTGACCTGATTCTCCGCACAATGTGCTTAGGCCAGGGGGAGGGGAGAATCCTAGGAGAGGGGGGAGCTTTGCCCCGCCTCCTCTCTTGAAAACCTCCCCCTCCCCGCATGTTGACTTGGACGCGGCGCCGGCCCGCCGGCGAGGGGCAAGAGGGGGGACAATCCACTTTGCCCGCCTGGTGCGACGGACGCGGCGATTACCGGCCGGGAAGGGGGGAAAAGGGGAGAGGCCGGCTGCCCGCCCCCTTGGCCGCCAGAACCGGGGCTCTTGACGCCGCCCATTTCGGTGGTACACTGCCCTTTCGCAGAAGTCGAAACTGACTGTTGAGCGGGCCAGAAGCGCGGGGTAGATCCCCGCCTTCTTGCTGAGCCCGGCCGGTGGGCGTTTTCCAGGAGCAGTGAATGGCGACAACGAGTGCGCGCAAGCTGTATTCTCGCATTCCCGACATCTATTCGCTCCCTAGTTTGATTCAGGTCCAGGTCGACTCGTTCCAGTGGCTGCTGCGCGAGGGCCTGGCGGAGCTCTTCGACGAAGTCTCCCCGATCGAGTCCTACAACGGCGGGATGAAGCTGTATTTCCCGAGCAAGAGCCGCGAGTCGCGCGAGTTCGGCCTCAAGTTCTGGTTCGAAGAGCCCAAGCACGACATCGACGAGTGCGTCGAACGCGACCTGACGTTCGCCCGCCCGCTCTACGTCTCGGTGCTGCTGGCCGGCCCGGAGGTCCCGCATCCGGTCAAGAACGAGATCTTCCTGGGCGACTTCCCGATGATGACCGAGAAGGGGACCTTCATCGTCAACGGGACGGAGCGCGTCGTCGTGTCGCAGCTCATCCGCAGCCCGGGCGTCTACTTCGAAGCCGGCGAAGATCGCCTGACCGGCCGGCGGCTGGCGGCGGCCAAGTTGATCCCCGATCGCGGCGCCTGGATGGAATTCGAAAGCCGCAAGAGCGATTACCTGACCCTCAAGTTCAACCGCAAGCGGACCGTCCCGGTGACGATCCTGTTGCGGGCCCTGGCGGCGGTGTCGGACGGCATCAAGCAGTCGCCGATCAAGACCGGCTCCGACGAGGAGCTGCTCGCCCTCTTCGCCGCTTCCGACACCAACCCCGATCACCCCTACATCGCCACCACTATTCGCCAGGAGCCGACCTGGGAGATCAAGGACAAGCGCACGCTGCCGCAGGAAGCGCTGATCGAGTTTTATCGGCGCATGCGCCCGGGCGATCCGCCGACGCTCGATAACGCCCGTGAATACCTGATCGACCAGCTCTTCGACCCGCGCCGCTACGACCTGGAACGGGTGGGGCGCTACAAGCTGAACCAGAAGCTCTCGCTGCACGAGTACATCCCGCTGGAGCACCGCCAGGTGACCGGCTGGGACATCGTGCGCCTGGTCGAGCGGCTAATCCGCATCAACAACCACCTGGAAGAGCCGGACGACATCGACCACCTCGGCAATCGCCGGGTGAAGACGGTCGGCGAGTTGATTCAGGCCAAGCTGCGCGTCGGGCTGCGTCGGGCCGAGCGCGTCATCGTCGAGCGCATGTCGATCCGCGACCAGGAGCAGCTCACGCCGATCACGCTGGTCAACATCCGGCCGGTGGTGGCCGCCATTCGCGAGTTCTTTGGATCGAGCCAGCTCTCGCAATTCATGGATCAGACCAACCCGCTGGCCGAGCTGCGCCACAAGCGAACGCTCTCGGCCCTCGGCCCGGGCGGCCTGCGCCGCGAGCGCGCCGGCTTCGACGTGCGCGACGTCCATCACTCTCACTACGGCCGCATCTGCCCGATCGAGACGCCGGAAGGCCCGAACATCGGACTGATCGGACGCCTGGCGTCCTACGCCAAGGTCAATCGCTTCGGTTTCATCGAAACGCCCTACCGCAAGGTCTTTCGCGAGTTGGACGCCGGCGACCCCCGCCTGCTCGGGCGAAAAGTCCGCGGCCAGGTGCTCGACGGCAAAGGCGCCAAGGCCCTGGCCGAAGACGGCCAGGAGATTACGCCGCAGTTGGCCAAGACGCTGTCCAAGGCCGGCCGGCCGATTCCGATCGTGCCCTTTGTCTCGGAGGAGTCGAATTACCTGACGGCCGACGAGGAAGACAAGTGGCTGATCGCCCAGGCCAACGCGCCGCTCAACGAGCGCCAGGAGTTCGTCCGCCCGCGCGCTTCCTGCCGTCACCACGGCGACTTTCTATTCGCCGCACCCGACGAGATCGACTACATGGACGTCGCGCCCCGACAGATCGTCGGGGTGAGCGCTTCCCTGATTCCGTTCCTCGAGCACGACGACGCCAACCGGGCGCTGATGGGCTCGAACATGCAGACGCAGGCCGTCCCGCTCATTCGCCAGGAAGTGCCGCTGGTTTCGACCGGCATGGAGCGTCAGGCGGCGATCGACTCGGGGCAGGTGATCCTGTCCGACGTCGAAGGCGAAGTCGTTTCGGTCACCGGCAGCGAAGTCGCCGTGCGCCACGGCCGCGACCGGCGCGTCTACCGGCTGCGCAAGTACAACCGCTCCAACCAGAGCACCTGCATCGACCAGCGCCCGGCGGTCATCAAGGGCCAACGGGTGCGGCGCGGCGACGTCATCGCCGATTCGTCGAGTACGGCCCAGGGCGAGCTGGCCCTCGGCCAGAATGTGCTGTGCGCTTTCCTGTCCTGGGAGGGCGGCAACTTCGAGGACGCCATCCTGGTCTCGGAACGCCTGGTGCAGGAAGACCGCTTCACCTCGGTCCACATCGAGAAGCATGAGGTCGAGGCGCGCGACACCAAGCTCGGGCCGGAGGAGATCACCTACGATATCCCTAACGTCGGGGATGAGGCGTTGCGCGACCTGAACGAGGACGGCATTATTCGCGTCGGCGCCGAAGTCGGCCCGAACGACATCCTGGTCGGCAAGATCACGCCCAAGGGCGAGAAGGAGTTGACGCCGGAGGAGAAGCTGCTGCGGGCGATCTTCGGCGAGAAGGCGCGCGAAGTGAAGGACACCTCGCTGCGCATGCCGCACGGCGAACGCGGCAAGGTCGTCGACGTCAAGGTCTTCACCCGCGAGGAGCACCGCGACCTGCCGCCGGGGGTCGAGAAAATGGTGCGCGTGTCGGTCGCCCAGAAGCGCAAGGCGACCGAGGGCGACAAGATGGCCGGCCGCCACGGCAACAAGGGCGTCATTTCCAAGGTCGTCCCGGTGGAGGACATGCCCTTCCTGGAGGACGGCACGCCCATCGACCTGATCCTCAACCCGCTGGGCGTCCCAGGACGCATGAACATCGGCCAGATCCTGGAGGCCCACCTGGGTTGGGCCGCGGATCGCCTCGGCTTTCAGGCCATCACACCGGTCTTCGACGGCGCCGACGAGGATGAGATCGAAGCCGAGTTGGCCCGTGCCTGGATGATCGACCGAGCCTGGAAGGACGCCGCCGAGCAGGCCTGGCCGTGGGCCCGCGAGCGGGGCTTCTATCAAGAGGAAGCCTTCGAGGACGATAGCGAAGTCCGCCGACTGTACCTGGAAAGCCGGCTGGGGGAGCGCGGCTACGCCACCCAGCTGATGGAAACCGACGTCAACTATGCCCGCCGCTCGGCCCTGCGCGAGTGGCTGCGGGATAAGGGCTACGATCCAGACAAGATCCTGGTCTTCGACGACAGCCCGGTCGAAGTCACGGCGCGCCGGCCGTACGACGCCGCCGCCATCGAGGCCTGCCTGCGGCTGTGGCTGGAGGAGCAGGGCCAGCCGCCCAAGGGCAAGACGCTGGAAGAGCTGCGCAAGGAGGCCGAGCGGGCCCTTCTCAAGACGGGCAGCCCGCCGCCGATCCTGGGTAAGCAGCTCCTGTTTGACGGCAAGTCCGGCGAAGCCTACGATCAGCCGGTGACCGTCGGACTCGTGCTGATGATGAAGCTCCATCACCTGGTGGAAGACAAGGTGCACGCCCGCTCGACCGGCCCGTACTCGCTCGTCACCCAGCAGCCGCTGGGCGGCAAGGCGCAGTTTGGCGGCCAGCGCTTCGGCGAGATGGAAGTCTGGGCGCTGGAGGCCTACGGCGCCGCCCACACCCTGCAGGAAATGCTGACGGTCAAATCGGACGACGTGCAGGGACGGGTCAAGACCTACGAGGCCATCGTCAAAGGCGACCCCGTCGAGGAGCCGGGCATCCCGGCCTCCTTCCGCGTGCTGGTCAAGGAGCTGCAGAGCCTAGGCCTGTCGGTCGAGGCCATCAGCGAAGAGGGCGAAGTCCTCAAGTTCGGCAAAGACGACGAGCGCGCCCGGCCGCCGCGGCTGGGGCTGGGCTTGCTCGACATGGATCCGCGAGCCTGAGGTCAGGGCGGCTCGCAATGACATGAAAACCATCGCCCGGCCATGGCCCTCGGGGAAGCTTGGCTGCCATGCGCCGCCCAGGATCCCCGGGACAGCCATGGCGTAGGGGCGAAGCATGCTTCGCCCCTACGCTCTCCCTGGGGATTGTGTCTCCGGATGCGGCGGACGGGAACTCAATCGTCCACGACGAAGCCGAGGGTGGCTGGCCCTATCCGGGTCCAGCCAGGGCCTTGGGCCTCTCGGGTATTCCCCTGTTCCGCCCGGCACAAACTCCTTGACGGAGCCGGGGGCGGCGTGCTAGAATAACTGTCCGTCTAGTACCCAAGGCGGGCTGGCGTGACGCCCTTTCGCTCTTCAGCGCACCCGAAGGGGTGCAGGGCGCCAAGGGCGGAAGCGCCGGCCCGAATGGAATAGCGGTTGCACCCCGCGGCCTTCATTGAAGTCCTTAAGGGGGCGCGGGATGCATGAGGCCAGGCCATCGTGCAAGTTCGATGGCCTTCCTGTCGCGAGGGCCCCGAGGCGGAGAGCCACGGGCGAGGTTGGAGGAGAGACGTGCCGACGATCAACCAGCTGGTGCGCAAGGGCCGGAAAGACAAGCGGGCCAAGACCAAGGCGCCGGCGCTGCAGTTCATCTTGAACTCGAAGAAGCAGCGCCGCACGTCAGTCCCCAAGGGCGCGCCGCAGAAGCGCGGCGTGTGCACGCAGGTCCGCACCCAGACCCCGAAGAAACCGAACTCGGCGCTGCGCAAGGTCGCCCGCGTCCGGCTGACGAACGGGATCGAGGTCTCGGCCTACATCCCGGGCGAAGGTCACTCGCTGCAGGAGCACTCGGTGGTGCTGGTGCGCGGCGGCCGCGTCAAGGACCTGCCCGGCGTGCGCTACCACATCGTGCGCGGCACGCTGGATACGACCGGGGTCGAGAGCCGGCGCCAGTCCCGTTCGAAGTACGGCGGCAAGCGGCCCAAGGAGTCGGCGTAGGACCGCCGGCGTTGACGGAGAGCAGGCATGCGTCGCACACGTCCTGAAAAACACCGCACCCCCGGAGACGCCCGCTACAACAGCGAGCTGGTCCAGGGATTCATCAACCGGCTGATGCGCCGCGGCAAGAAGAGCACGGCCACGCGCATCGTGTACAACGCCTTCGATCTGATCGAAGGCCGGGCCAAGCGCAACGCCCTGGAGATCTTCGAGTCGGCGATGCGCAACGTCAGCCCGATGCTGGAGGTCAAGCCGCGCCGCGTCGGCGGCGCCACCTATCAGGTGCCGGTCGAGGTCGGCAGCGAGCGCCGCGTATCGCTGGCGATGCGCTGGATCCTGGTCGCCTCGCGCGCCCGCGGCGGCAAGTCGATGGCCGAGCGGCTGGCGGGCGAACTGATCGACGCCGCCGGCAGCACCGGCGGGGCGATGAAGAAGCGCGAAGAAGTCCACAAGACGGCGGAGGCCAACCGGGCCTTCGCTCACTACCGTTGGTAGATCGCCCGCGAGAAGCGATCGCCGCAGGAACCCGCATGGCTCGCCAGGCACCCCTCGAACGTTATCGGAACATCGGCATCATCGCTCACATCGATGCCGGGAAGACGACCACCACCGAGCGGGTGCTGTTCTACACCGGTCGGACCCATCGTTTGGGTTCGGTAGATGAAGGCACGACCGTCACCGACTGGATGGATCAGGAGCGGGAGCGCGGCATCACCATCGTCTCGGCGGCCGTCACGGCCGCCTGGCGCGACTACGTCATCAACATCATCGATACCCCCGGCCACATCGATTTCACCGCCGAGGTCCAGCGATGCCTGCGCGTGCTGGACGGCGGGGTGGTCGTGTTCGACGCCGTGCAGGGGGTCGAGCCGCAATCCGAGACCGTCTGGCGCCAGGCCGACCGTTACGCCGTGCCGCGCATTTGCTTCGTCAACAAGATGGACCGCGTCGGCGCCTCCTACGACCGCACCATCGACATGGTGCGGCAGCGGCTGGGAGCCAACGCCATCCCGGTCCAGATGCCGGTCGGCGTCGAGTCGGATTTCATGGGCGTCATCGATCTGCTGGAGGAACGGGCGGTCATCTGGACCGATGACGTCGGCGCCGAGCCGGAACAGGTCGAGATCCCGGCCGACCTCAAGCGCGAAGCCGCCGAACGGCGCTCGCGCCTGGTCGAGCAGATCTGCGAGACCGACGACGATCTGACCCACCAGTACCTGGAAGGCAAGACGCCGGGGCTGGAGGAGTTGAAGCGCGCCCTGCGGGCGGCAACCATCGCCGGCAGGGCGACGCCGGTGTTGTGCGGCTCTTCGCTGCGCAACAAGGGCGTCCAGCCCTTGCTGGATGCCGTGGTCGACTATCTGCCGTCCCCGGCCGACATCCGGGCCGTCGTCGGGACCAAGCCCTCCGAGCCGGAAACACAGGTGACTCGCCCGGCCGAGGACACGGCGCCGCTCAGCGCCCTGGTTTTCAAGATCGTCTCCGACCCGTACGTCGGCCGGTTGGCCTACTTCCGGGTCTATTCGGGCAAGATCACCACCGGTTCGATGGTGCACAACTCGAGCAAGGGCAAGCGCGAGCGCGTCGGACGACTGATCCGCATGTACGCCGACCGCCGCGAGGACATCACCGAAGTGCTGGCGGGCGACATCGCCGCCGTGCTGGGGATGAAGGAAACCTTCACCGGCGACACGTTGTGCGATGCCGCCAACCCGATCGTGCTCGAGACGATCAGCTTCCCCGAACCGGTCGTCTTCCTGGCGATCGAGCCGAAGTCGACGGCCGACCAGGACCGGATGGGCGAGGCGCTGCGCAAACTGTCCGAAGAAGACCCGACTTTCCGCGTGAGTGGGGACGAGAACACGGGCCAGACGGTCATCTCCGGCATGGGCGAGCTCCATCTGGAAGTGCTCGTCGACCGGATGCTGCGCGAATTCAAGGTCCAGGCCAAGATCGGCCGCCCGCGGGTGGCCTATCGCGAGTCCATCTCCCGCCCTGTTCCCAAGTCGGAATACCGCTACATCAAGCAAACGGGGGGGCACGGCCAGTACGGCCATATCGTGCTCCGTCTGGAGCCGGGTGCGCCCAGCTCGGGCGTGGTCTTCGAGAACAAGGTCGTCGGTGGCAAGATCCCCAAAGAGTTCATCCCGGCGGTCGAGAAGGGCGTGCGCGAAGCGGCCGAAGGCGGCGTGCTGGCCGGCTACCCGGTGACGGATGTCGCCGTATACCTGACCGACGGATCGTCGCATGACGTCGATTCGAGCGAGATGGCCTTCAAGATGGCCGGCTCGCTCGGTTTCAAGCAGGCTGTCCAGCAGGGGGGCCCGGTGCTGCTCGAGCCGATCATGCGCATCGAGACGGTCGTCCCGATGGACTTCGTCGGCGATGTGACCGGCGACATGGCCGCCCGCCGCGCTGAGGTGACCGGGATCGAGATCCGGCCGGGCAACTCGCAGGCGATTCTGGCGATGGTGCCGCTGGCCGAGATGTTCGGTTATGCCACCGACCTGCGCTCGATGACCCAGGGGCGCGGGGCCTTCACGATGGAATTCGACCATTACGCCGCCGTCTCCGAGACGGCTGCCAAAGCCGTGCTGGAGGGCGCCCGCTAGGCGCCCCGGCCTCCAGACCAAGCGCGAGGGAGAACGATGTCGAAGCAGAAGTACGAGCGGACGAAGCCGCATATGAATGTAGGGACGATGGGTCACATCGACCATGGGAAGACGACGCTGACGGCGGCGATCACGAAATACTGCTCGTTGCGAGGGCAAGGGC
>Ga0326597_10010636_pt1 | contig 12240 bp, 8 predicted proteins | sample RVTome_12_FD_203789 | JGI IMG/M metagenome (GOLD analysis project Ga0326597, IMG submission 203789) | Soil microbial communities from uranium-contaminated site in the Upper Colorado River Basin, Wyoming, United States - RVT100D185 | ecosystem: Environmental > Terrestrial > Soil > Contaminated >... | reverse complement strand
CTCCTGGGTCATACCCCACACGCCCTGCGGAATGGGCATCATCACCGTGCCCTTGTAGCCCTCGCCGCCGAACACGCTGCGGATCAGGGAATCGCGGTCCATGGCCAGGGCCACCGCCTTGCGCAGGTTCTCGTTGTTGAAGGGCGGCTTGTGGATGTTGACGATGATGTTGATGGTGGCCTGCACGGCCAGGGGCGCGAACTGGATGCGCGGCTCGGCCTGGGCCATGGTGTCGCGGGTGGGCTTGAACGTGGAGAGCAGCATGTTCACGTCCACCTGGTTGGAGATCACCGCCGCGGTGCGCGTCGAGGTCTGCTTCAGCACCGGATAGACGATGCCGTCCAGGTAGGGCCGCCCCTCGCGGAAGTAGTCCCGGTTCTTCTCCAGGGTGATCTGCACGTCCCGCTTGTAGTCCTTCAGCTTGAACGGGCCGGTGCCGTTGGCGCGGGTGCGCAGGTCGCGGATGGGCACGTGGGCCGGGTACACCGGCGAGTAGCCCGAGGCCAGCATGCCCAGCAGCGAGGGCTGCGGGCGCTTCAGCTTGAAGGTCACCTCGTGGTCGCCGTTGGTGGTGATGTCCGCCACGTTGAAGTACCAGAGCTTGCGCGGATTGAGCTTCATGCGCGACTCGCTGACGCCGCGCACCGCGTCGAAGGTGTGCTTGACGTCCTGGGCGGTGAAGGGCTTGCCGTCGTGCCAGCGCACGTTCCGGTTCAGCTCGAAGGTCAGCTCGGTGCCGTCGCCGCTCCAGCGCCAGCTTTCGGCCAGCTCGGGCACGATGGTGTCCAGCGATTCGCGCACCACCTGCCAGTCGTAATAGACCAGATTGTTGTAGACGGGGCCCATGGGCCATGAGGTGCGGTTGGTGGCCTCCTCGTGAATGGAGAGGCTGGGTGGGTTCTGGTTGGTGGCCACCTTCAGGATGCCGCCGTACTTCTGGGCCGGCACGCTCGCGGCGGCCAGCAAAAGAGACGTGGCGCCCAGGGCGCCGGCAAGTAGAAATTTACGAAATAGCATGGCTCCCCCCTTCCCTCAAAAGGAGTTCGGTACGGATCAGGATGGATGTGCTGGGAGCCCCGGGCCCTCCCCCCGACGGCGTCGGGAGCCTGGGGCGCCTTCCCCGGGCGCTACTCTCCCGTAGTCGGTTGCCGATGTCAACCGCGCCCCCCGGCCCGGCCCGGCGGGCCGCGCCGGCAGGGGCTTTCGGCCGACCGGCTTGGCTTTTTGCCGCCGGAGCGGTATCGCTGGGGGGTCGTTCTTGCCCCCAACCCCCGGCCCCTTCACCAGGAGCGCTTCCATGAAAGTCGGCATGCTGTTCACCAACCAACAACCCAACACCACCGACATGGTGAGCGCCCTGGAGGAGCAGTTCCTCCTGGTGCGCCACGCCCGCGACCGGGGGTGGGACTCGGTCTTCGCGGGCCAGCACTACCTGAACGAGGGGGGCAACAAGATGCTCCAGCAGGTGCCGTTCCTGGCCCGGCTGGCGGCGGAGGCGGGGGAAATGAAGCTGGGGATGGGGATCATGGTGCTGGGGGTGCACAACCCGGTCTACGTGGCGGAAACGGTCTCGTCCCTGGACGTGATCGCCCGGGGCAACCTGATCTTCGGGGTGGGGCTGGGCTACCGCAACCTGGAATTCGAGGCCTTCGGCGTGTGGCGCGGGCAGCGCGTGAAGCGCTTCGAGGAGTGCCTGACCCTGGTCAAGCAGCTCTGGAGCGGAGAGGCGGTCTCCTTCGAGAGCGACTACTGCAAGCTGGACAACGCCCAGCTCGCCCTGCTGCCGGTGCAGCAGCCCCACCCGCCCATCTGGTTCGCCGCCCACCGCGAGCCGGCCATCCGCCGCGCCGCGCGCATGGGCGACACCTGGTACATCAACCCCAACTCCACCCCCAGGCGCATCGCCCAGCAGCTCGTGGACTACCGGGACGAGCTGGCGAAGCACGACAAGCCCTTCCCGGCGGAGCTGCCCTGCCGCAAGGAGATCTTCTGCGCGAAGGACAAGGCCACCGCCATGGAAATGGCCGCGCCCTACATGGGCGCCAAGTACCGCATCTACGCGGAGTGGTTCAAGAAGGGGAAGAAGAAGCTGGAGAAGGCCTACGACAAGCCCTTCGAGGAGCTGCTCAAGGACCGCTTCATCATCGGCTCCCCGGAGGACTGCTACGAGCAGCTCCGTCCGTACTGGGAAGACCTGGGGGTGACCCACTTCGTCTTCCGTACCCACTTCGTGGGCATGCCCGTCTCCTACGCCCTGCACTCCATGCGCACGATCTCCGAGGAGCTGCTGCCCGCCCTGCACCGGGCCCAGCCCAAGCGACACGAACGGCCCGTGCGGGCCGCGGGGTAACCGCCGCGTCCCTGGCGGGCCAGGGACGGGTCACTCGGCCGGCGGGCGGGGGGCGGCCCCCTCGGCCCGCGGCCGACGCCAGTCCGGGTCGGCGGCCAGGGAGACCAGCGGGCTGAGCACCATGGCCCAGAACACCGGGCTGATGCCCAGCAGCGGCGTGCCGCTGGCCGCGATGAACACCGCGAACAGCCCCCCGAAGCGGTAATGGCCCGAGCCCACCGCCCGCCCCAGGGTCTGGAGGAACACCGGCAGCAGCCCCAGCGCGGCGATGACGCGCATCAGGCTGAAGGGCAGGGTCTGGAACAACTCCACGATCGCGCCCGCGAACAGCCCCGCCACCAGCGACAGCACGCACCCCACCACCGCCGCCCCGTAGCGGAGCTGCGGATCGGGGTGCACGGAGGGCTCCGTGCACACGGCCATCCGCGGCGTGCCCAGGTTGGCCCCGTGGCCGCCGAAGAACGCCTGCGCCACGCCGAACAACGCGGTCACCAGGGTGATGGCGCGCACCGGCGCCGCGAAGCGGAAGGCCCACAGCACGCCGATAGAGGTGGCGTTGTGGGCCGACATCAGCACGAGGGCCACCGGCAGGGAGATGGAAAAGAACGCCTCCACGGTGAACACCGGCACGTAGAACACCGGCAGCGACAGCCGCGCTGTCGGCGCCGACAGCGGCGCCTCACCCGCCAGCCCCACCCCCAGCACGCCCACCACCAGGGCCGCGGCGATGGGTGGAATGCGCAGGCGCGACCACCGCAGCGCGACGAAGTAGGCCAGCACGGCCGGCACCCCCTGCCAGGGGTGCCGCACCAGCTCGCCGAAGAGACCCGTCCCGAAGCGCAGCAGCACCCCGGCCAGCACGCCCATCACGATCTCCTTGGGCACCAGCTCCAGCAGCCGCGAGTACACCCCGCTCAGGGCCACGGCCAGCATCAGCAGGGCCCCCATCAGGTAGCCCCCCACGGCCTGCTCGAAAGGAATGTGCGGCAGCACGTGGGTCAGCACCACCACGGCGGGCAGGGACATGCCGCCCAGCATGGGCTGGCGGTAGGCGAAGGAAAGCAGCAGCCCCATCACGCTGCCCCCCACCAGCACGGCGAACAGCCACGACTCGATCTGCACCGGCGTCAGCCCGGCGCCCGCCCCCACCTGGTAGAGCACCAGCGTGGGCGCGGAGAGCACCAGCACCGTGGACACGAGCCCGGCGGTGACGGTGGACACCGTCAGGGCGCGCGGCAGGTCGCGCAGGCTTTCGAGAAACCGCGTCTCCGGCTCCCACAGTCTCATGGGCGGGTCACCTGGGGCATGTCTTCTCCGTGGGGATGCCCCGAGGGGCGGGGGGAAAGGGAGCGCCGGCGGTCGCGGACGACCGGCAACGCTCCTGACGGGCGGCATCGCCTTCCTTGCGGTCCGCGTGCCATTCCCCGGGCCCCGCGCCGTGCGGCGGCGCGTCCGCCGAGTGCCGGCACGGCCGCTGCGGCCCGCAGTGCCCTTCACAGCGCTGGCCTACGGGGAAACGAGCGGCCGGGGCTGCCGTCAGTAAGGGTGCCCTGGCGTTTAATACTTTCCCTTGACCGAATCGGAGGCTCATGTTAGCAGCCGCTCCAGAAGGGGGAATGGCCCCGTTTCAGCTTTTCTACTCCTGAGTTCTCTCCGTGCCGGAGAGAGAAAGGACGGTCATGTTCCGCATCGCGTTGGTGGCGGGAGCCACGCTCCTCGCCCTGTCGCTGGCTTTCCCGATCCACGCCCAGAAATACGGCGGCGTGTTGCAGGGCGTGCTTCCGGGCAACCCCCCCAGCCTCTCCATCCACGACGAGGGCACGGGGTGGGTGCTGAGCGCCATGCAGCCCGTGTACAACAACCTGGTGTTCTTCGATCCCTTCAAGCCCCTGGAAACCCTGGACACCATCATCCCGGAGCTGGCGGAAAGCTGGCGTTGGAGCGCGGACGGCAAGGCGCTCACCTTCAAGTTGCGCCAGGGCGTGAAGTGGCACGACGGCAAGCCCTTCACCAGCGCGGACGTGAAGGAGACGTTCGACATCGTGCGGGGCGCTTCGGCCAAGCGCACCAAGCTCAACCCGCGCCGGGCCTGGTACGCCACGGTGGAGGAGATCGTCACCAACGGCGACCACGAGGTCACCTTCCGCGTGAAGAGCCCGCAGCTCTCGCTGCTGGCCGTGCTGGCCTCGGGCTACTCGCCGGTGATGCCGGCGCACGTGGCGCCGCCGGAGTGGCGCGCCCAGGGCATGGGCACGGGGCCGTTCGTGTTCAAGGAGTTCAAGCGCGACCAGTACGTGATCCTGGAGAAGAACCGCAACTACTGGCGCCAGGACCGCCCCTACCTGGACGGCGTGCGCATGAGCGTGATCCCCAACCAGGCCAGCCGCATGGCCGCTCTGAAGGCCCGCCAGATCGACATCGACCAGCCCACGGACACCATCAAGCCGGTGATGGAAGCCCTGCGGGCCTCCGACGACACCCTCCAGTTCGTCGAGACCACGGGCCTGGGCTTCCCGGCCCTGCACTTCAACCCGAAGCAGCCGCCCTTCGACAATCCGCAGGTGCGGCTGGCTGCCAGCCTGGCGGTGGACCGGGCCGCGTTCGTCAAGGGCGTGGCCCACGACGGCGCCGCCGTGGGCGCGGTGATGCCGCCCCCACCCGGCGGGGCCTGGGGCCTGCCGCCGGAACGGCTGGCCAAGCTGCCCGGCTACGGCGATCCCCAGGCCAACCTGGCGCGGGCCCGCGAGCTGATGGCCGGGCTGGGCTATACGGAGCAGACCCCGCTCAAGGTCACGCTGCTCACCCGCAAGTTCCGCAATTACGCCGACGTGGCGGCGTGGGTGGCGGACCGGATTCGCCCCATCGGCATCGCCGCCGAGGTGCAGATCGTCGAGTCCGGCGTGTACTACGGCATGGTGACGCGCAAGGAGTTCGCCATGGTGCTGCACCCCACCGGCGTGGCCGTGGACGACCCGGACGTCCTGCTGTTCGAGAACTACGGCTGCGAGTCGCAGCGCAACTACTCCGCCTACTGCAACCCGGAGGTGATGCGCATGATCGAGGAGCAGTCGGCGACGCTGGACCCGGTGCGGCGCAAGGCGCTGGTGCAGGAGATCGACGCGCGGCTGATGAACGACGGCGCGCGCGTGATCCTGGGCTGGTTCAAGTATTACAATGCCCGCGCCCCGTACGTGCGCAACTACATCCCGCACCAGTCCATGTTCAACTTCAGCCGCCTCCAGGAGGTGTGGCTTGACAAGTAGCCCCACGGGCCACGGGCGGCCCGGCGAGCGGCGCAGGCACCCGCGCCGCCGGCCGGCCGCTCCCCCATCCTGACCGACGCCCCGCCGCCGGCCTACCGGCCCCGGAAGACCGGCTTGCGCTTCTCCTTGAAGGCGGCGATGCCCTCGGCGCGGTCCTCGCTTCGGGCCACCACCTCCAGCTCGCGGCGGGCCATGCCGGCCAGCTCCGAAGGGCCCTTGGGCAGGATGCGCCCCACGTGGCGCTTGAGGGTGCGCACCACCAGGGGCGCCATGGCCCCCACCTTGTCCGCCATCAGCCGCGCCGCGGTCATCAGCTCGCCGGGCGGCACCACCTCGTTGACCAGGAAGGCCTCGCGGGCCCGCGCAGCCGACCAGTCGTCGCCCACCAGCAGCAGCTCCATCACCGCCTTGTGGGGGATGCGGGCGGCCAGGGAGCTGATGATGCCCCCCGTGACGCCCACCTTGGCCTCCGGGTAGCTGAACTGAGCGTTCTCCGAGGCCACGCACAGGTCGCAGAAGGCGGCCAGCACGATGCCGCCCCCGATGCACCAGCCGTTCACCGCGGCGATGATGGGCTTTTCCACCTCCACCCCTACGCCGGGAATGACCCGCCAGAGCTGGGGCGGGTCGCGCAGGTCGGCGCCGGCGGTGAAGGCCCGGGGCCCCTCCCCGGTGAGGATGGCCACCGCCTCGGGCCCTTGGTTGAAGCGGTTCCAGGCGTCGTACAGCCCCTCCTCCACGTCGGTGTTGATGGCGTTGAGCTTCTCGGGGCGGTTGATGGTGACGACGGCGATGCCGTCGGCAGTCTCGTAGCGCACGGCTTCGGTCACGGAGTCTCTCCAGGGGGAGGGGGGTTTCGGGAGTGCGGGCGGCACGGGTCAGTCCTGGCGGTAGCGCTCCACCTGGGCCCAGTCCAGTTCCAGCCCGAAACCGGGCCCCTGGGGCACCGCGATGGTGCCGCCTGCGGCCGGGGGGCGGTTGGTGATCCAGGCGGCCCAGATGGGGTCGCGCTCCGGGTCCGGGAAGCACTCCACGCAGGTGCCGTGGGGCACCGCGGAGAGCATCTGCAGGGCGATCTGAGGCTCCTCGTGGTGGGCCATCTGCACGTCGTGCAGGGCGCACAGGCCCGCGGCGCGGCGCCACTCGGTGATGCCGCCGCCCTCCGAGGCGTCGAAGTTCACCAGGTCCACCGCCCCGGCGGCCACCAGGCGCCGCACGCCGTGGGCCGTGATCTCGCTCTGGCCGGCGTTCACGGGAATGCGGGAGGTGCGGCGCACCTCGGCCATGCCGCGGGCGTCGTCGTACCAGTGGCAGGGCTCTTCGAACCAACGGATGTCCAGGTGCTCCACCAGGGCGGCGAAGCGGATGGCGTCGCCCACGTTCCAGCCGCGGTTGGCGTCCACGGCGATCAGGAAGTCCTCCCCGCCCCCTTCCCGGGCGGCGGCCACGCGGGCCGCATCCTCCTCCGGGGTCAGCCCGCCCACCTTCACCTTGCACCCGGCCATGCCCACGCTCTTCAGCCAGGCCATCTCGCGCCCCAGGTCGTCCAGGGTCTTGCCGTCCTCGTAGTAACCGCCGATGGCGATGATGGGCAGCTCGGCCCGGAAGCCCCCCAGCAGCCGCCCCACGTTGACCCCCAGGGCCCGGCCCATCAGGTCCCAGATGGCCGAGTCCACGCAGGCGATGGCCTCCATCACCAGCTTGCGGTCCCGGTTCCAGCTCGCCAGGGGAAACATCTTCGCCCAGGTGCGCTCGACCGCGAACAGATCCTCGCCCACCACCAGGGGCGCCAGCTCGTCGCGGATGATGGCCACGATTTCCGGCGAGTGGGCGCGGTTGTCGCCGTTGTACACCTGGCTCACCAGCCCCGCGTCGGTCTCCATGCGGGTGAAGACGGCGCAACGGCTGTCCACGCGGTACTTGCTGCCCCCGAACACCTTGTTCAGCGGCACCCGCACGGCCACCGCCTCCACGCGCTTGATGAGCATGCCCTTCGGCTTCCTGGCTGGGGCGCGGGAGCGGAGGCGGGGGCCGCCGCCGGCGCGTCGGGGCTTTGACAGGGCCCGGAAGTTCCGGGTAGAAGAAAACCATGTTTCCTATGGCGCAGCGTTTCCTATGACACAGTGCCTGTGAAACCGCAAAGCAGGCGGAGGTCCGCACGCCGCAGGCGGCGTCCGCGGTCGCGTCCGCCCGGGGGAGATTCATCCATGCCTGGCCATATCTGCTTCCTGGAAGCGGAGGCGCACCCGCCGGCCGCCCTGCCGGAGACCGTGCCGCCCTATCCGCTCACCTGGACCACCGACACACTCCAGGAGCGCGACTTCCGCTACCCGCTCGACGCGGCCTGCCGGGCCGAGCTGGCGGCGGTGGGGGCCTCCCTGGCGCGCGATCCGCTGCCCGCCCTGGTGCTCGAACCGGAGATGTTCGAGCTGCCCGCCTGCGCCGCGTTCATGGCCCGCGTGCGGGCCGGGCTGGACGGCGGCTCGGGGGTGGCGCTGCTGGAGGGCTTTCCCCTGGAGGAGCTGACGCTGGAGCAGGCGACAGGTGTGTACTGGGTGTTGGCCTCGCTGCTGGGGCGGCCGGTGGCGGTGAAGTGGAACGGGCTGATGGTCTACGACGTGAAGGACATCGGGCTTGCGCCGGGGAACGGCGTGCGGGCCTCGCTGACCAACGCGGAGCTGGGCTTCCACACCGACAGCCAGTTCGCCCACTGTCCGCCGGAGTATATTACCCTGCTCTGCATCAACCCGGCCCTTGAGGGGGGCCAGAGCGCGCTGGTCAACTGGCACGCGGTCTACGACGCCCTGCGGCGGGAGGACCCCCACCTGGCGGCCCGGGGCTTCCGGCACTTCCTGTTCGACCGGCAGCGGGAGCACCCCCCCGGCGCGCCGGAGGTGATGTCGCGCCCGGTCTTCAAGCTGGTCGGGGACCGCCTCGCCGTCTGCTACTACGCCCGGGTGATCCGCGACGGCTACGCGCTGGCCGGCGAGACCATGGACGGCGAGACGAGCGCCTTCCTGGACGCGGTGGAACGGCTCGTGGCCGACCCGGCCCTGCGGCGCGACTTCCACTTCGAGCGCGGGCAGATCCAGATCATCAACAACGCCTTCATCGGCCACGCGCGCACGAACTTCCGGGACGACCCGGCCCGGCCCCGCCACCTGCTCCGCCTCTGGCTCCGCAACCACGGCCGCATCGGCTTCGACGGGTAGGCTTGGTTCGGAAGATCCCGGCTGTCCCCTTCGAGACGCCCGCTGGAGCGGGCTCCTCAGGGAGATGGCCTGGTGGAGAAGCTCATTCACAAACCCGCGTTGCTGAGGAGCGCCCGTAGGGCGCGTCTCGAAGCACGCGCCCAGCCAAATTCCGAACAGGACCCCACCGCGGGCACCGTGCCCGCCGTATGCGCGCCGCCGCTCAAAGCCTGTGAATTTATTGCCTCCGGCGGGTCAGGGGCTTTGCTCCCGACACCCCCAGGAGGGAGCACGCCCCCTCCACCCCAATACAATACAAGTTATTACAACATGCTACGTTCTGAGTCATACCGGGGTGAAGGGGTGAAAACCCCTTCCGGGGGCCGGGGGCAGCGCCCCCGGGATTTTTTCACAAGCTTTCAGCCGCACCCAGGGGCATTCGATCTGCCGCATCGCTGTCCCAAGCTCACCGGACTGCATTTTCAAGACACAAGGGGCCTGGGAGGAAGGGTTTTGCCAGGCGCGGCTGATCCAATGGCACAAGCATTAAGAAAAAAGCCCTTCCCGCACGAGGCGAAAAGGGCTTTTGGGTCAAATAGCAGGAGGGAGACTTGAACTCCCGACCTCGCGATTATGAATCGCGCGCTCTGACCAGCTGAGCTACCCTGCCGCGTGGGGTGAAACGCATTAGTCTCGCCGGTGGGGGCGGGGCTTGTCAACTCCATGGCGGCCCTCCGGGGCGTGGGCACCGGCCCGCCGGCCGCACAGCAGGCGGGGCCTCGGGGCCGGGGAGCCACCTCGGTGGCGGCGGGGCGTTTCGCGCGAGCCGCGGGGGCGGTTTGGCGTGGATGGTGAATGCACGGGGGGAGATTATGCGCCCGGTTGCCGAAAGGCCGGACGGCCGGTAGGCTTGCGGGCGCAACGGGCAACCCGGTGGGAAGCGGGGGGCGCGCGGCCGCAGCCGCGGGAGCACAGGCAGCACGGGATGGACATTACCAAGCACCGCATCGTTTCCAACAAGCTGGATTACGCCAAGGGCAAGCGGCCCGCGGTGGACTGCATCCTGTGCGCCGTGGCGGCCAACGACCCCCAGGTGGACAACCTGGTGGTGTACCGGCGGGGAAGCAACTTCATCACCCTCAACCTCTATCCCTACAACCCCGGCCACCTGATGATCGTGCCGGAGCGGCACTGCCTGGACGTGCGGGAGCTGACCGGGGAGGAGGTGCTGGCCATCACCGACCTCCAGAACCTGGCCCTGGACGTGCTGGAGCGGGTGTACAGCCCGGGCGGGTTCAACCTTGGCTACAACCTGGGGCGGACCTCGGGGGCCAGCATCGCCCACATCCACCTCCAGATCGTGCCCCGCTTCCGCACCGAGATCGGCTTTTTCGACATCCTGTCCGATTCGCGGGTGATCGTGGAAGACCCGCGCGAGACGCGGCGCAAGCTGGAAGCAGCCTTCGCCGAGGCGGCCCCGGCCTACTTCGCCGGCCGCTGACCGGCGCCGGGCAGGCGAGCCGCAGAACGGCTTTACGACAAGCTTCGAGCGTGCTGGAAAATTTTTCTAAAACCGGGTAGAAATGGAATAGGGGGCGGCCCGACGGTCGCCCCCACCCCACCGTGCGCGGCACAAGGAGGTTTCATGGGCGTTGGAAAACTGACCGGCCCGAAGAAGGCGGCCATTCTGCTGCTGGCCCTGGGCGAAGAGGGCGCCTCGGACGTGATCAAGAACCTGGAGGACAGCGAGATCCAGCAGGTGGGCTACTACATGGCCCGCTTCACCGATGTCGCCCAGGAGGAGCTGGACCTGGTGCTGGAGGAGTTCTACAACAAGAGCGCCGGGGACTCGAGCGGGTTCATGATCAACGCCTCGGGGGATTTCGTGAAGAACACCCTCTCCAAGGCGCTGGGGAGCGACCGCGCCAAGGACCTGGTGGACAACCTCTCGGCCAACGTGGAGGAAAGCGCCCTGGAGTCGCTCAAGTGGCTCGACCCCAAGGCCATCGCCAACTTCATCACCCACGAGCACCCCCAGACCATCGCCCTGATCCTGGCCCACCTGGAAGACCCGGAGCAGACCGCCACCGTGCTCAAGGAGCTGCCGGAAAACCTCCAGGCCGACGTGGTCTACCGCATGGCCATCCTGGAGAGCGTGCAGCCGGGCGTGGTGACCGAGATCGACGAGGTGCTCTCGCGCGAGATGCAGGCCTCCGGCGCCATGGGCACCGCCAAGGTGGGCGGCATCGAGGCCGTGGCCGAGATGCTGAACTCCCTGGACAAGTCCTCCGAGACCCGCATCCTGGCCACCATCGAGGAAAGCAACCCGGACCTGGCCGAACAGATCCGCGAGCTGATGTTCACCTTCGAGGACATGGTGCTCATCGACAGCCGCGGCATGCAGCTCATCCTCAAGGAAGTGCCCCAGCAGGACCTGGTGCTGGCCCTCAAGACCGCCAGCGACGCCATCAAGGAGCTGATCTTCAGCTCCATGTCCCAGCGGGCCGCGGAGATGCTGCGCGAGGACCTGGAGGTGCTCGGGCCCACCAAGGTTTCCGACGTGGAAAAGGCCCAGCAGAACCTGGTCAAGATTTCCCGCCGGCTGGAAGAGGAAGGCAAGATCATCATCGGCGGTCGCGGCGGCGGCGACGTCATCTAGGCTTCGGCCCGGGCGGCGCGATCTACGCAGGCCACACCGGGCATCCCCCTGGCGATACACACCGGCCGGCCCCGCCGCGCCCGGCGGCCCGGCGCTACGGCCGGCCGTCGTCGCCTCGCCCCGCCAGCGTCCCACCGCCGCCGGCGCCTGGCGGTTCCTGGTAGCAGCCCGCCTCGTCGAGCCGTTCGCGCACCCAGTCCTCGATGCTGGCGTGCACCACCGGCGGCAGCCCCGGCTCCCGCAGGGCGAAGCGGGCCCGGGTCAGGCGCACCCCCTCCAGGCGCACCCCCTCCAGGTTGGCGTTGACCAGGTTGGCCCGGTGCAGGTTGGCCCCGCTGAGATCGGCCTTGACCAGGGTGGCGTTCTCCAGCCCCGCGCCGCGCAGGTTCGCGCCCTGCAGCCCGGCGTGGCTCAGGTTGGCCTCGGCCAGCTCCGCCCCCCACAGGTCGGCCCCGGCCAGTTGGGCCCCCTGGAGCTGGGCGCCACGCAGGTCGGCCCCGCGCAGGCGCGTGCCGCGCAGGTCCGCGCCGTCGAGCCGGGCCCCGGCCAGCACGGCCTCCCCCAGCTCCACCGGCGCGACGCCCAGGGCGTTCAGGTTGCGGATCAGTCCCTCCTTGCGCAGCACGCCCTCGGGGCCCGGCCACGTGCGCAGGTAGCCCAGCTCGCGCCCCAGCCGCTCGACGGCGGCGCGGCGTCGGGTCAGCCGGCCGTGGGCCCAGAGGATGCCGGCCAGCACCACGCCGTTGAGCACGGCCGCCTGCACCAGCCACGCCCAGG
>Ga0326597_10010635_pt1 | contig 12240 bp, 12 predicted proteins | sample RVTome_12_FD_203789 | JGI IMG/M metagenome (GOLD analysis project Ga0326597, IMG submission 203789) | Soil microbial communities from uranium-contaminated site in the Upper Colorado River Basin, Wyoming, United States - RVT100D185 | ecosystem: Environmental > Terrestrial > Soil > Contaminated >... | reverse complement strand
CCGGCCGCCGCAAGAGTTCGTCGGCGCGCGTGTACCTGAAACGCGGCAAAGGTAACATCACCATCAATAACCGCAGTCTCGACAACTATTTCGGCAGGGAAACCGACAGAATGATCGTACGCCAGCCACTGGAAACGGTGAAAATACTCGACCAGGTCGACATCAATATCACGGTAGCAGGCGGAGGCGTCACCGGCCAGGCCGGCGCCATTCGCCACGGCATCACCCGCGCCCTCATTGAATATGACGACACCCTGCGTAAAATCCTGCGCCAGGCAGGTTTCGTCACCCGCGATTCACGCGAAGTCGAACGCAAGAAGGTCGGACTCCACAAGGCCCGTAAACGCCCGCAATACAGCAAACGCTAGCGTTTGCAGTAATAAGTTATAAGTCATTAGTCACAAGGATGGTGACATGGTTGATGCTCTTGAAACCTTATCAGTCTGGAAACGAAGCCGTGTTCTGGCGGTCAATGTTTACAAACTATTTGCACACTGCAAGGACTATGGATTCAAAGATCAAATAACACGGGCGGCACTTTCCATACCATCAAATATTGCTGAAGGATTTGAACGAAATTCCAGAAAAGAATTTGTATATTTCCTCAAAATTGCCAAGGGTTCTTGTGCCGAACTCAGAACACAGTTATATATCAGTGGAGATATCAATCTAACTGATTCCGAAAGAACACAATCATATATAACGGAATCCCTTGAAATATCAATGATGTTACAGGGGTTGATAAACCGCTATAAAATCAAAGATAATTCATGAACCCTCCATAAGTTTCTTGTAACTTGTGACTTGTAGCTTGTAACTGTATTTCTGGGGGATCGTCTAACGGTAGGACAGCGGACTCTGACTCCGCCAGTCTAGGTTCAAATCCTAGTCCCCCAGCCAATAAATTCAAATGGTTGTATACTATTATCTATTTTTACAAATTCTATGTAAGCACTATGTAAGCGCGAAATAAGAGTTGTTGGCCGTTGGATTTTTGCTAGAGTGATTCATCCCTCACTTGGTCCATTGCGTACTCCAGTGCCTCACTAACCTCGTCCATGATCGAACCAAAACCACATGCCGCAGGTCCGGAAAGGGAGACTTCTTCAAAGTTGCACGCTTCATTTATAAAGTCGATAATATTCTTGCAATTTTCCACCGTCCTCACTGACCAGGAGTTGTGAATAAGAAAATCATCAGGCTTCTTATCAAAGTCTATAATTCCTGTTTTCCGCAGAATTAACATAAGTCGGTCCCTCTCTTTAGCAATGTCATCATCATAGCGACCGCTGGGATCTGCCAGCCTGGAATGCAATAAACCACGGAGCAAATCAATTGAATCCTTGGCCAGGTTGAAAAGTGCATTCGGATGTTTTCTATCCATGTCGGCTAAGACTTCATTAATCGCCTTATTTCGTTTTCCCGTAATCTTGGACGAAATATCAGGGTTGATTTTGATTGTGTTTTTCATAAGACTTTATCCTCTCATGTTGAATGGTGTCGGGTGATCATTACCACTCATAGAGATGGCGGGCTTCTTTCCCTTTCGGGTCTTGTATCCACCCACACCCGACCTTGGAAGTACTGCTTTATGGCATGAAAAAACCGCGACTGTCGGGTGCGGTTATCCGCTATGAAGGGGTAATGAGCCCCTGAATTAAGGGTAGATGCAAAATTACAATAGTCAATGACATTGTGCGCGCAACAGCAGGATGATGTAATTCGATACGCACCAGACCGCGGTTTTGCTGTTTATGATTCAGGCCTGGGCCGCTGGCACTTCGACGAACGTGATGCAATGTTAATCGCCAAGGAAACATACGATCTAATTTTAGAAGAGATCCGGGAAATTAAAGACGAATCGAAATCTCCGGCCGCTAAATTTGCCCTAGGCGCCACGTATCGACTCGACCCCATCCCTAGGCATAGGCATAATCCTGGGCGCTTGATGACACCAGCCCCAACCTGTTACATGGTGTCAGGTGCTCATTACCACTGAACAGATTATAAAATCGAACCTACCCCACCTTTCAAGGCGGCCGCCGCGGCGGGCCTTGTTCGTTGGATGCTGCGACTACAGGGACTGTTTCCGCAACCTGGGCGGGGGAAACCATTAGCCCTTTTTTTTGTAACCAGCAGGCTGTTAAAGCGTTGTCATTCTGGATCCAGGGTCCAAAAATCCAGCACTGTAAGGAGGGCATTTAAGAGCCATCGTTGTCCTAGACCGTCCCGATTGATAACGTATCCTAGTGAGCCTCGGGGGTGGTGGAGTCAGGAAATGTTTGGAACGTAATTATTGAGAGATTGGCGGCTATGCGCGTGAATACGTGGTGCCAGTCTTCGTGTGTGTGTTGGCGAAACAGTCTCGCTTTTGGATACAAGTTTGACCGCGATTCGTGATTTTGCCATCGCCAACAAGATTTTTCTGGCAATGCTATCCAGCAGGGGACCCCCAAGCTTCCGGCCAAGTGGACGATGGAGGTATCAATGCTAATTACAAGATCCAGGGCACTCACTATCTTGGCAGTGTCGGCAAAGTCTCGGATTGCAATCGGTGCGGATTTTATCCATGCCGGCACATTTTCTGGCCTTTCACCGAACATCAGTGACCAGAAATTCATATCAATGTTGGAGAACGGTTCAACATCTTCAACTTTTGCTGATCGCGGGTCGTCGCTTGCGTTTTGCGGGTCCCCGGCCCAGCAGATTCCTATATTCAGTTTGTCATGGGGCAAAGTGATCGGCTCATCGCAGCGTAAGTATGCCGCGACCTCAGTCCCGTATTCAGCCCACAGAACAACCGGCAATAAAGTACTTGTAATATATCGGTCTGCTATCGCAAGCGGCCCATCCATTTCATTGTGTGAAACTGTGTTAAATCCTGCTTGTTCAAATAATCTGACGAGGGAGGGATGAGTTGCTACGACGACATGTTTTACCCGTCGTATGGCTTCTGGAATAAACCGTGCGAATTGCAAGCAGTCCCCTTGTCTCTCTTCGTAGCCGGGCAGTGCGGCATACTCAAAACCCGATAAGACTAGTAACTTTTCGACATGGCTTCCGTCCCATCTCGTAATATATCCAGTTGAATGCTGGATATATTTCGATCCGATCTGCCCAGAAAATTTATCAAAATAATTCAGAATCACGTCATAGCCGCGTTTCAATTCACCATTTCGGAAATATTCAAAAGATCTTATAGGCATCAAATTTAAAAATAATTCATCTATTAAGCGGATAAATGGTGGCAAGCTGGGAAAGGATTCATACAGTTTGTCATTGTGATCGCGCACATCAATGCAAATTTTGCATAGTTCACCCCATGACAGATCGTGAAGATGTTTATTACTCGGGAGCATGGCCTGGGCCAGTTCACGGAGATCCTTCAATGTTCTTCGTGAATAGACCATGCCGTTTCAGGGCAATCTCAGATCAACGATGAGGGATGTTGTGATGACCATGTTACCTCATGTTTTTTAGTACGTTCATAAATCGGGTACTTTCTGGAATATCAATTTCGGCGATCTCGCGGGAGGCCTCGCCCGTAGGAAACCGGCCGTTAAATTTGATGGTGTCAGGTGCTCATTACCACTGAACAGATTATAAAATCGAATCTACCCCACCTTTCAGGGCGGCCGCCGGCGGCGGGCCTTGTTCGTTGGATGCTGCGACTACAGGGACTGTTTCCGCAACCTGGGCGGGGGAAACCATGAGGCCAAGTTTTTGTAGGTAGCAGGCTGTTAAAACGTTGTCATTCTGGGTCCAGGGACCAGAAAATCCTGCGCTGTAAGGAGGTCTTTTAAGGGCCATCACGTTTTCTGATTTCTCGGCAAGGCCGATAACACCCTCCCAATCGGGATGATATCTCAGCAACAGGAAGATGTTATACGTGACCGGTGCCAGGTCCCCGTCCGGGCCATAGGCTAGGTGTTCTTTGAAATTAAAAATCCCGGGGTCTTTCATCAGCCCGGGTCGCGAGCACGGCCGAGCGTCTCAGGGTTGCAAGATCGCTGCCGATGGATCTTCATGTCGCGGCGAAACTCATTGAAGCCTTTCGAGGCGCGGTTCTCGGCATCGAGAATGAATTTTGCGGTTTTTGTCACCATGATCTGTATATATCAGGAGTTTTATTATTTGCCCACGTTGATCGCAGATTTTATTAAATTCCAGGGCATGCTGATAACTTCAACCATTCAGCCCGGTACTTATCGATCAGATAAGTCAGTAGCCAAAGCTACCAGCAGCCCGGGAAAGTTATTACTATTAAGGTGCGCGGCACCTTACGCGCCTGGATTCTTGTGCAGTCCACGGTAATCGACGATCCCGGCGCCAAAATCCAGCCTGACTTTGATTTCAACACCGTCAATCTTGAAACCTTCGCGAGCCTCGATATAAGGTCCTTCCTGATCTTGAAGGTGTGCATACTCAATACCATCGATCAGGTTGGGATCTGCAGTCAGATACCATGCTGTCGTAGAACTGGCGTCCAGACGTGGATCAACAACAAGTTCCAACCGTCCGCCGAATGGATTTACGTTCTCCGCCAGAGTTGCCATGAGTTGTGCCAAATACTGCTCGGCAACAGTTTCGAGCGTTGCCGGAGTCAGTAGATATTTCGGGGTGACATTGATAATGCGTCCGGTGCTATTGGGATTGATATCCTTTTGTAGCCTCATCATCATGCGCGCGGACCCGAGTGATTCGATAGAAATTACAGCTGCGTTACTCAGATTATTATGGTTCGCATGAAACGTTGCGACTTGATCATCCATAACAGGATTACTGATAAGCAGTGCCGCCAATTGCTCGTTTTCATGTTCGGCAGCTGCCAGTCCCATTTTCCTGCCAAAATCGACAAATGCACCCAGGTCATCATTAATCAATGCTTGCCTGGTAATTCCGAATATACGCCCGAAGGTGCTAAGACGATAACGCTCTTTCCCTTCGTATACAGTGCCGTATTTGAATTCACCATGCTCGCCCACAGGCAAGAGTTCCGGTGCCATCGACATCTGTATCCGGGTGATAGCGCGAAAATCATCGGCTGTTATTTTGCGGGAAATACGACGTATGCCTCCATCATAGGTTTGGTAAGCCTGGCGCAGTGAGCGGTTTCCGGTTTCTTGAAGCAACTCGGGAAAATCACTCGTGCTATGCAATGCCGTCATGATAATTTTACTTGCGTTCATGCCTGTTGTACGTACGCCGGCTAATTCCAAACATTTTCGTGCCATATCGACAACCCGGAGACTGGAATACTCGCGCGCTTCATTGCTTGGGGCAGGCCCACCGTAACGTGCCGCCAATACCTGCGCCATCAGTTTAACTTGCGTATCAGGGCAATTATTGAGGTCCATAATATGAACACCTGGCGTTGGTGATCCGGCATTCTCAGCCAATTTGTTCACAATTGCGGTGCGTGCTTTCTCAATACTTAAACCACTATTAATTAATAAATTAATTAAATCGATGTCATCACCCAGCTTTGCTGCAGCACAGGCAGCGCGAATCTCTTGAATCCGCCGGCGCTCAGATAGAGCTGGATCTTTTGTATTTTGTATCGGCATCTTGGCATTACCTCTTGTCAGTTGACCTTGATCCAAACGTACTGCTGCCGCGGCTGCAGACATACGTAAAGGTTCAGGTGTGTTTGTAAAGCAGGAAAGAATATTTAAGAACTGTGCCGCATTGGTCATTAAATTATCCATATCGATTTCTTCGCCCTTTTCATCGGCAAACCCCCAGGCGATCGCTTCGTCGGCAGTCATCCAGGTTTCGTCGGACATGAGCTGGCGGATATCGTCATCACTGAGATTGTCGCCGGCCTTTTGTTTGTAAGCTGCGACGATAGTTTCCTTAATTTTATCCAGTGCCTCAGCGGTCTTGCGCATATCATCGGCTGTGCCCCAGGTAAGGCCGCTCGGGTCGTGTATCATCATCAACGCATTATCCGGCATGATGATGGTGTCTCCGGCCATGGCGATCACGCTGGCGATGCTCGCGGCGATACCGTCAATGTATACGGTCACACGTGCCTGGTGAGCTTTGAGCTGTGAATAAATGGCTTGGCCGTCGAAGACATTACCGCCTGGTGAATTTATGCGGACGTCAAGATCGTTAATATTGCCTAATGCTTTAAGATCTTCAGCAAAACGCTTTGCCGTCATGCCTTCGGTAAAAAATCCTTCGCCGATCTGTTCATAGATCAGTATCTCCCCGCGTGTTTCATTCACCACGCGCATGGACCAGAATTTTTTATCAGTTATATTTTTCGGCATCTTTGTTGCCCTCGGCTTTAACTACTGGTATTGATAAAATCATCGCGAGCTCGATCAAATGCAAGGCCAGAGCAAGAGCTTCATGCCTTTCCAGATGACATTCAATGTAGTTAGCCCCATACGGAACGACTAAAGTGAGATCGGGTTTTAAAAATAAACCCGCCGGCTGTGATGGTGTTTTATTTCCCATGCATGAAAAATAATACGTTTTTGATCCATTATCTCAATGATCCGATGGATCAGGAATTTTCAGGATCATCGAGTATACATACTAGTGTTGAGATTGATTTCGGAATATTATGAAGCAGGCTCGCTATGTATAAATACTGCTGCATTTTATTTTTTGGTTTTGAGGCGCCTGAAGAGTATTCAGGTTTATCACAATAATAAAAGTTCGTAATAATTTTACTAAATTTAACGGCGCGTTCTCTGACACCTTTAATATTCCATACTTTTGCATCTGACTGAGCGGCCAGCTGTATAAATCGATTTCTAAGTATAAATTTATATTTTTTAAAACCAGGCACTTCATGTGATTTTCCTTTTATTGGCAGGCATGCTCTTAGGATTCTTATTATTAAAAGTAGTAACTTCTCTGGATCTACCCCGGGCAAACTGTAACCTTGAGATAAACCATCCATCATATTAAACAGAATATTCTGGTTAGTCTGGTAAGGTGATAGCGTTGCGCGCGCAACGCTTGTTTCCGGCACTAGCCTCTGATCACTGATCCCGGGTTTTATGGTTTGATCACTCACTAGGTTCACCCAGACACTAGACGAATGCCGGGGTTTGAATTACCGCAACGGTCCGAGGCGCTGGAAGGACCCGCTAACATCATCTCCGCTCCCTGTCGAATTCCTCGGCCCAGATGCGGAGCTGGTCCGGTGTCATCGCTCCGGATTCAATATCGGTAATGTCTTGCGCGGAAAGCTTTGTGAGTAATTCTTCAGGTCGGATGGTTAAGCCGGAGCAAGCTGCTGCTATCTCTGACTTAATCATCGGTGAGTATAGTGAGTCTGTGTGAGTTTCTTCCCGTGTGTTACTTTTAATTGTCTGACAGTTTTCCGTATTACATTGGGGTAAACTCACTAAACTCACTATACTCACTTGCTCAATTTTCCAGGCCTGCGCCCGTTGTTTCAATGTCGCCCGCTTTATCCGCAAGCCACCACAAACACGGCCTTCCCATCGACCAATCTTTCGGCCCAGGCGCACATGACTTAGCCTGCTACCATCTGCAGCAATGGAGTGAATCACATCTCCAAGGTTGGATTCATCGCCACCTGGTCCGCTTGAGCAATCATCAATCATCTGTCGAACTAGCACTTCCTTGTCTGCATACTTGCACCACCAGGCCTCGAGCAATTCCCCGAGTTGCTCACGCTCCGGATCAATACTTTCTACCCGGTTGCGTGTCTCACAAGGATCTGCAGTGCCACACCACACGAGGGGAGCGCGAACGCGGGCAGACCAGTCCTCAAAGCGACCGAATGGTTTCAGTCCACAGGCAGGCATCCCGGCAACCTGGTATGCACGAATAATTGTCAGTGCGGCATTAACCAGCTCGTGACGATGTTCTATCACATAACTTTTAATATCATCTCGCTGGAAGGTTCGTTCCTCAGGATGCTCTACTCCAGGGTCAAGCCGAGACATCACCATTCGGGTACTAACATCGCCTCGCGCAGTGAGATTATTGCCAGTATAAATAAATGTCACAGCCGTGCTCACTGTTACCATTTTTGATTGACCGAGAAATCTATCTCTATATTTTTTACTCGTTGCAATAGTGCAGAGAACTTGCCCTGTAATCGAGTATTCAATATTATCGATTAGAAGAATCGGGTCACCGGACAAGAGCGCCGCGAGGATGCCCTTGCGTGCTTCGTTCTCATCCTTCGGCTGTGCCATTGCTGAGGGTTCGTGGCCATTAACTAATAACCCGATTAATGACGCCAGTAATGATTTCCCGGCCCCCATTACCGGTGCATCAAATCCAAAAAAAGGTGCAGTAGGTAAAGACCATCGAATCAATGCGGTTAAAAGCGCGGCAATCCAGGTCGCCCGGGCGGCGTCATCGGTAAATGGAAATTCACAAACAAGATCTTCGAGAAGTTTACGGGCTGTGATTGCATCTTCTAATGAAGGAGTATCCGGCATCGTTGGCCACTCTTCGCAATGTAGATAAACGCCGGTTGCATTATCGTAACCCGGGTTTTTTACAATCGTCCCATCTTCTCGCAATGTTGGAGCGCCAAGGACAGCAACCAATACAGGCAGGCGCCAGGTATTTCTGGATGCCAAGGTATCCGCTATATCTCGCGGGCAGTCGATATGCTTATCCTGCCTGGTCCGAGCGTCATATTTTATCCACGCCGAATATTTGCATCCAAGTTCCCTCAACCGGGTACTGGTCACTGGAACAATCACATGCGCATCTTCCGTGCGCCTAATCTGTCTGTTAATTTTTTCAGGGATTGTGGATATTTCAACGAGATAACCGCCGCGTTGATATATCCCACACTCAGGATATATCAACAGGGCATCTTCGAGCGCATTAGCGAGGCTATGTAAATCACCGCCCTGCACCTTGATGCCGGCAACATCCTTGCTTTCCTGATAGGAGATTGCGCGCGGATCGCTTGATAATGAATCAGCCATCATCGTTCCACCGTTGCGCGCGCAACGATCAGGAGATAGTTGAGATTGAATGTCATCTGGAAAGGCATGAAGCTCTTGCTCTGGCCTTGCATTTGATCGAGCTCAGGTGTCTGTTTTCATGAGTCCGCCAACTCGGTGTTGGCTTATTAGCTCTATGATTATTGATGGCTCATATCGAACCATGCGACCCAGTTTGATATAAGGAATTCGTGGATTACCAATGTTTATATGTCGGTCCCGCTGGAGGGTTGCTATAGAGCAAGACAGGCAAAAGGCGGCGGCAACTTCATCTATGAGTTTGCCACTGCCGAGGATTTCTTTGACGGACAATCCGTTAAGTTTTAACTCGGGAGATTTGTTTTTCATAAAACTGCCTCATATCTACTATTAAATATGAGAACAGCTTAAATAATGTATTTATATAATCACCCTAAATATTTTTTAGTATTTAGGCTTTTTTACGGGATTCAGGTACAGGCCTAAGTCCATATGCAGCAGCTTCAGCTACTATTTGATAACCTGTTTTTTGTTTTGTTTCTTGTTCGACCAAATACTTTACCATGTTAGGTATAATTTCTGAATTAAACTCTTTTTCATAGAGTTTTGAATTTAAACCTAATCTCAGAGATTCATATTTAGATTTTTTTTGACACGTCTTTTTATAAATAGGATCTAAATTTACTTTTTTGAGATGGTTGACAATATCTCTATTATCGGCGATATATTTTTCAACTAATTTGCGGGATATATTAAATTTTCCAGCGGTATCCATGGTGGCCTCATTGTATCCGGATCCACGGAACACATCATGAAATACGTACATACAAATAACATCATCAATCTTTTGTTTTAGTTTTTTGGGATCCTTTTTCTTGCCATGCTTAATTTTTTTATTTTCTTTATCGTTAACAGTTAATTCAACAAGGTCCGCAAACTCCGCATTGTTAAGCAAACCATCTCTATATGATATATAAATTTGTTTAATCCTATTTTCAAAACTAAGACACTGCAGCCGGTCAAGCAAATCTTTAACATCTGCAAAACGCCTAAGATTTGTTAATTTATTTTTTTTCATGCTGCGCTACTGGTGCTTTTAACATTGATTACCGTCGCTGATTCCTTCTGGCCGGCAACTTTTAATATATAATCAGCGATCATCTGCATGGGCTTTCTAAGACGTTCAATATCAGTGACGATGTACCCCGCCGTAACATCCGGCATGGCATGATTCAGTAATCGTTTCAGCGCATAAGCGGGAATATCCAATGATTCAGCTATGGTTGCAAAGGTGCGCCGGAGATCATGCCGGCAGAATTCAACCCCGGATTCCTTGCTGACCTGGCGCACAGCTGAATCTGTTGATAACAAATGACCCTCGCCATGCCGCGCATGAAAAATATATTTCTGCTCACCCTTCCTGCGCTTGAATATTTCATAAAGATAATCACTCAGGGGCAGAGTGTGGGTTCTGTGATTTTTAGTGTCCAAAACTGTCATGGTCCGTGATTCCAGGTCAACCTGGTCAGTTAGTAGGGTCGCTGCTTCCCCGGCCCGAAGTCCGGTAAATAGCAAAGTCAAAAGATAATCCTTCACATTCTCTGGGAGATTCAACACGGCCTTAAACCATGCCGGCAGTTGGTGTGGTTTGATCACAGTCTGTCGGCGTTCTACTCGATACCAGCGTTTTGTATCTGACAGGCGTTTAACAGGATTGATCGTAATGATCGGATTTCCTTCACTGTCACAGTATTGAATCATGGCATGTGAGAAAACTGCCCTTAAATACTTCATGGCCAGATTTGCCTGGGCAAGGCTTTTCGCTCCAATTTCCTTATGTTTTTTCAGCACCATATCGGGAGTAATCGAGACTAGGGGCTTATTCATCCATGATTTCAGATATCGTTCCGTGACAACCTTCATGTCTTTTTGAGTTCTTGGTTTTAGATTACGGGCAGACAGATAATCTTTGAGGCCAATTTCAACGGTTGCACTTCCCAGCTTTTGTCTATGCTTATCCGCGACCGGATCTCCACCTTTGAGAATATCCCCAATTAATTTCCGGGCCTCGTTCCGCGCCCCCTCCGTGGCCATCTGGTGAACCTTGCAAATAGTAATGCGCTGGGACCTGTTTTTGATACGACGCTGTAAAACATAGCTGGCGGCGCCGGTTGATGTGATACGAATACCAAATGAAGGGAGTTCATCATCCCAATGAATCTGGTAGCCATTTTCGGGCTTGGGCAGGGATTTAATGCTGGATTTATTGAGTTTCATACAGTCCGCCTGTCTAGGTATGTAAGCACCATGTAAGCATAGTGATTAAAATAACTTAGTACAACGGCGGACTGTATAAAATTTATATCTTACTGATTATTAAAATTATTATCTCCTATTAAAAAACGTTAGAAATCCATAAAAAACAAATTAAGCGGACTCTGACTCCGCCAGTCTAGGTTCAAATCCTAGTCCCCCAGCCATTATCACTCTGACAATGCCCTCCCGGGCGAAAGTAAATTCCTGTGCGGACGTTCTGTTAAAATTTCATAACTGGGTATCAAGTACGTATCAGGATAATCCGGATGTAAACTTATACGTAAATCAGGTGTCGAAGTAGTTGTTATTTCAGGTACATGATGGAGAAAAAAACATGAACCATATCAAGTTGTTAATTCTGGTTGCTGTGCTCACTATGGCAGGATGTGCATCACAGTCGCACCGGGGGGAAAGAGAGATTACGGGCGGGTTGGCGGGCGCGGCCCTGGGCGGTTTACTGGGGGCACAGTTTGGTTCCGGCACCGGTCAGATGGCAGGTGCTGCTGCGGGGGTACTCATTGGCGCGCTGCTCGGCAGTGAGATCGGCCATTCCATGGATGAAGTCGACCGGATGCGGGCGAACGAGGCGGTGGTCCAGTCCTATGACGCTCCGCTGGGTGAACAGATTTCCTGGAACAATCCGGCAACCGGCTATTCCGGCAGCGTGACCCCCACGCGTGACGGGACATCGGAATCCGGCAGCTATTGCCGGGAATATTATGAGACCGTTTCGATTGGCGGCAAGACTGAAGATGCCTACGGTGTTGCTTGCCGGCAGCCGGACGGAACCTGGCGCATCGTGCAGTAGTGACTGGTGATTAGTGAATTGTGATTAGAGACTGGTAGTCTTGACACAGCAAAGGGGCGTCCGTCATGGATTGCCCCTTTTTCATTTTTTATAAAGAAGTTTTTACTACTTGATTACGCCTCGCATAAAATATTCAGGCGGTATTGCCCATTTGCTTGACAAGGCGCAGGGTGATGA
>Ga0326597_10010632_pt1 | contig 12242 bp, 5 predicted proteins | sample RVTome_12_FD_203789 | JGI IMG/M metagenome (GOLD analysis project Ga0326597, IMG submission 203789) | Soil microbial communities from uranium-contaminated site in the Upper Colorado River Basin, Wyoming, United States - RVT100D185 | ecosystem: Environmental > Terrestrial > Soil > Contaminated >... | reverse complement strand
CTTCGCCGGCCGTGACGCGGTCCTGGATGTTCACCGCGTCGACGCGCCACTCGTGGAGCGTCTCGAATTCGAGCCGCGGCGCGGCCACGCACGGGCGGAGCGAGGCCCCGGCGCCCGGCAGTTCGAGCGGCGTGCGCGCGCCGTCCGCTTCGACGCGCCACAGCGAGACGTTCCAGCGCACCGCGTGCGGCGTCGCCTCCCAGCAGAGCGCCGGTGCGACCGGCACCAGCGGCTCATCGGAGACCGCCGGCCGCGGATTGCGCGCAGGTTCCGCGGGCAAGAACAGGCTGTGACGGTTCTCGACCGGCTCGGTGACGATCGGCGGGTTGTTGTCGAAGCGGATCGTCGCGGCGTTCGAGATCGGATCGTCGTCGTCGAGACCCGGGCGCACCTTGACCGCGAACGACACCCAGCCCTCGCCGTGGCCGCGTCCCGCCGGTCGCGGATCGTTCGGCGGCAGGAAGCCCGCGAAGACGTCGTTCTCGATCTCGTCGAAGGTGCCGCGCGCACGGCCGATGGTCTCGAAGCGCCACGTGATCGTCCGCGTCGTGGAGTTCACATCGACATCGAGCGTGTAGTCGAGCGGCACGCTGAACACACCGTCGAGGTGGGCCACCGGCTGACGCGTCGTCGCCGACGACCAAGCATCCGCGCCGGCGTCGACCGCGTCCTGGTCGAGGTGCACGACCCTTCCCGCGACGGCGACCGACAAGAGCCGCAGCGACTCGAAGTCGAGGTTTCGGTGGATCACGTCCGTGACGACGACCCGCCTCGCCGCCGCCCGCGCCGACGGCAGGTTCTCGAAGTAGATCGTGTAGATGAGCTCGGCGCCCGCGCCGATGAGGTTGCGATCGCCGAGCCCGTCCGGCCCGTTCTTCTCGTTCGGGTCGAACGATCCGACGATGATCGTGCGCGCCTCGGCAGCTCGCGCGAAGAGCTCTCGCGGCGGAAACACCGCGTCGCCGGGGAGTCCCGCGGGCTCGCAGCTTGCGCACGCTGACACTCGGCGCGCGGAATCGCCCGCGAGCTCGAGCTCGACATCGAGCAGGTCGCCCAGAGCGGGCACCGTGACCGCGAGCTCGCCCGCGCGCCGATCCGCGCGCAAGCGGTAGCTCGCGCCCGGCGAGAGCCCGTCGACCGCGAAGCGGCCGCTGGTGTCGGTCTGGGTCGACGACACGACGACGCCCGCGCCATCGAAAGCCGCAACCGTGGTCTCCGCCAGCGGCGCGAGCGTCGTCGCATCGCGAAGCGTCCCCGCGACCGCCGACGCCGGCAGACCGAGCGCGTCGCGCGCTGCGAAGCGGAAGAGGTCGCGCACCGACGTCGCAGGCGAGCCCCGATGACCGAAGCGCGTCGCGATGTCGGCGAGGTTGCGATGCACTTCGGGCCAGGTCGCGCCGAGCCGCGCCGACAAGGCCGGCCACAGCGCGTCCCACTGGGCTTCCGAGAGGCCGCTCGGAGTCGCGAGCGACTCCCACGCGACCGGGTCGCCCTCGAGCGGCGTCAAGAGGCGCGCCTCGAACGTCGTCGTGCAGAAGAAGCAGCGCGGGTCGACGTTGCGGAAGACGATCGGGATCTCGATCTCCGCGTCGTGCGCCAGGCGCCCGGCGACGCCGCGCGGGGTCGCGCCGAGGACGAGCATCCGCCGGCGTTCGACGCCTTCTGCTTCGAGGTCGATCGCCTCCTCGCGCAAGCGCAGATCGGTCGCGGTCGGGACACCGACGTCGCCGGGCCGCTCCGGCTGCGTGAAGCGCGTCGTGATCTCGAAGATCGGCGCGATGATCTCCTCGGCGCCGCCGTTCTGCAGCCGCAGCGTGCCTCGCGAGACGACGCCCTGGCGGTAGAAGTCGGCGAAGGACAGGCTCACTTCGAGCCCGGTCAACGCCGCGAGCGACACGACCTCGAACGCGCCCGCGAGCGGCGCGAAGGGCACGCCGGCCACCGACGCGCCGAGATCGTAGAGATCGCCGGGCGCCGCGTTCTCTGGGATCGTCAGCACGCATTCGACGCGCGTGCTCGAAACGACGACGACCTCGCCGATACCGATCGCCGCGCCGGTGCTCGTCGCCAACCGGAACACGGTGTCGCTCGAGAAGCCGGCACCGCGGATCAACGCGCTCAGGCGCGTGCCCGGTGCGCCGCGCGACGGCGTCAGGGTCGCGAGGCCGAGATCCGGCACTTCGATGCGCAGCGTCACGGTGCTCGATGCACGCCGCCCGCTCGACGTGACGAGCACGTAGCCGGTCTCGTCGCGCGCGTTCGGGACGACGAGACGCTGCGTGCTCGACCCGCGCCGCGCCGCGCTCGCGAACGCGTCGAACGGCGACGCTTCGCGTCCCCACTGGAAGTAGAGCGCGCTCGCGGTGCGCGCGTCCGAGTCGCGGACGCTGAGGACGATCGGCCGGCCCGCTGTCGCGGGGAACGAGAAGCACGCGGCCGCGCGCGCGCACTCACCGAGCTCGGCGCTCAGCTCGACCGCTCCGCCCGCCGCAACGATCTCCGCGTCGCCGGTGCAGCGCGCGGGCGACTCGAAGAGACCGCCCGCGATCTGGCACGCGTCGCCGGCGCAGTCGCCGTCGAGATCCGCCTGCGACGGATCGAAGTCGTCGGGGCAGCGGTCGACGTCGTCGCAGACGCCGTCGCCGTCGCGATCCGCGCAGTCGGGCGGCTCGGTCCAGATCCTGAGCCCGCACGCCGCGACGACGCCGCCGATCGTGATCTCCCGGACGACCGTCTCGCGGTTGCCGTCCGCATCGACGCGCTCGTGCTCGAGCACGATGCGGAACGCGCGCCCGTCGCTGCGGCAGAGCGTGCAACCTGACGGACTCGAGTGCGCGGTGAAGCCAGGCGGCGGGCTCGTGCGGTAGGCGCGGCAGAACTCGACGCCGATATCGCGCCCGGTGCCGCTTCCCTCGATCGTTACCACGCGCCGCGATCCTGCTATCGGCGTGCCGAGGCCATCGCCACCGCCGGCGTCGACCTCCCGCAGCTCGAAGACGAGCGACTCGCAGCGGAACGCGCAGAGCGGGTCGAACTTGACGCGGCGGCAGAATCCGAGCGCCGGGCAGTCGTCCTGCGTGTCGTTGAACACGTCCGGCGCGCAGTCGTCCGCGTCGCAGGCGCCGTCGCCGTCGCGGTCAGCGCACGCCGGCAAGTCGATGACCGTGTCGACACCGCACGCGACGATCGGCGCGCCCGCGATCACCGGTCGCTCGTCGACGAGGACGACGAACGGCGCGCCGCTCGCGCGGCAGACCTGCACGCCGGAACCGACCGCCGCGAACGAGAAACCGGCGACCGGCTGCGCGCGGTACGAACGCACGATCGCCTGTGCGATGTCGAAGCCATTCGACGCGCCGATCGCGACCTCGCGCCGATCGATGCGCCCGGCAGCACCCGCGAGGTCGCCGTCGTCCTCGTGGAGCTCGATCGCCAGCGTCTCGCAGCTCGCGCGCTGGTCCGCAGCGAACCCGATGATCCTGCACGCGGTGTCGCACGCGACGCGGTCGATCGTCGCGAGCGGCATCGAACGACCGTCGGTGCCGGTCAGCACGTTGCTCACCGGCGCGAAGGCGGGACCGAGGCAAGTCGCGAAGCGCAGCGTCGCGCAGTCGCCGATCGTCGCGCCCGCCGCACGCGAGAAGCGGATCGTCAGCACGCGCTGGTCGCGGTTCCCGGCGAGCAATTGCGGCGCGTTCGCGGGTCCGCCGTCGCGCGTCGGGTGGATCCACGCGACGGTCAACGCCGCATCGAGCGCGGGATCGTCGTCGCAGGCCGAAGCGTTCGGGCTCGGATCGACGTGGACGGTCGCGATGCTCGCCGGCAGCGTGCCGCCGTCAGGAAAGTCCGCCCCCTCGACGACTTCCTCGAGCACGAACGACGCCGGCGGATAGCGCAGCGCGATCTCGCCGCCGTGGAAGGCGGCGCTGGCGCGCACGATGACGTGGAAGGTCAACGGGTCGGCCGGGACGAGGCGGACGGTCGACGCGGTCGCAGGGTTCGCTCCGAGGAGCAGCAACGCGATCGTCGCAGCCAGCGGTTTCCGACACCGCGGCGACGCGGGTCGTGCGAATCGGCTCGTGGGGTCGTTCATGGCTCGCTCTCGGCTGTTTCGTCAGGGCTCGCGTCGCCGGAATCGCACCGAGTGCGCGGCTCAGATGCAGGCCGCTTCGATGCACACACCGGCCGACTCACTCGGCGTCGGGTCGCCGCCGCAGCCGGGGAACGGAGCCGGGGGCGCCGGCGACTGGTGGAAGCGCCAGTTGAGCAGGTAGATCGCGTCGGACGCGTCGACCGTGTCGTCGTCGTTCGCGTCGGACGCGATCCGGCAGCTCGTGCAGCCACGGCCGAGGAACGAGCAGATCAAGATTGCGATCGGGTCGCTGACGTCGAAGCGCCCGTCGCCGTTCGCGTCGCCGCGGCGGAACGGCGTGTCGACCGTGAGGCAGAGCCGCGCGTCGACGGTCTCGGCGACGACGGTGCCGCCCGCGCTGTGAGTGACGATGTTCTCGATCGGCGCTTCGACAGGCCCTAGGCAGTCCAGGAACTCGAGCTCGGGGCAGGTCGAGTTGTCGGTGCCGTCGGCGGGATCGAAGCAGAGCGTCAAGATCTCGTGGCGTCCTGGCAGGAGCACAACGTTGCCACCGTCGCGGTCGAGCCAGTTGATCACGATCGCGCGGTCGATGGCGGGGTCCTCGGGATCCTGCGGACAGGAGCCGAGCGGAAAGTCGGTCAGCACGTCGATGTCGGCGCCCGAGATCGCGGCGGGCATGCCCGGGCCCGCGACGACGTCGCCGGGTGCGATCGACACCACCGACGACGGATAGCCGATCGCGAGCTCGCCGCCGCTTACCGGCACGTTGTTGATCAAGCGCACGCTGACGCAGTTCGGGCCGGCGTCGACGATCTGGTAGACGGCTTCGGTGATCGGGGGGCAGGCGCCGGCGGAACATCGAAGGCTAACGTCGTACGCGCCGGACTCGTTGAACTGTCGCTCGCCGACGATCAGGAAGTACGTTCCGGTCGCCGGCACCGTGAAGTCCGCGCTGAAGTCACAACCGCCAGTAGTACACCCGCCCACCAAGAGTAGCGTGCCATCGTCCGAGCGTATCTCGATGTAGGGCTCCCAGAGGTCGAGAACGCGGAAAGCGATCTGAACCGTCGTACCTGCGACGCCTTCGAACGCGAAGAAGTCGGCATCGCAGTCGGGAGAGATCCGATCCTGGAACCGCGCGGCACCGTAGTAGAGCCGGTGGAGATCGGGCCGAGCGTTGAACGGCGGCAGCCGCTCGAGTTGCAACACGTAGGGGCCAATCTCGTTATCGTGAGCTTCTTCCAGGAGGACCGAGAATTGACCGCGCTTCGCGAGCGAAATCCGAGTGTTGAAGTCGCAGCCGTCAGAACTCGTGCAGAAATTCGTCGTCACTACGACCTGGTCGGGATCTCGCACCTGGATCCACATCTCCTGGGATCCATCCACCGCGAGGCGCAGGTCAACCGTGTCGCCGACTTCGCCCGAGAACCAGTAGCGATCCGAATCCCCGATCACGTCGATCGCCGCCCCGACCGTATGATCGCCGTACTCGAGCGTCACCGGCTCGAGCCCCTCGATCACCTCGACCGGCGACTCGATGTTCTGCGCCCGCAGGCCGGCGGTCGCGCTGACGACGACACCGAGGACGACGGCGCAACGCCCGGCGAGGCCGGTGCGAGCGATCGGGAGCGAGTTGCGTGCGAACATCCGTTGACTCCTTCCGCAGATCAGGACCCTGGTCGTTCCGAACGAAAAGACCCGATACCCCGTGGACGGGATCGCCCCCGACGCGTGACACCCGAATTCCGCCGACCCGAAAAACCGTTCACCGCCTCTCCGCGACCAGCCGCACGCCCGAGTGGCGGAAGCGCCCGGGCTCGTCGAGCCCGTTGCGCGTCGCGCAGCGCTGGAACTGCTCGTCGGGCGAGTCGAAGCTGCCGCCACGGTACACTCCGAAACCGTCGCGCGTCGACCCGAGCGTGTGCTCGGTGCTCGACCCGGCCAGGTCACGAACTCCGAAGATGCTCTCGTCGAGCGGCGAAACACCGCCGAGCTCCGGCGCCTTCCGCGACTTGAACATCCCCGAGTAGGTCCACGCGTGGCTCGCGACGTAGAGATCGCCCCACGGAAAGAAACGCCGATCGACGCCGCGTGCGGCGCGCTCCCACTCCTCGTCGCTCGGCAAGCGGTAACGCCACGGCTCGCCGGCGGCCTCCGCCTGACGGCTCTTCCACGCCGCGAGCTCGCGCGCCGCCGGTCGCGAGATGTGGAAGACCGCGACGTCGCGCTGCGGATAGCGCGCGCCGATCGTCCACGGGTCGCTCGCGCGCTCGCGGTCCCAGTAGGGCCCGGAATCCGGTCCCGGCACGATCCGCACCGGCTCGTCGACGACGAAGGGCCGCTCGAGCACACCGTCGATGCGCGTGCGCGGGAGCACCTCGGCGTCGTTGACGAACGCGAGCCACTCGCTCGACGCGACCTCGAGCCGCCCGATGGCGAACCCGGGCACCTCACGCACGTCCCGCGCCAGCGGTTCGAACGCGTCGGGATCGCCACCGGTCGCGAGGTCGCCGTCCGGGATCCAGATGAAGCCCGGTGGAACCGCTTCGAGCGCGGGCATCCGGACGCTGTCGATGCGCTCGCCGGCCGCATCGCGTCGTGCCCGCGGTGCGACGACCGGGTAGCGCGTCGTCACGTGGCCATCCTGCGCGAGGACGAGCAGGTAGCTGCCGCGCGGGAGCTCGATCTCGAGCGCGCCGTCGCTCGGGGTCGTGCCGATCGCGTGCGCGTCGACGAGGTCGAGAGGGTAGCCGTCGCAGGTGAAACCGAACTGGTAGTAGAAGTGGACGATGCGCCCCGGAGCGAAGTCGGGGATCACGCGCCGGAATCCGTCGTTAACTGCGCGCGGGAAGGGAAGCCATTCGAGCTCCGCGCGCACGCCGTCGCGATCGACGACGACCGACACGCTGGCGTCCTCGCCGACGCTCGACAATGCCGCCGCGAGGTCGGTCCGCGTGCGCACGCGACGACCATTCACTTCGACGAAGCGATCGCCGTCCCGGAAGACCTCTTCGTCGGCGAACCAGACCCTCTCGACGCGCAGGAACGGCTCGCCGACGACGACACCGCGGTGCGGATCGAACGCGAGCGGCACGAGTCGCCCCTCGAGCGACTCGTAGCGGAAGCACCAGACGCGCGCTCCGGGCGGCTCGCTGCGCAGTCGCACGCGCGCGCGCCCCGCGATCTCGGCAGCATACTCGCCGGTCGCGAACGTCGCGGCCATGCGCCGCTCCGCCTCGGCGGCGCTCTCGATCGTCTCGCCGCGTTCGAGCTCGCGGTAGCGTTCGACATGGACGCGCTCGAGCAGCGCACGGGCGTCGTGGCGCGCGGCGGTGCCGGCGAGAGCGAGCTCGTGCGCCTCGTGGAGGAGACGCAGTGGCGTCGTCACGTCGAGGCCGAGGCGCAGCTCGCGCGCGCGCTCCGAGAGTGCGATCTCATCCGCGAGCTCCCACGCCGGCTTCCAGCTCTCGCGGCTGTTGCGAGCGTCGTGGAGTCGCCCCTCGACGTCCCGGAGCGCTTCCTTCGCGACCGCGTGCTCGTCCCACGAGAGGCGCCCGCGCTCGATCATCGCGCGCACGACGTCCTCGCCGGTAGCGACCTCGCGATCCGATCCCGGCGCGAGCTCACGCAGCGCTTCCCACTTCGCGCGTGCGGTCTCGAAGTCGCTGGTCTCGAGCGCTTGCCGCGCGTCGTGAGCGAGCGCACGGATCTCGCGCCGGCGCAGCGCCGCGAGCGTCACCGGCGCTGCGATGGCTGCGGCGACGAAGATCGCGATCACTCGGACCAGGGTGCGGTTGCGCCGCGCGAACTTCCGCGCGGCGTAGACGATCCCGGGAGCCCGGGCCTCGACCGGGCGATGTTCGAGGAGACGCTCGATGTCTTCCGCAAGCGCGGCGACGCTCGCGTAGCGCTGCTCCGGATCGCGCGCCATCGCGCGCGCGATGATCGCCGCGAGGTCGCCGCGCGCGGTCCGGCGCAGCGCGCGCGTATCGGTGCCGCGACGGGCGGCGACATCGCGAGCGCCATCGCCGAGCCGCGCAATCGCCTCCGTGGGCGTCAACGGATCGTCGCGCACGACGATCCGCTCGATCTCCGCCGGGCTCACCCCGCGCAGGCTGGCGCGGTGCGGCAGCGCCCCGGTGATGAGCTCGAAAAGGACGACGCCGAGCGCCCAAACGTCGGTGCGCGTGTCCGCGGCGAGCGGATCGACGATCTGCTCGGGGCTCATGTACGCCGGCGTGCCGAGGATCTCGCCCGCGCGCGTCTCCTGCTCGGCGCCGGCGAAGCGATCGTCGAGGGCCTTCGCGAGTCCGAAGTCGATGACCTTCGGCGTCGCGCTGCCGTCGCGGCCGCCGTCGAGCGCGACCACGAGGATGTTCGCGGGCTTGAGATCGCGGTGGAGGAAGCCTTTCGCGTGCGCATGCTGCACCGCCCGACACGCGCGCACGAAGAGCGCGAGCCGCTCGGCGATCGGTAACGAGCGCTGGTCGCAGAACGCGGTCAGCGGCGCGCCGCGGATCAGCTCGAGCACGTAGTACGGCTGCCCGCCATCGGTGACACCGGCGTCGAAGAGCTGCGCGATGCCGGGATGCTCCATCGCCGCGAGCGCCTGGCACTCGAGCCGGAAGCGCGACAGCGCCGATGGGCTCGCGACACCCGCGCGCAGGAGCTTGAGCGCGACCTCGCGCCGCACCGGCTCGACCTGGCTCGCACGGAAGACCGTCCCGAAACCGCCGCTGCCGATCACTTCGAGGAGACGGTACGCGCCGACCGCGTCGCCGGCGCGGACGCCGAGCTCGTCGAAGCGCTTCCAGATCGCCGCGAGGCGCGCGCGCTCGCCGTCGCGGTCGCCGCAAGCGTCGTCCGCTGAGTCTCCGTCCGCCGATGCACCGCCGGCTGTCGCATCGCCAGCGCGCGACGCGGCGCGACCCGGATCGACGGCGATCGACTCGAGCCAGCGCAAGCCGACGGCGAGGCGCGGCGCGCACGCGCAGTATTCGTCGAGCGAGACGCTCTCGCCGAGATCGCGACGACGCCGGTAGTCCGCGTAGGCATCTTCGGCGCTGCCGAATGTCGACAGGTCCGCCATGCGGTTCCCCCGAGAAAGCAGCAAATCACGCCAGCGGACCGCGCCAGCATCTCGACCGCCGGACGAAGGCGACGCGGCATCGTAGTCGCCGCCGGGGAAGGGAGTCAACGCGCGGACGGGATGGACTCACTGCGCGAACGGGTTCAGGACTCCGATCGCACAGCCGTCGAAATCCCGTTCGTTGCGCGTGACGAGCGTCAATCCGTGAATCGAGGCGGTCGCCGCTATCAGCACGTCCGCTTGCGTGCGCACTCGACCCGTCGAACGGAGCTGACCGCGAAGCTCACCGCCACGCTTCGCGACGTCGGACGACACCGGGATCACTTCACAGTGCTCGCGGAGGAAGCGATCGAACCACGCGAGAACGCGGGGCCTCGGCTTCCAGCTGAGCCCGAAGTAGATCTCTTCTACGGAAATGACGCTGATGGCCTCGTGAGTGATGCCGCGGGCCCACTCGACGACGGCGGGAGCCGGAGCCGGCCGCGCGAGCTCGCTGAGCACGGTCAACGAGGAATCTCATCGAGCGCTCGGGTGAACTCGTTCGGACGGTCGGCTCGCGCCGGTGCTGTGAAGAGTTCCTCGTCGCCGACAGCGATCGCCCGGAGCGCGTCGAACGCGTCGGCGAACGATTCCGCCTTACGGTCGCGGAACCAGCTCAGAAACTCCGCGTAGGACCGCGCATCGATCACTGCCGCGACGAGCTCGTCCCGGTTGTAGATCGGTTGCGGTTCCGACCGCGCATCGCGCAGGAGCTCCGAGAACTTCTGCCGCGCGCGAGCAATGGTCCACTTCACGGACATCGGCGCCCTCCGTCGAGGAATAGAACACGTCGCCATGTTAGGCACGCCATCTTGTCCTTTCAAGCTCGAACTCCGCCCCTGAGCGGCAGGCGACCTGCACCCACATTCTCCGCGTCCAGCGAGCGCCGCCGGGTCTAACATGGCCGCCATGGACGACCGTTCTTCCGACCCCTTGCAGACGACGCTCCGGCTCCTCGCCGGAGCTCGCGGCGACGACCGCGCGGCGCTCGACGAGCTCTTCGCGCGCTACGCGCCGCGCGTGCGCCGGATCGTCGCGCTCAGGCTCGATCGCCCGATCGATCGCATCGCCGATTTCGACGATGTCGCGCAGGAGGCGCTCTTGCGCGCGTTCCGCGGCCTCGATCGCTTCCGCGGCAGCTCGGTCGGCGAGTTCCGCAACTGGCTCGCGCGCATAGTCGAGAACACGATCCGCGACCTGCTCGAGCAGGGCGACACCCGCAAGCGCGGCGAAGGCAACGAGCGCTGCTTCGGCGAGCTCGGCGACGACAGCCTCGCGTCGTCGATCTTCGCCGGCGTGTCGCCGTCTCCGAGCGAGCAAGCGATGGGGCGCGAGCTCGAACAACGAGTCGAGGCGGCGTTACTCGATCTCGACGAGCGCTACCGCGAGGTGATCGTCCTGCGCAAGCTCTGCGAGATGTCCTACGAAGAGATCGCCGGCGAGCTCGGACTGGGAGAAGAAGGCAACGCACGGAAGATCTGCAGTCGAGCGCTGCGCAAGCTCGAGGACGCGCTCGCGCGCACGCGGTGAGCTCTTCGGCGTGGAAACGACCCCGGGGCGTGTCAGCCGCCGGACGCGTCTGCGCTCGGTCGTTCGCCCGCGGCACGCTCGAGGAGCGCCTGCGCGGTGCGTCGCTCTTCGAGGAGGGTCCAGTCGTTCGCCGCGAGCTCGCGCAGGAGCGCCGTGATCGCTTCCGAGCCGAGCAAGCCGCGGATCGCCGCGCCTTCGAGGGTCTCGAGACGGCGTCGAGGATCGTGTCCGCGCAGCGACGCGAGGATCGCGCGCTCGATCTCCGCTGGCGAGGCGGTCGGCGCCGCGTCGCGCACGCTCGGCGGTTCGGCGAGCAGCTCGACATCGACCCGCAGTCCGCGCACGGCGCGATCGAGCGCCGCACGCAGTTCGCTCAGTCGTTCGAACGCGGGCAGCAGGTAGGCGCGACGGCGCAGCGATCGCTCGTTGAGCTCGATCAGCTTCGCGAGCGCACGGTTCGCACGCTCGAAGTCCGGCTCGAACCCGCGGCGCAATTCGCGCTTGCGCGCGTCGAAGTGCTTCTGCGCCAGGTTGTCGAGCGCATCGTTGTACTCGCGCAACCGATAGCCGACTCCGTTCCCTTCGACGCGCTCCTGCTCGAGCGATCGGCCGAGCTCGACCATCACCGCGTCTATGCTCTCCGCAAGCAGCGCGGGAACGCTGCGCTCGTCCCATCGCTCTGCCACCGGACACCAGAAGAGCCGGTACCAGCACGCGCCCGCGGTGGCGCTCGGATCGCCGAGCTCGCCTTCGCGCCGGACGCGAGGCACCCACACCGATGCGACGCCCTGCGCGGATTCTGGAATCGCGGGCACGACGATCTCGCTCAGGTCGTCGCGCACGACCCGCACCTTCGGCGGCGGCGGGCGGTCGACGAACCAATCGACGTCGCGCGCGTCACAGCGCCGCGCCTCGCTCGTCGCGAGCTCGATCGAGCTCCACCAGTCGAAGCCTTCCACACGTTCGATGAACGCGAGGGCCGCGCCCCAGTTCCGTGGGTCGTCGAGGAAGAGCGGCGCGAGCGCGTCGCGGATCTCGGCACGGCCGACGTCGCGGTTCTCGGGGGTGTACCGCAGTCGGTAGGCGTCGAAGCGACGCTCGGCGACCGCGAGCGCCGGCGTCGCGACGCCGTTCTGCGCGTCGACCGCGATCGCCTCGAGCAGCGCCTCGGATGCGAGCCGGCGTACACGATGGCGTTCGAAGAGCGGGAGCTCGGCCGAAGCACGCTCGAGATCCAGAGCGAGCGCACGCAGTCCGTCCGTGTTGCGCGCGCCACGCAGGCGGGAGACTTCCGCGTCCGCGCGCAGGGCGAGCGCCTGCGTCGCGTCGCTCGCACCACCTCCGCGACGCGCGATCTCGTCGATCCGTCGCGTCAGCTCGGCGATGAGTCCACGGTCGCGCGGGTTCCTGAGCTCCCGCGCAAAGCGCCAGAGCTGCTCGGTCTCGCCACCCTCGTCGACGAGCCACCGCGCGAGCGGCAGACGACCGAGC
>Ga0326597_10010631_pt1 | contig 12243 bp, 8 predicted proteins | sample RVTome_12_FD_203789 | JGI IMG/M metagenome (GOLD analysis project Ga0326597, IMG submission 203789) | Soil microbial communities from uranium-contaminated site in the Upper Colorado River Basin, Wyoming, United States - RVT100D185 | ecosystem: Environmental > Terrestrial > Soil > Contaminated >... | reverse complement strand
GGGACCAGGCGCGCGCTCGGGGCGACGCCCACGACGCCGAAGCCATTGGACGGTGCAGCGGCAGTACCGGCGACATGCGTGCCGTGGCCGTGGCCATCCTGCGGGGGCCCACCCGAGTAGCAGTTACGGCCAAGGCCAACGTCGATGTTGGCGACGAGGTCGGGATGGTCGAGATCGATGCCCGTGTCGATGATCGCGATGCGGATACCGGTGCCGGTGAAGCCGGCGTCATGTGCGTCGGGCTGGGTGGGGTGTTCCGCACGGATCCGTTCGATACCAGGCGGTACCGTGTCGGTGACGATCTCGACATGCGCGTCCGGTACGACAGTCCGGACGCTCGGATCACCGGCGAGAACGGCGGCGGCCCGCTCCGATCCGCGGAAGACGAACCCATTCAAGACGTGCGTGAAGACGCGCCCGGCCGCACCACCGGCCCGAGCGGAGAGATCGGCCGCCAAGGACCCCGGATCGACCCCCGCCCGCAAGGTAACGATCCACGATGTCGCCTCAGTGCCTCCTGTCGGAGCCACCGACAGTGCCGGTTTCGCCGCGTATGCCGTCGGGGCGCCAGCGAGCAGAACGGCACCTATGAGAACCGCCAGAGCCGATGACATCGGTCGTCGCACGCTCACCCGCCCTCCGAGATTTGGGGATGCAGTGTCCGTCGCGATCCCCAAGGGGTCAATGCCTTCAAATGTACCGTCGGTGCTCGGCTGCGCCAGTCTCTTCGCCGCACCGAGCGGCGAGTTTCGTCCGTATGGGGCTACCCTGCTCCCCCGGCGGTAGGCCACCGGTACCATTGCGCGGACGCACCACCCGCACCTAGGCTGCGCCAGCGATGATCCGCCGCCACGCAATCGGGTTCCGGACGCTCCTCATGGCCGTGGATGGCGCCCTCACCGGCGTCCTCCTCGTGACCCTATCGGTCGCCCGCTTCGGGGCGGACTGGTACGAGCACTGGCTCCCGATCCTCAACCAGCCTGGGGCCTTCGTCGCGGCCTACGTGGTCGCCTGGGTAAGCGTTCTATGGCTCCACGGGCTGTATCGGCCACGGGCGCGCTGGACGATTCAAAGCGAGGCGCTCGCGGTCTTAAGCGCAACGATCGTCTTGGCACTCCTGACCCTGAGCCTTCTGTTCATCTTCCGACTGCCCGACATCAGCCGGAGCTACCTCCTAGCCCTATTCCCGGCGCAATGGGCGCTCGCCCTGGCGACCAGGCTCGGCCTCCGGATCGCTTTCGAACGAATGCGAGCTGGTGGCTACAACCTCCGGTACGTGCTCATGGTTGGTGCGGGCCCGCGAGCCCAGGCATTCGCTGCCAAGCTGGAGGATCACCGGGAGCTGGGGCTGCGCGTACTCGGCTTTATCGACGACCAGACGTTTGATCTCCCGCGCAGTTGGCGACAGCTGGGCGGACTCGCAGAGATCGAACACCTCCTCCACAGCGAGGTCATCGACGAGGTCGCTGTCTGCCTGCCGTTCAGTCAATGGGACCTGATGAACGCGATCGCCCATATCTGCGAGGAGGAGGGCAAGATCGTGCGGGTGCCCGTGGACGTGCTTGATCGAGCGTTCGCCGCTGGCCGCGTCGAAGACCTCGATGGGACCCCCGTGTACTCTCTCGTGAGCGGGCCGGATCGCGTCGCCGCTTTCGTCGTGAAACGGGTCTTCGATGTCATGGTGGCGGGTGTTTCGATCGTGGTACTGTCGCCGGTCTTCCTCGTGGTGGCCCTGGCAATCCGATTGCGCGAGGGATCGCCTGTCCTCTTCCGCCAGGTGCGCGTCGGCCTCCACGGCCGGCGGTTCGAAGTTCTCAAGTTCCGAACGATGGCCGTCGATGCGGAAGCGCGGTATCAGGAAGTCGCCGGCAAATCGGACACCAAGGGTGCGGCGTTCAAGATGACGGAGGACCCCAGGATCACACCAACTGGCCGATACCTCCGACGGACCTCCCTCGATGAGCTACCGCAGCTCTGGAATGTCCTCCGCGGCCAGATGTCGCTCGTGGGTCCACGGCCAGCACCTCCTCGTGAGGTTGACGCCTATGACCTGTGGCACCGTCGTCGGCTGTCCATGAAACCAGGGATCACGGGCCTCTGGCAGGTCACCGCTCGCCGTTCCGAGCAGTTCGACGACCGGGCCCAGCTGGACCTCTCTTACATCGATCGCTGGTCGCTGTGGCTGGACCTCAAGATCCTCGCTCGGACGATCCCGGCTGCGTTCGAAGGCCGATGAACGAATCCGCGGGTTTGTGCGGCTGACGATGTGCGGGATTGCAGGCGTCGCCGGGTCAGATGGCGTGCGGCAAGACGACGGCGCACTGGTCGTGCGTATGCTCGAATCCATCGCCCACCGAGGCCCTGACGACCAGCATCTGCTTTCGTACGACCGTGCGATCCTCGGCGCTCGGCGGCTGTCGATTCTGGACTTGGCCGGCGGCCGCCAGCCCCTGGTGAATGAGGACGGAACGGTTGCGGCTAGCAACAACGGCGAGATCTACAACTACCTGGAACTGCGGTCGCTTCTCATCGGGAAGGGCCACCTTTTCAGGACAGATGGTGACACCGAGGTCATCGTCCACGCCTACGAGGACTTTGGTCTCGACTTCGTCGACCACCTTCGAGGCATGTTCGCGATCGCGATCTGGGACGCACGCGCGAACCGTCTCGTCTTGGCTCGAGATCGCCTGGGAAAGAAGCCGATCTACTGGACCGTCCACCAGAACCGTCTCGTGTACGGATCCGAGCTCAAGACCCTCCTGCAGGATCCGACGCTGCCACGGACTGTCGATCAGGAGGCACTCGGTCAATACCTCCAGTTCCAGTACGTCCCAGCTCCGAGATCCATCTTCAGCGGGATCCGCAAGATCCCGCCTGCCTCGATCCTGACCTGGGATGGTCGGGAACCAAGCGTCAGGCGCTACTGGTCCCCGAGCTATGAGCCGAAGGATGAACGGCCCGAACTCGAGCACATCGCAGAGTGTCGTGATCTCCTGCGCGAATCAGTCCGACTGCGCCTCAGGAGCGACGTCCCAGTCGGCATCTTCCTTAGCGGCGGGATGGACTCGAGCGCCGTCACGGCGCTTGCCAGCGAATTGGCGCCCATCCGTCTGAGGACGTTCTCAATCGGCTTCCAGGACAGCGCCTACAATGAACTACCGTATGCACGCCGCGTCGCCGCAGCCTTCGACACGGACCATGTCGAGGATGTCGTTGCGTTGGACGCCATCGACCTGCTCCCGGAGCTCGTGGAACACTTCGATGAGCCGTTCGCCGACTCTTCAGCGCTGCCGACGTTTCGGGTAGCACAGCTTGCTTCGCAATCGGTCAAGGCCGTTCTGACGGGCGACGGCGGCGATGAGGCCTTCGGTGGGTATCGCCGCTATGTTGGAATGCGCTGGTTGCGCGGCGCGGCCGCTCTCCCGCGTCCGGCGAGGATTCTCGCGAGGCGCGCGAGCCTTGGTCTCGCGGCTGCGGCTCACATTGGTCCGCGAGCTCGATCACGATTGGCGCGCGGGTGGGAGGCAGCCGAGCTGAGCGAGGTGGATCGCTACGTCCGGCTTATGTCGATCTTCCGTCCGGACGACGTTGTGCGACTGCAGCGCGGAACTGGACCAGACCCTTCCGGATATCTCGCGGCGATTCTGAACGAGCGCGGCGGGCGACTTGACCGGCTCCTCCGAACCGACCTCCTCACCTACCTGCCCGAGGATCTGCTCGTGAAGATCGACCGCGCGACGATGGCGAACTCCCTTGAGGCGCGGAGTCCTATCCTCGATCACCGCCTGATCGAGTTCGCCGCCATGCTTCCGGAAAGCCGCAAGATCACGGGCGGAACGACGAAGGCGATCCTGCGAAAGGCGGTTGGTCCGCTACTGCCGCCAGGACTGCTCGATCGCCCAAAGATGGGATTCGCGGTGCCGATCGACGAATGGTTCCGCGGACAGCTCGGAGTCATGCTCGAGGATCTCCTCATGGCGAATACGGGCGAGGCGCAGCATCTCGTCGATCCCGCGATTGGGGCTCGCTTCCTCGCTGAACATCGGCGTGGCCAAAGGGAGCACGGGCATCGGCTCTGGGCCCTGCTCATGCTCGAGCTGTGGGCCCGACGCTGGCTCCGCAGCAGCACGGCGGACGCGGCGTGAGAGTCCTCGTCACCGGCGGCGCCGGGTTCATCGGCCACCACCTCGTCCGAGCACTCCTCGAGCGGGACGATAGCGTGGCGATCATCGACGACATGAGCACCGGTCTTGCCGGACGACTCGATGGGTTGAACGGCAACGTCGATCTCGTCGTCGGAGATATCCGGGACCCGCAGGCCATCCGCCGTGCCGCCGCGGGAGCCGAAGTCATCTTTCATCAGGCTGCTCTTCCCTCGGTCGCACGGTCCGTGGCAGATCCGGCGACATCGACTTCTGTGAACGTCGACGGCACAGTCCAGGTCATGCTCGCCGCGATCGCCGCCCGGACCAGGCGAGTGGTCCTCGCGGGATCCTCCTCCATCTACGGCATCAGCCCCGAGCTCCCGAGGCGTGAGACGCAGACTCCGGACCCGCGCTCCCCGTACGCCGCGAGCAAGGTCGCCGCAGAGTACATGGTGCATTCAATCGGCGCCCTCCACGGCGTCGAGACGGCGGTCCTGCGGTACTTCAACGTGTTCGGGCCTGGGCAAGACCCAAACTCGCAATACGCCGCGGTTGTGCCCCTCTGGATCACTGCGGCGCTCGAGGGTAAGCGTCCGATCGTGTTCGGGGACGGGACTGCATCCCGCGACTTCACCTACATCGACAACGTCGTGTCCGCGAACCTGAAGGCCGCCGTGGCCGGTGCGCCGTCACGGATCACGGTCAATGTGGGCTGTGGCGACGAGTTCTCCCTCATGGAGCTTCTCGATGCGATCGGAGAGGCCGCCGGGATGCGGCTCGAGCCGGTGTTCCAGGGCCCAAGGCCGGGTGACGTTCCGCGATCTCGCGCCGACATCTCGGCGGCCCAGGCGGCGATCGGGTACGAGGTCCTCGTGCCATTCCGCGAGGGTGTGGCGCGAACGTTCGATTGGTACCGGTCCGATCGCGCCGCCGCCGCCGAACATGCCTAGCGCCTCGATCGAGGTGCGTGGGGCAGCACGAACGGCTGGAATCCTCATTGTCGGCTCCGCCATCGGTCAGATCTTCACCGTGCTTCGGACGATCTTCGTCGCCGCGAAGGTCGGCGCCGGCCAGGAACTGGATGCGGCCCTGCTCGCGCTGGTGGTTCCAACGATGCTGGCGAACCTCATCATTAACAGCCTACCTGTGGTGCTCGTGCCCGCGTACATCAGGCGCCGGGACAGCGATCGGGTCGGCGCCGCGCGGCTCGGTGGCTGGTTGCTCGGCGCCGGGGCCATGGTCGGCATCGTTGGCTCGGTGGCGGTTGCGTTGAGTGCGGGTCTCGTCGTGGCGGTCACGGGTCCGGGCCTTACTGCCGAGGGCCGTGCTCTCGTCATATCACTTGCCCCGTTCGCTGCCCCGACCGTGCTCTTCGGCTCCACTGCCGCCCTGCTCAGCGCCATCTGCCAGGCCGCGGGTCGCTCGGGGACCCTGGCTGTCTCTTGGGCGATTGGCGGGGTCGTGGCGTTCGCGGTCGTCGTTGGGGCTTGGGAGAGCGTCGGCGTGAGTGCTTACGTCCTCGGCTCCGCGGGAAGCTTCCTTGCGACATCCGCGGTGCTGGCCGTCGTTCTCCTTCGCGATCGCCTCGTCACGTTGCACGGGGTGCGTGCCGAGGCCGCGGAGGCAAGGGCTGCGCTCAGCCGGGCGCTCCCTCTCGCCGTGGGTACGGTCTTCTCGCAGTTCAACGAGCTGATCGACCGCGCCGTGGCCAGCCTCGTGTCCATTGGGGCTGTCAGCACCCTCCGCTACGCCGAGCAGCTCGCGACGGCGCCTGTGCGCCTCCTCGTCCCGGGCTGGTCCGCCGCGATCTACCCGGCGCTCTCGCGGCACGCGACAAGGTCGCTCGGGTCGACAGGTGGTCGTGACGCCTCCCGATCGATCGCCATGGTCCTTGCCGCAACCATGCCGATCGCGGTGGGGCTCGTCGCGCTCGGTCCGCTGATCGTCACGGTCGCCTACGGCCGCGGGAACTTCAATGAGACCGCCGCCAACGACACCGCAAGAACGTTGGCTGCGTTCGCACCTCTTGTCGTACTGGCGATGGTGAACACGGTCGCGGTGAGCGCCCACAACGCAGTTGGGCGCAGCAGGCTTGTCGGCCTCGTATCTCTGCTGAATGCTGCTGCGAATCTGGTGCTCGATCTTATTCTCGGTTTCGCCTTTGGTGTCGCAGGAATCGCGATCGCGACGTCATTGGCCACGCTCGCTACGGCCCTTGTCCTATGCGAACGACTTACGAATTCCGAGCCTGGATTCAATTGGCCCGAGATCCGGCGCGCGTGGCTGCTCGCGACCGCCGCAGCGGGCGTTCCCGGTATCGCAGCAGGTGTCGTCGCCTGGGGGTATCGGCTGGTTCCTGCGACCTCGGAGCACGTCCTCGTGTTGCTCGCCCTGGGGGTGGGCTTCGTCGCCACCTACTTCGCGATTTCGCGGGCCATTGGATTCACCGAGCCGTTCGAGATCGCACGCACGTTGCGGGGCGGCGGCCAGTGACCGATCTCGTGGAGTCGAAGGCATCGCCCCGGATTCGCGTAGGTTACGTCACCGCGACGCTCGATCCGGGCGGGAGCGAGAAGCAGATGATCGCCCTCGCCGAGCGCCTGCCCAGAGATGAGTTCGAAACTACGTTCCTACTCTTCCGAGAGACTGGGGCGCTGCTAGAGCGCGTCCGCACATCGGGCATCCGCGTCGTCGAGGTGGCGCCCAACGCCTCGTCTACTGACCACGGCCAGGCTCATCGAGCGTTGCGCGGTGTCCAGTTCGCGATGGGGCTCGCCTCCACCCTGCGGCGGAGCCAAATGGATGTCGTGGACGCGTGGCTCTTCCACGCCTACGTCGCCGCCGGGTTAACGCGACCGATTACGAGGATCCCCACGCTCGTTGCAGGTAGGCGCAGCCTCCCCGATTCCAAAGGTGCCCGGACGCCTTTCGACGGACTGCTCATGCGCGCGGCGTCACGATCAGCTGACGTGGTCGTGGCGAATTCGAAGGCTGTCCGGCGCGCGTCCATCGAGATTGATGGCGACGATCGACGCAAGCTCCGGGTCATCCGAAACGGCGTCGAGATCCCGCCGGCCATGTCGCCGGACGAGCGGAGCCGGATCCGGGCCAGCTGGGGTCTCGGCGACGATGACGTTGCCATCGCATCGGTCGCCAACTACAAGCCACGCAAAGGCCTCGAGGAGCTCATCGACGCGCTGGCCGAGTTAATGCATGATGGCCTGAAGCCTGGGCTGGTGCTCATTGGCGAAGGGCGGTCCAGATCGGGCCTGCACGAGCGCGCGCGCCGACTTGGCGTTGCCGAACGCGTCCGGCTGGTCGGGTACGACTCGCACCCGGAATGGACGATTGCGGCCTCTGACATCGCCGCTCATGCCTCCGAGTCCGAGGGCCTCCCGAACGCGGTCCTCGAGGCGGCGGCGGCCGGCCGGCCGATCGTGGCGACCGATGTTGGAGGCACACCCGAGATCATTGCCGATGGCCTTACAGGTCTCCTGGTGCCCCCCGCTCAGGCACCGGCGCTTTCGAGTGCGATCGCGACGCTGATCCGAGACCCGGACCTCCGGCTGCGTCTGGGCGCCGCCGCGCAGGCGCGAGTGGCGACCGAGTTCTCCATGGACCAGATGGTGGCCGGATTCGCCGGGCTGTATCGCGACCTGGCGGCGGCCAGGCCCGCCCGCTGATGCGCATCCTCCACCTGCTCACGCGCTTCCTCGATAGAGGCGCGGAGCGAAACACGCTGGACTTCATGGCGTGGCAGCGAGAGGCGGGTCATGAGGTCGAACTCGCAGCCGGCGCTACCAGCTCAGACGATCGATTCCCCTTCGACACGGCTCTTCACCGTGTCCCACATCTCGTCAGGCGCCCGGACCCGATCGCCGACGTTCGCGCGTTGCTGGAGATCGGCGGCTTGCTCCGTGAGGGACGCTATGACGTCCTCCACACCCACCAGGCCAAGGCCGGGATCCTGGGGCGGGAAGCCGCCCGCAACCTTCCGATCGTCCGTATCCACTCGATCCACGGACCGTCCTTTGCGAGAGCCAACGGTGCAATAAGTGCTCCCGTCTATCTGCGCGCAGAACGTCATGCGGCAAGGCACACCAAAGCGTGGATCTCGGTGGGGCAGGAGCTACGCGATCTCCATGTTGCCGCTGGGATCGGCCGACCGGAGCAGCACTGGGTCATCCGGTCGCCAATCGACGTCGAGCGCTTTCTGAGTGTGCGGAGCCTGGGCGCGCAGGAGCGGGAGGAAGTGAGGGATAGGCTCGGAATCGACCCTGCGGCTCGCATCATCCTCAGCATTGGCGCCCTCGATCCGCACAAGCGACCTGTGCAACTCTTGGAGTGGGTCGCGCCGCTCCTTCGCCGCGATGCCGTCCTCGTTCTGGTTGGTGGCGGTCCGTTGGAAAACGAGCTGCGGCGGCAGGCGGCCGCTCTCGACCTAGCCGATCGAGTGCTACTGCCCGGACGGACCGATCACGCGGAAGCGTATCTCGCGGTTGCGGACGTTCTCGCCCATGCGTCGGCAAACGAGGGGGTCTCCCAGGTCATTCTCCAGGCCCTGGCAGCCGGCGTGCCAGTCGTCGCAACCGATGTCTGCGGGCTTCGGGAAGTCAGAGAGGCGAGCATCGATATCGTGCCCGAGTCCGGCAAGGGCTTCGGTGAGCGTGTCGGCCGCGTTCTCGCCGGGCCGCATGCTGGAATGACACCAGCCGCATCTCTGCGTCCGTGGGAGGAGGACCGAATTCGGGACGCTATCCAGGCGTTCCACCAAGGAGTCCTCGGCACATGACGACCGGCGGTGACCAGAGCGGTGCACGCCGAAGGTTCGTCGCGTGGCTGGTGCTGCTCGTGCTCACGCTCTACACGATCTTCATCGGTGGCGCGTGGCGTGGTATCTACGAATCGAACCTCCGCTCCCTCTCGCTCGTGGTCATCGCGATCGTCCTAGCGATATGGGCGATCGCGGCGGCGCTGCGGCCGGACTTGCGTCCTTCCTCGCGACTGATGCCGGCGTTCGGGTTGGCGACTGGCGCCCTCGCGGTGAGCGCGCTCGGCTCGGCGTTCCCGAGGATCGGGGCGGAGTACGTGGCGTGGGCGATCGTACTTGCCGGGCTGTACCTCCTGCTCGTCCAGATCCTCAGGAGTGACTTCTTCCGGCGCAGGATTGGCGCCCTCTGCGTCCTCCTGAGTCTCTCGTTGGGCCTGATGTACCTGGGCGTCGTCCTGGTGGACTGGGTCCGCTGGTGGACGCTCGTGGGGACCCTGGCACAGCCGCCCCTCCGACCGCTATCGGAAGGTCTCACCTACGGGAATCCAAGCGCGGTCATGACGCTGGAGCTCCTGCTCGTCGCGCCGGCGATTGCGCACGTAGGCGTGGACTCCAAAGGCGCCCGGATCCTTGTGGCATGCCTCCTCGCTGTCGTCGTCGCCGTCGTCGTTCTCTCGGGATCGCGGGCCGGTTGGCTGGGCCTTGGGATCGCACTGCTCCTGCTAGGGGTCACGTGGCTCGGCACCGGGCGAGTTCACATCGCGGCCGGCGACCGACTCAGGGCGACATTCGCCGGCTGGCGCCTCGTGACGATCGTAGTGGTGGGCATCCTGCTGATCGCGGTCGGGGCGATCCTGCTCCCCGGGGCGATCTATCGGGCCGGTTCCGGCGGGGAAGGACTCCGCGCGACGTACTTTGCTGTCGCCTTGCGGATCTTCGCCGACCACGCCCTGACCGGCGCCGGTCCGGGGACATGGACCGTGCTCAGGGCTAGTTACACCGAGTCCTCAGAGCCGGACTTCTACATCCCGCACGCCCACAACATCTATTTGCAGACCGCAGCGGAACTCGGGCTGCTCGGCCTGGCGGTAGGGTGCTTCGCCATCGTCCTCGTGGCGCTAATGATCAGGCAAGGAATCCGCGATCCCGAGGCCCAGCGTCGCCGGTTTGCCTGGGCTGCGGCAGCATCATCCCTGTATCTGGGGGCGCACCAACTGCTCGACTTCTACGCCAACATGCCTGCGATCCTGTTCGCGTTCGCCATCCCGGTGGCATATCTCGATGCGACGGCAAAGCCAGACCTCCAGTGGTTGCCGCGCCGGATCGGGCACAAGACTCCACGAAGGCTCCTGGGCGCCACGGGTACCTTGGGGCTAGCTCTCTCGGTCACGTTCCTCTGGTGGAGTGAGAGCAATGCTCGACCGGCTGACCGCGGGACTGCGGCACTGAACGCTGGCGACGTTGCTTCTGGCCTGAGCCTGGCCAAGACGGCCGCCGCGTCCGATCCCGAGATTCCTGCGTACCGGGTGACACTGGGGCTGGCCCTTGAGAGGGCGGGCGACTGGCCTTCCGCCCTAGCTGCGTTTGAGGCGGCGGCCATTGCGGATGATCTCCCTAACGCGTGGTTGGGGGCTGCCGCCGCCCAAGTCCGATTGGGCGATGTCGGAGGAGCTCGCCTTTCGCTGGACCGGGCACTCCGGCTCGGCACCCAACAACCCACGATTGCGCTCGACGCCGGCTGGCTATATCTCGCCCTCGGTGACGAGGACGCCGCCATCGATTCCCTGGCCGAGGCCGTTTGGCGGTTGCCGATGCTCGCCGAAGACCCGGCGTGGCTAGAACGTCCCGAGCTCGAACCCGTCAAAGAGCGCGTGGTTGATGCTGCCCTTCGCAAAGCCCCGCTCGATACGGCGTGGAGTCTTGCGCTCGCCGCCGGCCGATCCAGCGAGGCGCGGGGGCTGATCAATGACCTCTCGCTTGACCAACGGATCCTCGCCGAGGACGTCCTGGTGGCTTGGGGGGACGGTGGTGCGACAGAGGAAGCCCAACTCGCAAGGTACAGATCCCTCGTGGCTCGCGCCTCGGGTAGACCATTGGACGAGGACGTTCTCGTCTGGTGCGTTCGACTCGCCCAGCATCTTGGGCGCTATGACGAGGCCCTGCGCTTCCGAGAATGGGTATTGATTATCACTGGCGGCTCGTCGCCGTCGGCTGGGACGATCCGGATGACCTTCGAGGGCGTCGAGAGCCCGGATCCAGCGACCGTCGGAACACTGGCATCGTTCTATGGCCACTACACCTATCGACGGCCGACTCCCTTCGACCTGACACCTCCGGGACTTCCTCGGTTGGTGCTCGTCATCGGAGAGGAGCCGAGCCTCCCCTAATCTCTTCTCGCGACCGCGATGAGATGTCGCCTATCCCCCCGTAACGCGTACCAGAGGCTGCGCAGAGACCTCTCGAAACGACCTCCACGGTCGGGCAACCGAGTTCGTCTTGTTCTGACGTCCACGAACCCGGCGGACGTCAGAACCCCGTCGAGGGACCGTGCGTCCCATGACCGGAGGTGCTGCATCGGGTGGAAGCGAGCTCCGCAGTCCGGACAGCGAACGAGATTGGCGGAGAGATCCTCCGAGTTCGGCGTCGTGATGAACAGAGCCCCATTTGGCGCGAGCATGCGTCGGACCTCCTCGAGCAACGACGTGAGGCTCTCGGGTCGTACATGCTCGATTGTTTCGATCAGCACAACTACATCGAAGGTCCCCGCTTCGAACGGGATCGCGCTCAGATCGCCGACTCTTATCCGGTCAGGATCGACGGACGCAAGGGCTGCCTGTGCGGCACGAACCGATCCTGGTGAGCTGTCAACTCCAGCGATTCTGAAGCCCCGTGCGGCGAGCAGGCTGAGGAGGTGCCCCCGCCCACAGCCAAGATCCAGGATGCTTGCCCCAGGGCGCGGCTGTGCGAGCGTCAGGATCGACGAAACCAGCGAAGGTCCCGTCATGGCGCTGAAGTAGTCGGCGTCGCCCGTGGATGCCTTCATGTCCCAAAATCGCTGGGTCTTCTCGGGCGACCAATCAACGTCGTGAGGTATGTACTCTGACATGGCACCAAGCGTCTGGTGAGTACCGTGGCTTAACCTGCGCATCCTCCCACGGCCGGAGGCGCTCAATCGGCCGGGGCCGCGCCGTGCCGTCCACATCAGAGCAGGGAGAGTCAGTGCCAAGAGACCAACGGGTCGCGATCATCGGTCTCGGATACGTGGGCCTGCCGCTCGCGGTGAGCCTGGCTGAGGCCGGCCTGGAGGTCGTCGGAATCGATGCAAAT
>Ga0326597_10010630_pt1 | contig 12243 bp, 11 predicted proteins | sample RVTome_12_FD_203789 | JGI IMG/M metagenome (GOLD analysis project Ga0326597, IMG submission 203789) | Soil microbial communities from uranium-contaminated site in the Upper Colorado River Basin, Wyoming, United States - RVT100D185 | ecosystem: Environmental > Terrestrial > Soil > Contaminated >... | reverse complement strand
CGATGGCTGCCATCCACAACCCACCGAGGTCACCCTGGAAGACGACGAGGATCCCCAATGCGATCATTGCCGTGGCGATTGCCTTTCCCGCAACGGCTGCGCGTCGAGTGGCTTTGGCCAGGCTCCCGCTGGTCCCCCACAGGATCGAGCGCAGCACCCTTCCCCCGTCGAGAGGAAACCCGGGGAGCAGGTTGAACGCACCCAAGGCGAGGTTGAGCCACCCGAGGTGCCCAAGGGCGTAATGGACTGACGGTGCCAGCAGATCTTCACCGAGCTCCACGGTTCCCCAAAGCGCGCCTGCGATGACCAGACTCGTGGCGGGACCAGCTACGGCCACCAGAAACTCGTCTCGTGGCCGCCGCGCCTCCATCCTTGTCTTGGTGACGCCACCGAAGAGGAACAGCGTGATCCCCTCCACGGGGATTCCCAGCCCACGTGCCACCACGGAGTGGCTCAGCTCGTGAAGGACCACCGATCCGAAGAAGACGACCACCGACAACGCGGCAAGGAGGAACTGCGCCACGGGTGCCAGATTGGGGAATTGCGAGCCGAACTGCGCGTAGAAAGACCATCCGAACAAGAATGCGATCACCAGCCAAGACAGGTCGATGCGCACCTCGACGCCGAAGAAACGGCCGATCGGCATGGAGCCGGCGAACACAACTCACTCCTCTTCTGGGGCTCTCGATCGGGGCCCGATGCAAGATTGCCCCGGACGTTATCTACTTGGTCTTGGGCCGTCCTCCGAAATGCTCGACCACCGCGTCACTCCCGGGGTAGATCCACGCCTCGTGACCATCGCTCCAGCGAACCAGATAACGGAGATTGCCCTTTCCACCCTGAACCTCGAGAATCTCGGCCTCTCGGACCATGGCGCCGACACGATGCCCTTTGATGATCAGACGGTCGCCAGGTTTTGCTCTCATACTTCGACCTCCTAGTGGCCCGAGCATGCCCGGGGACACGACACCCCCACCAGAGCCAAAAGTCATTTACGAGGGTTCTGAGCCTCGACTTGCACACGGAATACGAGTCAGCGAACATGCGTTCGACAGGAAAATGGCTAAGAGAACCAAATCCCGTGGTCTCGGCGACGATCGTAGTGGTCTGACCGGTGACCTGCTCGGCCAGTATCTGGCCGGGGTAGGCGCCCATGATCTGCTCACGGCTGATGACGAGATCCGGCTGGCACAATTGATGGAGGCCGGGGAGCGAGCCCGGCAGCGTCTCGCCGACGGCGGTGGGGAAGACGGGGCCGAGCGGGCGCGCCTGCAGGAGGAGATCCGCGAGGGTCAGCTCGCCCGAAGCCGCTTCGTGGAGGCCAACCTTCGTCTGGTGGTTGCCAACGCTCGCCGTTACGCCGGGGCCGGTGTGGACATGCTCGATCTGATCCAAGAGGGGAATCTGGGCCTGATGAGAGCCGTCGAGAAGTTCGACTGGCGGAAGGGGTTCAAATTCTCCACATATGCCACATGGTGGATCCGTCAGGCGATGCAGCGTGCCCGGGCAACACTCGCCGAGTCGATCCGAATCCCGACCCGCATATTCGACCTGGTGCCGGTGGTGCGAAGCGCCGCCGAGTCCATCCAATCGGGGAACGGCCGCCCCGCAACCCCCGAGGAGATCTCAGAGGAGACGGGAATCTCGCTGGCCGATGTCGAGAGGGTGCTGGCTGCCGGCACGACGGTTGCCCTCGAGTCGCCTGTCGGGCACGACGGGGCAGAGCTCGGGGACTTCATCGCCGACATGGAAGCGGTGACGCCCGATGATGAGGTCGAGCAGCGAATGGCGGCCAATGCGCTACGCGCGGCTCTGGAGACTCTGTCGCCACAACACCGCCAGGCTCTCGAGTTGCGTTTTGGCCTCCCCGATGGCCAGCCTGCGACGATGGCGCGGGTCGCCGCGGAGATAGGTGTGCCCGAGCATCAGGTACGCGAGATCATCGACGAGGCCCTTGATTTGCTGGCCAAGCAACTCGCCGCCGATGAGGAGATGCTGGTCGCCTGATCCGGCTTCGGATCAGCCTTTCACGACGCCCACGGGTCGGAGACGAGCGACCTTCTCGGCCAAGCCCGCCCTTTCGCACACCTCCGCCACGACGTCAACGTCCTTGTAAGCGAATGGCGCCTCCTCGGAGAGGAGGCGAACCGAGCCGGGCCGTACCGAGATCCCTCCGACCTCGAGCTCTCTGCGTACCTCTTGCCCTGAAGAGGTCATGGCAGCCTTCTTTCGGCTCATCACCCGTCCGGCGCCATGGGCAGCCGAGGCAAAGGCCGGGTTACCTGCCACCCCGCGAAGCACCCAGGAGGCGGTCCCCATCGATCCCGGCACGAGCACAGGCTGACCGTGGGCCTGGAGTCCGTCCGGGAGATCGGGATGGCCTGGACCGAAGGCGCGGGTGGCACCCTTGCGGTGGACGCAGAGGCGGGTCGAGCGACCGTCGACGTCGTGGGACTCGATCTTCGCCAGGTTGTGAGCCACATCGAAGACGAGGCTCATGCCGGTGTGATCGGGCGACATGCGGAAAGCAGACGCAAAGGCCGCCCTCGCCTCATGGGCGAGGATGTGCCGGTTAGCCCATGCGAAGTTCGATGCGGCAGCCATGGCGGCCAGGTAGGTCCGGCCCTCGGCGGACTCGATCGGGACACACGCGAGTTGACGGTCGGGGACGTTGATGTCGTAGCGACGCATCGCCTCTCCCATCAGGCGAAGTTGGTCCGTGCAGGTTTGGTGTCCGAGGCCCCTCGACCCACAATGAATCATGACCACCACCATTCCCGGTGCCAGCCCAAAGGCCTTGGCAGCCCCGGCGTCGTGGATCTCTTCTACGATCTGGACCTCGAGGAAGTGGTTGCCCGCACCCAGTGAGCCAAGCTGGCCCTTGCCCCTCGTGACCGCCTTCTCGCTGATGGCCGAGGGGTCGGCGCCGCGTGACGTGCCGCCTTCCTCACAGCGAACCAGGTCGCTCTCCCAGCCATAGCCTTCCTTGAGAGCCGCGGCGGCACCATCGACCAAGACAGAGTCGACCAGTCGCCCCGGAGCGATGGCCCCTCTGCCGATGCCGCGCGGGATGCGGCGGTCCAACTCATTCATGATGTCCTCCCGATGTAACCCGAAATCGGCCTCATCGAATCGGGTGGCGAGGAGCCTGACTCCGCAGCAGATGTCGAAGCCGACCCCACCGGGTGAAACGACGCCGTCGGCGACGGTTGTCGCTGCCACGCCTCCGATTGGGAAGCCATAACCCCAATGAATGTCGGGCATGGCGAACGAGGCCACCACGATTCCAGGGAGATAGGCAACATTGGCCACCTGGTCTGTGGCCCGATCCTGGAGGACCACCTCCATCAACTCATCCGAGGCGAATACCCGCCCTGGTACCAGCATCCCTCCCCGTCGTGGGATCTCCCATACCGACTCAGAGATCTTGTGAGGCTCCACGCTCCCACTATGCCAAGACTTTCCCGGACCGTCAGAGGCGAAAGCCCATTTCAGGTCTCAGACGTCGAAATAGACCCGTCCGAACCAGCCGGCACCCCTCCGCCCCACGGTGATGTCGTAGTAGGTGACCCCCTTGATCGGCGGTCCGGTCACGTCTACATGCGAAGTCGGTGCCCCGCCGGCCGTCACGTGCGCCGTTGCCGGTCCCGCCATCGTGGTGTGGAACCCACAGAGCACCATGTCCTCGACCTCGGACACATAAAGCAACTCCGACAGGATCTCGACCACCAAGTCCTCGGGCGTGGGGGCGGCCAGCTCCACTTCGATCGTGTCATCCGACGGGCATGGCTCGACTTTCCCCATGAGCTGGAACATCCCGGTCGCCAGCTCATCTATGAGCCCGGCGAGGCTCGGGGCGGTGGCCTCGATCCCCGTGTCCGCAGTGTGGGAGAGAATCTCGTAAGGCAACACGCTCATGGTACGTTCGCACTGCTAACCCGGGGGCCCGATGCCTGAATTGGAGCTCTTTCTCAGCGGCGACGTGATGACGGGTCGCGGGATCGACCAGATCCTTCGTCATCCGGGAGACCCGACGCTCTACGAAGGTTGGGCCCGATCGGCCGTCGACTATGTGGACCTGGCCGAGGAGAGGGGCGGCCCGATACCCCGCGCCGTGGACCCGTCCTACATATGGGGCGACGCACTTGAGATTCTCGAGGAGTCGAGCGCCTCCTTTCGCATCATCAATCTGGAGACGGCCATCACCGATGACGGTGAGCCATGGCCAGGCAAGGGCATCCACTACCGGATGAACCCCGACAACGCGGGCTGCATCTCCGTAGCGAAGGTCGATTGCTGCACTCTCGCCAACAATCACGTGCTCGATTGGTCATATCGGGGGCTGGAGCAAACCGTGAGCTCGGTCCGGGGGGCCGAAGCGATGGTGGCAGGCGCTGGTCTCGACTCGTTCACGGCGGAAGAGCCGGCCGTGCTGGTAGCAGGAGAGGGCCGTCGGGTCGTGGTTGTCGCCCTGGGGACGCTGTCGAGCGGGATCGAGCCTTCGTGGCGGGCGCTTCCAGATCGCCCTGGAGTCGCGCTGACGTCTCTCTCCTCGTCCGATGTCGACACTGTGGCGGGGAGGGTGGCCGGTGTGACCCGACCAGGGGACGTCGTCGTGGCCTCCATCCATTGGGGCCCCAACTGGGGCTTCCGGGTGCCTGTGTCGCACCAGATATTCGCCCACGACCTCATCGATCGAGCCGGAGTGCACATCGTCCATGGCCATTCCTCCCACCACCCGATGGGGATCGAGGTGTACCGCGGTCGGCCGATCCTCTACGGATGCGGAGACCTGATCAACGACTACGAGGGCATCAGTGGGCACGAGGCCTATCGGCCCGACCTCCGGTTCCTCTACCTGGTGGAGATGGACACCGGTTCGGGTCGTCTCATCAGGCTCGAGCTGGTGCCGATGCTCATTCACCGGTTCCAGCTCGGCATGGCTGCCCTGGAAGGACGGCACTGGCTCATGGAAATGCTGAATCGGGAAGGTGAGCGGTTGGGGACTTCCGTCGAGTTGTCGGGCGATTCACTGCTGGTCCGCTGGAGGTGACACGAACTCTCAGCGGGTGAATCGCGAACCGATCGCGGCGGTGGGTCAGGCTTGGCACGATCAGTCGGTGCCCGCCTCCGACCCACCTGACACATCGACGCGGCGAGGGCGCTCACGATCGCTGCGTCCGGCTCGAAGGCAATCGAATGGGACCATCTCCTCTAGACGCGCCATGGACTTTTGGACACACTCGCACAGGAGGTGTTTCCATGTTCAGCGACCGGTTGGACGCCGGAATACAACTGGGAGAGCGCCTGCAGCACCTCAAAGGTGAAGACCTCGTCGTCCTGGGGCTTCCCAGGGGAGGTGTCCCGGTCGCCTTTCAGGTCGCCAAGGCTCTAGCCGCTCCCTTGGATGTCATCGTCGTCCGCAAGCTGGGCGTCCCGTTTCAACCCGAATTGGCGATGGGTGCTGTCGGTGAAGGCGGAGTGCGCGTCCTCAATGAGGATGTTGTGTCCATGAGCGGTGTCACCTCCGAGCAGTTGACCGCAGTGGAGGCACGAGAGCGGGACGAGTTGGAGAGGCGCGCCGTCCTGTTTCGACATGGGCACCCGAGGGTATCGCTGGTGGGTCGGGTTGCGGTCATCGTCGATGACGGGATTGCCACGGGTTCCACTGCCAGAGCCGCGGCACAGGTAGCACGTGCCCTGGGCGCCACCCGGGTGGTTGTTACGGCCCCGGTGGCTCCCAGAGGTGTGAATGGGCGGCTGGCCGGGGATGCCGACGAGGTGATCGTGGTGGACACGCCGGATCCGTTCTACGCGATAGGCGAGTTCTATCGCGACTTCACACAAACTTCCGATGCCGAGGTGAGCGAGTGGCTGGATCGAGCCAGCGTACGGTCGGGAGCTGATCACCCTTCTCTGTTGGTCGGCGAGGATCCGTCGCATGTGGACATCGAGGTCGAGGTGCTCGCCGGGGGCCATCGGCTCGGCGGCCATTTGACCATCCCGGAGCGCACGCATGGAGTGGTCGTTTTCGCCCATGGGTCGGGCAGCAGCCGTCACAGCCCGCGCAACCGACAGGTGGCTGAGGCTCTCAACACCGGTGGTCTAGGCACGTTGTTGTTCGATCTGCTCACTCCCGAAGAGGGACTCGACAGGTCGAACGTCTTCGACATCGAGCTCCTGGCTGGTCGATTGATGGAGGCAGTGGACTGGCTCACCGGGTCTCGAACCTGGTCACAGCACCCGATCGGATTCTTCGGCTCTTCGACCGGGGCGGCTGCCGCCCTGTGGGCCGCCTCGGAGATCGAGTCGGACCTCGGCGCCGTCGTCTCACGCGGTGGTCGACCGGATCTTGCATCAGCCCACCTTGCCCGGGTGAAGGCCCCCACGCTGCTGATCGTGGGCAGTCGCGATCCGATTGTCCTCGACCTGAATCGAGCGGCTCGAGACGAGCTGCGGTGTGAGAGCAGTCTCGAGGTGATCCCAGATGCCGGTCACCTCTTCGAGGAGCCCGGTGCCTTGGATCAGGTGGCTCGTCTGGCTCGGGACTGGTTCACGGTTCATTTCCGCGCTTGGGCTGTTTCGGCAGGCTCTCACGCGGGTAGTGCTGCCGTCGGTGTCACCCCCAACGAGTGGGGATCAACGGATCGGAGCACAGCCGGCGGGCACCTCGAACACACCAGAAGGGAGTAGCTCATGAGCGACCCGACCAAACGAGAGACCACCCTGGAGGATGCCAGGGAAGAAGCAGAGGAGACCGCGACGCTGGGCCATGGTGGCCATGTCAGCTCGTTGGAAGTCGAGCGCGAGGAGGCGCAAGGCATCGAGGTGTTCGCTGATCCCGACGCGACTCTGCCCGCATCTGTGCTCAAGGAGGGCTCGCCGGGCCACGAGATCCTGACCGGGGACAATGTCGGGCTCGGGCGAGAGGATGAGTCAGATCGGTCAGAGGAGCCCGAGCAGGGGCGGTAGCCGTTCCATCGGACGCTGGAGCGACACGGGATCAAGCACGGTTTTGGTGCTCACAGTGCCCGTTTCCCGCCACTCCCTCTCGATCTCGGGCACGACCTTGGTGTGAATCACCTTATCCGGGCCTCTTGAGTCGATCCCAAGCTCGACCGGTCGGTTTTCGGTCAAGCGCGGGCCATGCCGGGAAAAATGGGGCCTTCCCGGCACAACAGGGGCATTAAGTCCCTATTCCTCTGTCCCGTGTCTCTGGCAGGTTGGCAACGAGCATGGAAAGCCAGTACGCCCCGATCGAGAAGACGGAGCCCCTACGCCTGCCACCCAATCTCTCCGCTTATCGGCGGGCGCGATCCGGATTCAATTGGGAGCAGGCCGAATCCGGACTCAGCGGGTTGCGGGACGGGAAATGGAACATCGCCCACGAGGCCGTCGATCGCCACGCAACCGATGACCACGGAGATGTGACCGCAATTCGGTGGCTGGGGCGGCGAGGAGACGTGAGAAGGTATTCCTACGCAGAGCTGGCCGAGGCCACCTCCCGCTTCGCCTCAGGCCTGAGCAGTCTGGGCGTGGACCGTGGCGATCGGGTCTTCATTCTGTCAACCCGAATCCCCGAGCTCTACATCGCCACCTTGGGGACGCTCAAACGCGGGAGTGTCGCCGCTCCGCTCTTCTCGGCCTTCGGGCCCGAGCCGATCGAGACCCGTCTCAACCTGGGGGAGGGGAAGGTGCTGGTCACGACCGAGTCGCTGTACCAGAGGAAGGTGGCAGCGATCAGAGACAGATTGCCATCCCTGGAGCATGTCATAGTCGTGGGAGGCCAAGTTGACGACACGATCTCCTTCGACGAGCTGCTCAAGTCCGGCGATCCAACGACTCCGGCCGAGCCGATGGATGCAGAGGATATGGCCCTGCTCCACTTCACCAGCGGAACCACCGGTACTCCCAAGGGAGCGATTCATGTCCATCGAGCGGTCCTGCATCACTACGTCTCGGCGAGCTACGCACTCGATCTCCATCCAGAGGACATCTACTGGTGCACCGCCGACCCCGGCTGGGTCACCGGAACGTCTTACGGCATCATCGCTCCGCTCACCCACGGTGTGACTTCGATCGTGGACGAGGGAGAGTTCGATGCCGACCGCTGGTACCGGACCATCGAGGAGCAAGGAGTCAGCGTCTGGTACACCGCACCGACCGCGGTCCGGATGATGATGATGGCGGGGGCGGAGGTGGCCGGCCAGTACGACCTGTCGTCCCTCCGCTTCGTGGCCAGTGTGGGCGAGCCTCTCAACCCGGAAGCCGTCATCTGGGGCGCCAAAAACCTGGGACTGCCGATCCACGACAACTGGTGGCAAACCGAGACCGGGGGGATCATGATCGCCAACTACATCGGCGAGGAGGTGCGCCCCGGTTCGATGGGCCGTCCTCTCCCGGGGGTCGAAGCCGGCATCCTTCGCCACACCGGGAGAGGTGAGATCAGACTGAATCCAGACGGAACCGCAGAGGAGGAGAACACGCCCTTGACCGAGGGGGAGTTGGCTCTACGACCCGGTTGGCCATCGATGTTCCGTGGCTATCTGGGCATGGACGACAGGTACGAGGAGTGTTTTGTCGGCGGGTGGTATCGCACGGGGGACCTCGCCGAGCGTGACGCCGACGGGTATTACTGGTTCGTTGGCCGGGCTGACGATGTCATCAAGTCGGCAGGTCATCTCATCGGTCCTTTTGAGGTCGAGTCTGCACTGATCGAGCACGAGGCCGTCGCCGAAGCCGGTGTCATAGGCAAGCCCGACGAAGTGGCGGGTGAGATCGTCAAGGCGCTCGTCTCCCTCAACGCCGGCTACCAATGGTCTGACCAGCTCAAGAAGGACCTGACCGCCTGGGGCCGGGTCAAGTTGGGGGCATCCGTGGCTCCCAGGGAGATCGAGCACATGCAAGACCTTCCCCACACCCGGTCGGGAAAGATCATGCGACGTCTTCTGAAGGCGTGGGAGCTCGGGTTGCCCATCGGTGACGTCTCCACTCTGGAAAGAGACGTGTCAGAGTGAGCGAGACCTCACATCTCCATGACCTTCTCTGGCAGATGCTGCGTATCCGACGCTTCGAGGAGAGAAGCGCCCAGCTCTATCAGGAGGAAAAGATACGCGGCTTCCTCCACCTCTACATCGGTGAGGAGGCTGTGGCGGTGGGGGTGATGGGGGCCCTCGAACCCGAGGACGCCGTCGTTGCCACCTACCGCGAGCATGGCCATGCCCTCGCCCGGGGCGTGGCCCCGGGCTCGGTGATGGCGGAGATGTACGGAAAGGTGGAGGGTTGCAGTCGGGGGAGGGGTGGCTCTATGCACCTCTTCGATGCCGACAATCGTTTCTATGGTGGCAACGCGATAGTGGGGGGAGGCCTCCCCCTCGCGGTCGGGCTCGCGTTGGCCGATCATCTCAGCGGGCGTCGGCGAGTCACGGCGGTCTTCTTCGGGGAGGGCGCGGTGGCCGAGGGTGAGTTCCATGAGTCGATGAATCTCGCCGCCTTGTGGGATCTGCCTGTCCTCTTCTGCTGTGAGAACAACCTCTACGCGATGGGCACCGCCATCGAGCGGTCGGAGTCGCAGACACACCTCACGCTGAAGGCTGCGAGTTTCGAGATACCGGCGTGGGAGGTGGACGGCATGGATGTGGTCGCAGTGGAGGAGGCGGCGGTCAAGGCCGTGGAGTCGGTGAGATCGGGCGGCGGCCCTCATTTCCTCGAGTTCCGCACCTACCGGTTTCGTGCCCACTCGATGTTCGATCCGGAGCTGTATCGGTCGAAGGAGGAGGTTGGGGAGTGGATGTCCCGCGACCCGATCGAGCTCTTGAGGGGCAGGCTCTCGGCCGAAGGGCTGCTCTCCGAAGATGATTGGGAGGCGATGGAGGAGAAAGTCGGCGCGGAGGTGGATGACGCCGTCGAATTTGCCGAAGAGGGGTCGTGGGAGCCGGTTGGCGATCTGTCCCGCTTTGTCTATTCGGAGGTGGGCGGCCGATGACCCTCATCGCCGAGAAGAAGACGATCACCTACCGGGAGGCTGTCCGCGAGGCGATGTCCGACGCCATGCGGAATGACGAGCGGGTCTTCCTCATGGGAGAGGATGTGGGTCGCTATGGCGGATGCTATGCCGTCTCCAAGGGAATGCTGGAGGAGTTCGGACCGGACCGGGTTCGGGACACACCCCTGTCCGAGTCGGCGTTCGTCGGGGCCGGCATCGGCGCAGCCCTCGGCGGCATGCGGCCGATCGTGGAAGTGATGACGGTCAATTTCTCATTGCTCGCCCTGGACCAGATCGTCAACACTGCTGCCTTGTACCTTCACATGTCGGGAGGCCAGTTCAATGTGCCGGTGGTCATCCGTATGGCGACCGGAGCCGGTCGCCAACTCGCCGCCCAGCATTCCCACTCGCTGGAGGGCTGGTACGCCCACGTGCCGGGACTGAAGGTCGTGGCGCCAGGAACGATCGAGGATGCCCGATGGATGCTTGCCACAGCCCTCGACGACCCTGATCCGGTGATCATCTTCGAGCATGTCGGCTTGTACAACATGGAGGGCGAGCTGCCCGAGAACGGAGCACCGGTCGACTTGGCAAAGGCAAAGCTCCGGCAGTCGGGGACCGACGTCAGCCTGATCACATATGGTGGCAGCCTCCCCAAGGTCATGGCGGCTGCCGATGAACTCACCCAGGAGGGGATCTCGGCGGATGTGCTGGACCTTCGCGTGCTGCGACCGTTGGATATTCCCGCCATCATCGACACCGTCACGACCACTCATCGCCTCGTTGTCATCGACGAGGGTTGGAAGACGGGAGGGCTTTCGGCGGAGATCGCAGCACGGGTTGCCGAAGATGCGATTTGGGAGCTGGATGCGCCCATCAGGCGGGTCTGCTCGGCCGAAGTCCCGGTGCCCTACGCCCGCCACATGGAGCAGGCGGCTCTCCCTCAGGTCGCCGACATCGTGGCGACGGCCCGAGCTCTCGTCGGCCGATGATCGACTTCGTCGTTCCGTCGCTCGGGGCGGATATGGACCGAGCAACCCTGGTCGGATGGTTGGTCGAGCCGGGGGACGTCGTCAAGAAGGGTCAGATCATCGCCGAGGTGGAGACGGAGAAGGGTGTCATCGAGGTCGAGTGCTGGCACGACGGGGTGGTCGAGGAGTTGGTGGTCGAACCCGGCCCGGAGAAGCTGCCTGTCGGGGCGCTTCTGGCCAGGATCAGACCTCTCGAAGGCGCCCCGACCCCAGAGCCGGAAGCGCAGCCTCCAACCCAGGCTCTGAAGGCGCCGCCGCTCCGACCAACGGCTAGGGAGGTGGCCCCGGCCCCGCCGATCAGGCAACTCGCCCACCGGCTCGGAGTCGATCTGACCAGGCTCGAGCGCACGGGTCCCGGAGGTGTTATCACCAGGGACGATGTGCTTCGTGGGGCGAGCGCGCTTGCCGGCCAGGGGTCGCCGGCCGGCATCGTGCCGGCGCGGGGGAGAAAGAAGGCATCTCCCAGGGCTCGCTGGCTGGCTTCGCAGCTGGGCGTCGATTTGGACTCGACATCTGCGAGTGGACCGGAAGACATGGTCGTTGCGAAGGACATCGAGGCCGCCCCCGCAACGACTCTCGAGCCGGAAGACAAGGTGGCGGCCATGCGACGCGCCATCGCCAGGTCGATGTCACACTCCAAGCGTGAGATCCCGCACTACTACCTGGCAACCCATATCGACCTCGACAAGTCGCTCAGCTGGTTGGAGGCCGTCAACGCGGAGAGATCGATTTCGAGGAGGATCCTGCCTGCCGCTCTATTACTGAAGGCGACGGCCCTCGCCCTGCGTGAGGTCCCCGAGCTCAACGGCCACTGGATCGACGAGGAGTTTCATCGCTCCGAGGCGGTCCACATCGGTGTCGCCATCTCGATCAGGGAGGGAGGTCTCGTTGCGCCCGCCATTCATAATGCAGATCAACTCGAGCTCGGCGAGATGATGGAGCTTCTGCGAGATTTGGTGACCAGGGCTCGATCCTGGAGGTTGAGGAGCTCCGAGATGTCGGATCCCACCATCACCGTCACCAATCTCGGCGACCGCGGCGTGGAGACCGCTTTCCCGGTGATCATCCCGCCGCAGGTGGCCATGGTCGGGTTGGGCAAGGTTGTCGATGCAATCGTGCCAGTGAAGGGGTCGCCTGTCGCTCACCCGGTGATCCACGTCACCCTGGCTGGTGACCATCGGGTGACCGACGGTCACAGGGGAGGACTCCTCCTCTCAACTCTCGAAG
>Ga0326597_10010629_pt1 | contig 12244 bp, 7 predicted proteins | sample RVTome_12_FD_203789 | JGI IMG/M metagenome (GOLD analysis project Ga0326597, IMG submission 203789) | Soil microbial communities from uranium-contaminated site in the Upper Colorado River Basin, Wyoming, United States - RVT100D185 | ecosystem: Environmental > Terrestrial > Soil > Contaminated >... | reverse complement strand
CGCCCCCGCCGGCGGGAGGTCCTGCCGCACGCAGTGCCCTGAGCCGTCGCAGGCCATGCGCGTCCTGATGGTCACGTCCTCCTACCCGAAATTCCCGGGGGACGTGACCGCCCCCTTCATCGAGTCGATCGCGCTCGGGGTGGCCTCGCGCGGCCACGAGGTGGACGTGGTGCTGCCCGCGCATCCCGAGCTGCGGAGGAGCGCCGCCGAGCCCGTCCGCTTCTTTCCCTACGAGTACGCGCCGCGCCCGGAGTGGAGCCAGTGGGGTTACGCCCAGAGCCTGCGCGCGGACGTGCGCGTGCGCGGAGTGGCGTGGCTGCTCGCACCCCTGGCCGGGGTGGCCGTGCGCGGCGCGGTGGCGGCGCGCCTGGAAGAGCGGCGCTACGACGCCGTGCACGTGCACTGGCTCGTGCCCAATGCCGCCCTCGTGGCCGACATCGTTTCCGCGCATCGCGCGCCCCTGGTGGTGAGCCTGCACGGTAGCGACGTGTTCGTGGCGGAGCGGCTGGCGCCGGCGCGATGGCTGGCGCGCCGGGCGCTGCGGGCGGCCGGAGCGGTGACGGCCTGCAGCTCCGACCTGTTCCAGCGCGCGCTGCGCCTGGGCGCGCCGGCCGCGCGCACGCGAGTGGTGCCCTACGGGGTGGACCTGCAGCGCTTCTCACCCGCGGTGAAGGCGGCCGGCATCCGGGCCCGCCTGGGCGTGCCCGAGGACGCGTTCCTCGTGCTCGGCCTGGGGCGGCTGGTCGAGAAGAAGGGTTTTCGCCATCTCGTCGAAGCCGCTGCGCGTACGGACGGCATCCATCTCCTGATCGCGGGCGAGGGCGACCTCCGCCACGACCTGCAGGCGCAGGCGCGCGCGGCGGGGGTGGCCGCGCACTTTCCGGGCGCCCTCGAGCGGGACGACATGGCGGCCGCGATCGCCGCCTCGGACGTGGTGGTCGTCCCCTCCGTGGTGGACCGGGCGGGCAACGTGGACGGCCTTCCCAACGCGCTGCTCGAAGCGCTGGCCGCGGGCAAACCGGTGGTGGCCAGCCGCGTGGCCGGCATCCCGGACGTGGTGGAAGACGAGCGCAACGGGCTGCTCGTGCCCGAGAAGGACGAGCGGGCGCTCGCCGCGGCGCTCCTGCGCTTGCGCCAGGAACCAGAGACATGCCGGCGGCTCTCGGCGGAGGCCCGGCGCCGGGCCGAGAAGGCACTGGGTTGGGACGCCGCCGCGCGCCGGTTCGAGGAATGTTATGCCCAGGCGGCAGCGCTGGACGCCCGTTAAAGGCACGGGCAGCCGGGTCCATGCGCCCGCCGAGCGGCTGCTGCTGGCTACGCTCGACCTGCCCGGCCGCGCGGCCCACGCCGTGTGGACGGCGGCGCGCCGGCCCGCCCCGGCGGCGCCGGACGATCCCGTCGCCTTCCGCGAGGTGCTGGTCCTGCGGCTCGACCGGATCGGCGACGTGTTGATGTCGCTACCCGCGCTGCACGACCTGCGCCTGGCCCTGCCCAACGCGCGCATCCGGCTGGCCGTGGGCCGCTGGGGCGAGGCGATCGCGAGGAGCGCGCCCGTCGACGAGGTGCACGTCTGGAGCGCGCCCTGGGCCGGCCGCACCGGCGAAGGAGCCGATCGCCTGCGGGACCTCGCGGCGAAGGCGCGCGCGCTGCGCGCCACGCCCCTCGACCTCGCGCTCGACTTGCAGGGCGATGTCCGGGCCAGCGCGCTCCTCGCCTTGACCGGAGCGCGGCGGCGGGCGGGGTATGCGAACACCGGTGGCGCCTGGCTCCTCACCGACGTCGTGCCGCTCGACGAGACCGTTTCCTGGGTCGAGCAGAACCGGCGGGCGGTGGCGCAGGTGGTGAACCGCGCGCCGGGAACCGACCGCCCCGATCCGCTCACGGCGGCCGACCGCGACTTCGGCCGGCATCTCCTCGCCAACCTCGGCCTGGAGGGCCGGCGGCCCCTGGTCGGCGTGCACCCCAGCGGCGGCCGGCCGGTGAAGCAGTGGGACATCGAGCGGTGGGCGGACGTGGCGGCGCGGCTGCAGCGGGAGTTCGGCGCCACGGTCCTCATCACGGGCTCCGCGGGCGATCGTTCCCTGGCGGAGGCCGTGACCCGCTGCCTGCCCGCGCGCGCCTTCGACCTGACGGGAAGGCTCACCGCCCGCGAGACGCTGGCGGTCATCGCCCGTCTCGACCTGTTCCTCTCGCCCGACACCGGCCCCATGCACATGGCGGCCGCCGTGGGCACCCCGTCCGTCAGCGTGTTCGGGCCCTCCGACCCCGCCCGGTACTTCTCGGCGCCTCCCGGACCGCGGCACGTGGTCGTGCGGCACGAGCTGTGGTGCTCGCCGTGCAACCTGATCCGCCGCCCGCCCGCCGAGTGCGCGGGGCGCGAAGCGCCGGAATGCCTGCGCCTGGTGAGCGCGGACGCCGTCTACGCGGCCGCGGCCGGGCTGCTGCGCGCGCGGGCATGAAGCGCCTCGTCGTCTACCGCCACGCGCGGCAAGGAGCGACGCGGCCGGGCGAGACGGTGGTGGCGCTCGACGCCGTCGAGGACGCGCTCGACGAGGCCGCGCGCGACGCCGTGGACGAGGCCGCCATCGCCTGGACCAAGCAGTGGGGCCGCCTCCCGCTGCGGGACGGCCGCAGCTTCCGCGACCTCCTGGCCTGGAAGGGCGTGTCGCTGTGGTGGTTCGCGGAGCTCTACCTGCACCATTGCACGGAGTCGCCGCGCCACGTGCGGCTGATCGAGACGCTGCACCGCATGCTCGACGCCGAGCGGCCGGACGAGGTGGAGGCGGCGGGCCTGCCCGCCGACGAGCGCGTGCTGCTCGCGCGCGTGTGCACCGCCCGTGGCGTGTTGTTCCACGGCGCCCACGCCACGCCGGCCTGGCCGCGCCGCTTCCGCGTGCTGCGGACGTCGCTGGCCAGCCGGCTCAACGCGCTCAAGATCCGGGCCACGGCCTGGAAGGCCGCGCTGGCCGGGCCCTCGCCGGCCCCCCCGCCCGACCGGCGCCTGACCGTCCTCTTCCTCTCGCACGCCGCCTTCTGGCGCGAGCGGCGCGATCCGCAGACCGAGCAGGCCGCCGCCTACGAGCACTACTTCGACCGGCTCATCCCGGAGGTGGGCGCCGACCCGGGCCTGCGGCCGTTCGTGGTGGCCGTGGGGCCGCGCGAGGCCTTCCGGCGCCGGGGAGCGGCGGAGCGCCTGCGCGACTGGACGCGACTGCCACGGACGGAGGACGGCCCGTACGTCCATGTCAACCGCTACACGCGCGCCGCGGTCGTGCGCGAGGTGGTCCGCGGCACGCGTGAGGTGCGGCGGGCCTGGAAAGCCCTGCGCCGGAGCCCGGCCCTCGTCCATGCCTTCTCCCACCGCGGGGTGACGTTCGTGGACCTGGCCGAGGCGGACCTGGCCGCGACGATGCTCCTGCAGCTGCCGTGGGCCATCCGCTGCTACGAAGAGATGGCCGCGGTGGTGGCGGCCGTGCGGCCCGCCGTCGTCTGTCTCTACGCGGAGTCGAGCGGCTGGGGACGCGCGGCCCTCGCGGCCTGTGGGGCCGCCGGGGTGCCCACCGTCGCCGTCCAGCACGGGATCCTCTACCCGAAGTACTACTCGTATCGGCACGATCCGGACGAGTCGGACTGCCCGCGTCCCCTCCGTACGGCGATCTTCGGCGCGGCGGCGGGCCGGTTGCTGCGCGAGCGGGGCCGCTACCTTCCGCACACTCTGGTGACGACCGGCAGCCCGAAGTTCGACGACCTCGTCCGCGGCGCGCGCGAGCGCGACCGGGAGGCGCTGCGACGGCGGCTCGGCGTGGGCGCGGGAGAGCGGCTCGTGGTCGTGGCCAGCCGTTTCCAGGCGATCCGCCGCACGCACCACGCGATCGGCACGGCCTTTCCGGCCCTGGTCCGGGCGGTGCAGTCGCTGCCCGGCGTCCACGCGGTGGTGAAGCCGCACCCTGCGGAGGCCCCCGACGCCTACCAGGCCGTCGTCCGCCAACAGCAGGCGGACCGCGTCGCCGTGCTGCCCGCGGGAGCGGACCTCGTGGAGCTGCTGCATGCGGCGGACGTCCTGGTCACGGTGGAGTCCCTCTCGGCGGTGGAGGCGCTCGTGCTCGGCCGTCCGGTCGTCGTCCTGAGCATGCCGACGCATCTGCGCGAGCTGGTCGAGCAGGGGGTGGCCGTGGGGGTGGCGGCCGGCGAGGACCCCGCGCCCGCGCTGCGGGGCGTGCTGTTCGAAACGGAGGTGGTCGCCGGCCTGGAGCGGGCGCGCGCGCGCTACCTCTCGGACTTCGCCATGGGGGTGGACGGGCGTGCGACCGCGCGCATCGCCGCCCTGCTGCGGGAGACGGCCGCGTCCGCGAAGACGCCCGGGGCGGCGGGCATGGTAGGGTGAAGGGCCTATGAAGCCGGCCAGCTTCGCCCTGGGTCCGCGACACGTCGGCGACGGCCTGCCCTGCTTCGTCCTGGCCGAGGTGGCCTCCGCGCACGGCGGGTCGGTGGACAGCGCGCTGCGCATGCTGGAGGCGGCCTTCAAGATGGGCGCGGACGGCATCAAGTTCCAGCTCTTCCGGGCGGAGCTGCTCGTGGTGCGGCTGCACCCGCTGCGCCGCGACTTCGAGCAGATCGAGCTGACGGAAAAGGAATGGCGCAAGGTCCTGCGCGCGGCGCGCGCCTCGGGCCTGGCCCTCCTGGTGGAAGCCTTCGATCGGCCCTCGCTGGAGCTGGCGGCCGAAGAGGGGGCCGACGGCTACAAGGTCCACACCACGGACATGGAGAACCCCGAGCTCATCCGCGCGGTGGGCGCCCTGGACAAGCCTGTGCTCTTCGCCACCGGGGGCGTGACCGAGGAGGCCGCGCGCGACGCGCTGGAGCTGACCGGCGATACGCCCGCCGCCCTCCTCCACGGCTTCCAGACCTTCCCCACGCCCATCGAGGAGATCCGCTTCCGCGAGCTGGCCGGCTGGAAGGACCGCTACCGCCTGCCCGTCGGGTTCCTCGACCACACGGACGGCGGCAGCGCGTTCGCCCTGGCCGCCCCCGCCCTGGCCGTGGCCTGGGGCGCCAACCTCGTGGAGAAGCACTTCACGCTCGACCGCAGCGAGAAGGGCTACGATTACCAGTCCTCGCTCAACCCGGAGGACTTCTACCGGATGGTCGAGCTGCTGCGGCAGGCCGAAGCGGCGGCCGGGGACGGGCCCGCCGCGCAGAGCGAAGCGGCGCAGCGCTACCACCGGCTCATGGCGCGCCACGTGGTGGCGGGGTCGCTGATCTCGCGCGGCGAGGTGCTGACCGCGGAGAAGCTGGCCTACAAGCGCACGGACAGCCGCTTCGAGCCGGGTTTCGCGCCGCGCGAGAGCCACCGCGTCATCGGGCGCCGCGCGTCCCGGCCCATCCAGGCCGACGAGACCATCCGCGAGGACATGCTGGAATGAAGTCGTTCGCGCCCCTGGGACGCGAGCCGCGCGTGGTGGCGATCGTGTCGGCGCGCATGGCCTCCTCACGGTATCCGGGCAAGGCCGTGGCGTCCCTGGCCGGGCGCCCGCTGCTCGAGGTGCTGCTCGAGCGCATCGCCTCCTGCCCCCTCCTCGACAGCGTGGCGCTGGCCACCTCGTCCCGCGACGAGAACGCGCCCCTGGCCGCGATCGCCCACAAGATCGGCATCCCGGTCTTCCGCGGGGACGAGGAGGACGTGCTGCGCCGCTACGTGGACTGCGCCCGGCACATGGCCGCCGACCACGTGGTGCGCGTCACGGGCGACAACCCGCTCACGGACCTCGAGACCATGGAGCGCCTGATCGAGCGGCACCTCGACACCGGCGCGGAGTACACGTACGTCCCCGGCGACGCCCTGCTCATGGGCATCCTCTCCGAGGTCGTCTCGCGGCCGGCCCTGGAGCGCTCGTGGGAGCAGGGCGAGGCCCGCCACCGCTCCGAGCTGGTCACGCTCTACATCAAGGAGCACCCGCGCGCGTTCCGCATCGCGACCGCGGAGCTGCCGCCGGGGCTGTACCGGCCGCAGTACCGCCTGACCGTGGACGAGGCCGAGGACGTGCGGCTCATGCAGGCGCTGTTCGAACGGCTGGCCGCGCCGGGAAAGGTGGTCACCACGCGCGAGGCCATAGCCCTCCTCGACGCGCAGCCGGACCTGGCCGCCCTGAACGCCCACCTGCGGCACAGGCCCCACAACGTCCGCTCGGTGGAGCTCGACGCATCCGTGCGCGAGGCGACGGGCTCTTCAACGCAGAGAGCGCCGAGGACCGCAGAGGACGCAGAGGGATGAGGTCAAGTCCATTTCCTTCTCTGCGCTCTCCGCGGTTTCTCTGCGTTCTCTGCGTTTCATCCGTAGGGCCTTGGGCGTGAGGTCGGCGTTTGACATCGCCGGGCGGAGGGTGGGCATCGGGCAGCCCTGCTACGTGATCGCGGAGGCGGGGGTCAACCACAACTGCGACGTGCGCCTGGGCTATCGCCTGATCGACACGGCCAGGGAATCCGGCGCCGACGCCATCAAGTTCCAGAGCTACACCGCGGGCAAGATCGCCACCCGCGTGGCGCCGCGGTACTGGGTGGAGAAGGACGACCCGAACGGGTCGCAGTGGGACACGTTCGACCGGCTGGACAAGCTCCCGCCGCGCGACTTCCGCTCCCTGCTCGAGCATGCGCGCGCGGTCGGCCTCACCGCCCTGTCCACCCCGTTCGACGACGAGGCCGTGGACCTGCTCGCCTCGCTCGGCGTGCCGGCCTTCAAGATCGCCTCCGCCGACCTCACCTGCCACGGGCTGATCGAGCGGGCCGCGCGCGTGGGCCGGCCCATGATCCTCTCCACCGGGACGTCCACCCTGGCCGAGGTGGAGGAGGCGCTCGAGGTGTGCCGGCGCGCGGGCAACGAAGAGGTCGCCCTGCTGCACTGCACGCTGAAGTACCCGTGCCCCCCCGAGGGCATCAACCTGCGCATGATGGAGCACCTCATGCGCGCCTTCCCGGGCGTGCCCGTGGGCCTCTCCGACCATTCGCTGGGCATCAGCGTGCCGCAGGCCGCGGTCGCGCTCGGCGCGTGCATCGTGGAGAAGCACTACACGGTGGACAAGACGCTGCCCGGCTCCCCGGACCACCACCTGTCCGTGGACCCCGGCGAGACGAAGGCGATGGTGGCCGGGATCCGGACGATCGAGCAGGCGCTGGGCACGGCCGTCAAGGGGGTCGAGCCCCTGGAGAGGGAAGCGTTCCTCTACGCGCGCCGCAGCGTCACCTCCGCGGCCCGCATCCCCCGGGGCGCGACGATCACGCGCGCGATGCTGACCTACAAGCGCCCCGGCACCGGCATCAGCCCGAAGCACCTCGCCCTCGTGGTCGGCCGCGTGGCCCGCGCGGACATCCCCGAGGACACCACCATCACCTGGGAGATGGTATGAGAGCCACCTGCAACGGGCAGAGCGCGAGCCGAATTCACTTCGGCGAAGCGCGAGGGGGTCAGGGGGGCGCGCCCCAGCGCCCCCCTGCTCGAGGACGCCGAGTGGGAGAACACGGAGTCGTTCCTGAAGGCATGAGAGGCTAATGGCCACCAAGCCCCAAGAATCCTTCCTCGGCCGGACCTGGGACTACATCACCGAGACGCAGATCTGGCGCTCGATCTTCCGGCACGGGATGCCGAGCACCAACCGCAACCGCGTGCTGGTGGTGATGACCAACGTCTTCCTCCACCTCCACCCGGTGAAGATCCGCAAGAGCGGCGTCCGGCTGAAGTTCACCTGGTGCATGGGCGGCCTCACCTTCTTCCTGTTCCTGGTGGAGACATTCACGGGCCTGCTGCTGATGTTCTACTACCGGCCCACGGTGGCCTACGCCTACATGGACATCGTGGACCTGGCGGAGCAGGTGCCGCTGGGGATCATGCGCGAGATCCACCGCTGGGGCGCGCACGCCATGGTGATCACGGTGTGGCTCCACATGTTCCGGGTGTTCATGACGGGCTCGTACAAGCCGCCGCGCGAGTTCAACTGGAACGTGGGCGTGATCCTGCTGGTCCTGACCCTGCTGCTGTCCTTCACGGGGTACCTGCTGCCCTGGGACCAGCTCGCCATCTGGGCCATCACCGTCGGCTCGAACATGGCGCGCGCCACCCCGCTGCTCGGGCACGAGGGGCCGGGCGCGCAGCTCCTCGCGCTCGGCGGCGTGAAGATGGTGCACGCGGGGTCCGACGCGCGCTTCGCCCTGCTGGGCGGACGGTTCGTGGGCGAGGGCGCGCTGCTGCGCTTCTACGTCCTGCACTGCGTGGGCATCCCGCTGGTGGCGGGCATCCTCATGGCGGTGCACTTCTGGCGCGTGCGCAAGGACGGCGGGATCTCCGGGCCGCTCTAGAAGGCGCACGGCATGGCCATCGTCAACGCCCTCAAGGACGCCATCAACTTCCTGACGGACCCGCCCATCTTCATCACCCTGGCGGCCATCCTCTTCTTCTTCGCCCTGAACCGGCGCGCAGTGTGGCAGCCGAAGGTGGCCGCGGTCGGGTTCATCCTGGGCGCGCTGTTCGTCGGCGTGTCCATGCTGGACCCGGACTTCCTGCTCATCGTCAAGAAGCCCGACAACGTCCCCATCGTGGCCATGCTGTTCCTGGTCGGCTTCTTCCTCTGGCTGAGCATGTACCAGGCCTACGCCAACGACGAGCGCATCGCGCGCGGCGAGCCGCCCCTCGAGGCCACGCCCAAGGAAGCGGAGAAGACGTGGGTGTGGCCCGACCTCGTCTACACCGAGCTGCTCTGCATGGTCATCGGGATGATCGTGCTCGTGGTCTGGGGCATGGTCTTCAAGGCCCCCATCGAGGAGCCCGCCAACCCGGCGCGCACGCCGAACCCGAGCAAGGCGCCGTGGTACTTCCTCGGCCTGCAGGAGATGCTCGTCTACTTCGATCCCTGGCTGGCGGGCGTGGTGTTCCCGAGCCTGATCATCGTGGGCCTGATGGCGATCCCCTACCTCGACACCAACCCGAAGGGCAACGGCTACTTCACGTTCAAGGAGCGGAAGGTCGAGATCACGCTCTTCCTGTTCGGGTTCCTGATCCTGTGGGTGCTGCTCGTCCTGCTGGGCACGTTCCTGCGCGGGCCCAACTGGAACTTCTTCGGACCCTACGAGTACTGGGACCTCCACAAGCTGCTGGCCCTCAACAACGTGAACCTGTCGGAGTATTTCTGGGTGAAGCTGCTCCGGACGGGCATCCAGGACAAGCCGATGCTCATCCGCGAGCTGCCGGGCATCCTGCTGGTCGGCTTCTACGTGTTCGTACTGCCCGGCCTTCTGGCCACGCGGTACCGTCTGCTGGGCCTGCCCATCGGCCTGCGGAAGTACTACGAGAAGATGGGTCCCTGGCGCTACAGCGTCTTCGTCGTTCTCCTGCTGAGCATGTTCGCGCTGCCCATCAAGATGGTGCTGCGCTGGCTGTTCAACCTGAAGTACATCGTCGCCCTGCCGGAGATTTTCTTCAACATATAGCCCATGGCCCCTCCCGCCAAGCCTGAACCCGGACGCGATCCCGAGATGGCGCGGCGCGCGCAGACGCTCAACGTCGTCTTCGCCCTCACGTCCATCGGACTGCTGCTCGCCTTATCCCTGATGGTCTGGGAGGACTACGACCGGGACTGGAAGAAGTACCAGATCGAGTTCAACAAGCTCGAGGTGAAGCTCACCGAGGAGCAGATCCAGGACGCCCTGGGCAAGGAGGACGCGGCCCGGCGGCAGGCGCTGCAGGCGCGGCTCGCCGAGGGGCAGCGCGAGGAGGCCGCGCGCCGCCAGGAGATCGACGCGGCCGAGGACGAGCGGAAGGCCCTGGATGCCGAGTGGTACCGGGTGGACCAGGACTTCCGCTTCACGAAGGCCGAGATCGACGTCGCCCGCTACGACTACGAGGAGGCGGTCCACAAGGAGAGCAGCCGCGCGGAGCGGAGGAAGAAGCACCTCGACGACCTGGAGAGCCGCTGGGCCGACCTGCGGTTGAAGCTGCAGGACGTGGAAGCCCGCCGGCAGGCGGCGCAGGCGAAGCTCCGCGAGCTGGAAAAGACCCGGCTGGAGGCGGAGAAGGAGCGCACCGAGCTGATGGCGCAGCGCACGCGGCTCGAAGCGCGCCTGCAGACGATCAAGCCGGGCTTCGTGTCCTTCGTGCGCAACCTGCCCGTGCTCGACCTGGCCAACCCGTCGCTCAAGGTCAACCAGATCATGCCGTCCAACCTCAAGGACGACGTGATCTTCACCCAGACCGAGAAGGTCGACCGCTGCACCACGTGCCACCTCGGCATCGACAAGAAGGGATACGAGAACGCGCCGCAACCCTTCAAGACGCACCCGCGGTTCGAGCTCTACTTGCAGGGGCCGCATCCCCTGGAGAAGGTCGGCTGCACGGCCTGCCATCAGGGCCGCGGCCGCGCCACCGGCTTCGTCAACGCCGCGCACACGCCGTCCTCGGCGGAGCAGGAAAAGGCCTGGGCGAAGTACAGCGGCGGCGACACGTACCACGGCCTGCACTACTGGGACCTGCCCATGATGTCGCGCGGGCACACCGAGGCCCAGTGCGTGAAGTGCCACCAGGGCTTGGTGGAGGTACCGCAGGCCGACCGGCTCAACACGGGGACCCAGCTCATCGAGCGCTACGGATGCCACGGGTGCCACAAGATCAAGGGCTGGGAGAACATGCGCAAGGTCGGGCCCACGCTCACGAAGATCACGGGCAAGACGAGCGAGGAGTGGATCTACCGCTGGATCAAGGAGCCCCGGGGCTTCCGGCCCACGCGCATGCCCCAGGTCTGGGACGTGCGGCCCGACGAGACGGCCGACATGAAGAAGCGCAACGACGTGGAGGCCAACGCCGTGGTCGCCTACATCGTGGCCCACGCGCAGCCCGAGACCTACCCCGCTCCGCCCGCGGGTGACCTGCAGGCCGGACGGAAGACCTTCGAGACGGTCGGTTGTCTTGGCTGCCACCGCGTGGGCGACGACCGTCGCGGCGTGGACAAGTTCGAGGCCGCGTCGTACCGCACGCACGGGCCCAACCTCGACGGCACCGGAAGCAAGGTCAACCCGGGTTGGCTCCACGCCTGGCTCAAGAGCCCGAAGGGCTACTGGCACGACACCCGGATGCCGACCCTGCGCCTGAGCGACAAGGAGGCGGCCGACCTCACCGCCTACCTGATGAGCCTGAAGAACGACGCGTTCCTGGCCCGCCCGCGCCCGGCCATCGACCCCGGCACGCGCGACGCCATCGTGCGCGAGCACCTCATCGCGGCCAACGTCCCGGTCAAGCAGGCCGACCAGCAGCTGGCGGCCATGGACGACCCCAGGCGCACGCTGTTCGTGGGCGAGAAGACGATCGCGCGCTACGGCTGTTTCGGCTGCCACGAGATCGAGGGCTTCGAGAAGTCGACGCCCATCGGCGCGGAGCTGACCGAACAGGGCTCGAAGCTGGTGGACCGGCTCGAGTTCGGCTACGAGCACGGGCTCATCCCCCACACGCTTCCCGGCTGGATCAAGCGGAAGGTGGAGGAGCCGCGCATCTTCGACAAGGGCAAGGTGAAGCGCCCCGAGGAGATGCTCCGCATGCCCAAGTTCTGGGTGAGCGGCGAGGAGGCGGACACCATCGTCACCGGCATCATGTCGTTCACCAAGGAGCAGGTGCCGCTCATCGCGCAGCAACAGCTCGGCGCGGACGAGCGCCACGTGCAGGCCGGCAAGCGGCTGGTGCGCGACTACAACTGCCGCGGTTGCCACCAGGTGGGCGAATACGGCGGGGCCATCCGCGAGGTGGTGAAGAGCCAGCTCGAGGCCGCGGGCGGAGATCCCAGCAACGCGCTGGGCCTCTCCCCTCCCCTGCTCTACAACGCGCAGTCGAAGATCGGCGAGGGCGCGCGCGTTCACACCGCCTGGCTGCACGACTTCCTGGCCGACCCGTCGCAGAAGGTTCGCCCCTGGTTCGACCTGCGCATGCCGACTTTCGAGTTCACCGAGGACCAGCTCAACACGCTCACGCGCTACTTCGCGTCACAGGACAAGGTGCCGTACCCATACACGCCGTCCACGCCGGTGGATCCGGCCATGGTCGCGCACGGCCGCGACCTGTTCACGAGGTGGCAGTGCGTGAAGTGCCACGTGGTCGCGGGCAAGCTCCCCAACCAGGAGCCGGCGAACATGGCCCCCGACCTGGCGAACGTGCCGGAGCGGCTGCGGCCGGACTGGCTCACGGTCTGGCTGGCCGACCCGCAGAAGGTTCAGCCGG
>Ga0326597_10010628_pt1 | contig 12245 bp, 11 predicted proteins | sample RVTome_12_FD_203789 | JGI IMG/M metagenome (GOLD analysis project Ga0326597, IMG submission 203789) | Soil microbial communities from uranium-contaminated site in the Upper Colorado River Basin, Wyoming, United States - RVT100D185 | ecosystem: Environmental > Terrestrial > Soil > Contaminated >... | reverse complement strand
TTGCAACGCTCAGGATGCGCCGCTGCCCTTCGCATGAGAACCTTCCGATTGATTGAAACGCTCAGGATGCGCCGCTGCGCTTCGCATGAGAACCTTCGCTTAGTCCTCGCGGGCGAAGGTGAGGGCCGTCACGGCCTCGGCGCCGGCGGCAAGGAGGACGCGGGCGCACTCGTCCAGGGTGGCGCCGGTGGTCGCGACGTCGTCGATCAGGAGGACGCGCCGGCCGGCGACCGCGGCCGCGTCTCTGACCCGGAAGGCGCCGGCGACGTTGCGGCGCCGCTCGTCGACGCCGGCGCTCTGGGCCTGCGGCGGCGATGACCGCCGTCGCTCCAGCGACTCGTCCACCGCCAGATCGAGCGCGGTACCGATCTGGCGCGCGAGCAACGCCGCCTGGTTGAAGCCGCGCTGGCGGCGGCGGCGGCCGCTGAGCGGGACGGGAGCGATCAGGTCGACCGGCGGGCGCTGGCGCTGCAGCGCGGCCATCGGGGCGGCGAGGGAGGCCGCGAGGGCGCTCTGGCCGCCGTACTTGAAGGCGTGGACGAGGCGGTGGACCTCGCCCTCGTAGCGAAAGGGCGCCCGCAGCGTTGCGAAGGCCGGCGCCTGGGCGCGGCAGCTTTCGCAAGCGGCGCCGTGGATCGGCATCCAGCAGGCATCGCAGCGACGGCCTTCGGCCGCCGGCAGCTCGGCGCTGCAGGCCGGGCAGAGGAAGACGCCGCCGCGGCCGCAGAGGGCGCAGCGCGGCGGGTAGAGCAGGTCGACGGCGAGGCGGCCGAGCCGGGCGAGAGGGGCGATCGTACTCATGAGCAGGGCGAGTATACAGCGGCCGCCGAGCCCTCCGGGTGCTAAGATCGCGCCATGGAAGTGTCGCTGCGCCTCTTCGCCGGCCTCCACGACCTCGTCGGCCGGCGCGACCTCCGCCTCGAGCTGGCCGAGGGGGCGACGGTGCGCGAGCTCAAGGAGCGGATCGGCGCCGCCTATCCCGCCGTTCAGCCGCTCCTCAGCAGCATCGTCTGCGCGATCGACGACGAGTACGTGGCCGCCGACCAGCCGCTGCACGACGGCGCCGAGGTGGCGCTGATCCCGCCGGTGAGCGGCGGCGGCCCGGAGGCGTCCGTCGGGACGGAGGCCTTCCGGATCACGGCGGAGCCGCTCGAGGCCCAGGCTCTCGTCGACCTGGTGCGAAGGGACGAGAGTGGCGCCGTTGCCCTCTTCTACGGCGTCGTCCGCAACCATAGCGAGGGGCGCGACGTCGAGCGGCTCGAGTACGAGGCGCACGCGTCGATGGCGCTGAAGAAGCTGCGCGAGGTGGCGGCGGAGACGCAGGAGCGTTTCGCCGCGATCGATGCCGTCGGCGTCTGGCACCGCGTCGGCATGCTGGAGATCGGCGAGACGAGCCTCCTCGTCGCCGTCGCCTCGCCCCACCGGGCGGAGGCGTTCGCGGCCTGCCACTGGGCCGTCGACCGGGTCAAAGAGGTCGTGCCGGTGTGGAAGAAGGAGCACTGGCGCGGCGGCGGCGCCTGGGCCGACGGCCATGCCGTCGAGCCGCCGCCTTCGGCGGCACCTGAGTAAGTCGCCACGCCGTCCAGCCGCTGGTCTCTAGCGGGCGCCGGATCAAGCAGCTACGCCGTCGAGCCGCTGCTCTTTAGCGGCGCCGGCGTAAGGGGCGCGCCGTCGAGCTACCGCCCACGATAACGTTCCTAACCGCGCCGGCGCCGCTCCCCCCTGGCGCCGACGGCAGCGAGGGCTTCTAGACGGTTACTTCCACCTGGGCCCGCTGGGCGGCGAAGCAATCGGCGCAGTAAACGGGCCGGTCGAGGCGCGGCACGAAGGGCACGGTCGCCTCGTGGCCACAGGAAGCGCAGGTGATCGTCGTGCCCTCGCGGGCGCCACCGGCGCGCTCCTTGCGGCGGTTGGAGCGGCAGTCCGGGCAGCGCTGCGGCTCGTTGAGAAGACCCTTCTCCAGGTAGAAGCCCTGCTCGCCCGCGGTAAAGACGAAGCTCGTCTCGCAGTCTCGGCAGCGAAGGGTCTTGTCCTGAATCTCCATTTACTCGCTCCTTGGCAAGACCACGTGGGGAAGGCGCTGCCTGCTTTCTGCCGGCAAACCTCAATGAAGCCCTGGGTACGAAAAGCGGGGTAAATGCTAGGCGGGAGTGTAGGGAACGGACGGCGGGTAAGTCAATAGACGGCCCAGGCCGGCCTCAGCGCCCACGCGGCCGCGGCGAGGGGCCGGGGCGGCGTCCGGGAGCCAGTCGCCGGCCGGCAGCCGCCGGCAGGCTCTCAATGTCGACGCGGTAGGCGGGGGCGGTGATCGGCACCGTCGTGCAGGTCTTCGGGTCGTTGAGGCGGACGGCGAAGCGAATATCGAGGTTCTTCAACGATTCCTCGCCGGCCACGGTGAAGACGGTGGGCAAGCGCGCGAGGTAGCGGTGGTTTAGCAGCTGGTAGAGGCGATCGCGGACGAAGGGAAGATCGGAGCCGGAGCCGAGGTCGTCGAGGATCAGGAGCGGCGCGTCGCTTACCTGGTTGAACCCCTCGACGTAGCCGGGGCCGCTCTCCCGGTCACCGAGCTGGCGAAAATAGTCGTTGAGGTCCGCCACTACGAAGAACACGGGGCGCTCGCCGCGGGAGCGGCAGCGGTTGGCGATCGCTGCGGCGAGGTGGGTCTTGCCGCAGCCGTTGGGCCCGGAGATCAGGAGCCAGTTCTGGGGCTCCTCGGCGAACTTGAGGGCGGAGCGGTAGGCGGTCTCCAGGCTCCAGCGCTCCGCCGGCTTGAGGTGGGGCACGGCGAAATCGAAGTTCTCGAAGGTCATCTCGCGGATCTGGTCGAGGTCGAAGGCGTCCGGCAGGTTGACGTCGATGGCGCGCGCCGCCGCCTCGACGTAGTAGACGCTGGCGATGGCGGGGTCGGTTAGGCGCATGCGCATGCGCTCGTCCAGGCGCTCGATGGCCAGGTTGGTGGTGACGATGGTCGGGAGCTGGGCGTTGTAGCGGTGGTTGAGGAGCTGGTAGAGCTTCTCCTGGGCCCAGGCCGTCGCGTTCTGGGTGCCGAGGTCGTCGAGGATGAGGACGGGCGCGGTGCGCACCTGCTCGAAGAGGGCGTCGTAGCCGATCTCGCTGCTCGGGTTGTAGGCGGCGCGGAGGTGGTCCAGGAGGTCGGGCACGACGACGAAGAGCGCCGGCTGGCCGCGCTCGAGGCAGCGGTTGGCGATGGCGGCGGCGACGTGGGTCTTGCCGGCGCCGGAGGGGCCGTGGATGAACAGCCAGCCGGCGGGCTCCTCGGCGAAGGCGCGGGCGTCGGCCGCCAGGCGGCGGAACTGCTCCTGGTCGCGCCGGTTGACGCTGCGGCCGCTCTCGATCAGGTTGGCGAAGCTGAGACGGGTGAGAGGCCCGAGGGAGCTGAAGCGCTGGAGGCGCCCGAGGCGGCTCTCCTCCGACTCGTTGCGGACGCACTCGCAGGGCACCGCCTTGCCGAAGTCGGGGGCATCCAGGGGCAGGTCGCGGCGGAGGAAGCCGGCGCCGCCGCAGACCGGGCAGGCCGTCTCAGCCGGCGACGACGACGGTTCGGCCTCAGGGCTCCCGGGTCGGCTGGCTGAGCCGCTTGATGAGTTGGGCGCGAGGGTCGCTCGCGTCAAGATCTCGTCCAGGCGTTTCATGCTTTTTCCCTTCCGTAGCCCAGCGCTGGAGGATGCGGGACACGTAGCGCCAGGAGCGCTTGTTGAGGACGGCGGCCTCGCGCACCGCCTCCTCCAGCCACTCCCAGGGGTAGAGCTGCTCCGCCTCCTTCAGCTCCTCGGCGACGAGCGGGCTCAGGGGGCCGATGTTCTCCTCGTAGAGCTGGAAGAGGTTCGCCCGCTTGGCGGCGGGCGCCTCGGCGCGCTCGGGCAGGGGGCGTCCGAGGTCGAGACGGCCCTGGCGAATGCTCTCGACGGCGTTGCGGTCGGTCGGCGTGTTGAGGAGGTAGAGGGTCTCCCGCCTGCCGTCGCGCTCGACCTCGATCGCAAGGAGGCTCTGGCGGGCAACGGCGGCGGCGAGGCCGCGCTCGACGGCCGTGCCGCTGTCGCCGAGAGCGGCGAGCAGGGGCGCCTCGGCGCCGAGCTCCTTCGCCGTAACGAAGCGCGGGTAGCCCTTGCGCCGGCCGAGGGCGTAGATGACGTAGAGCGTAACGCGGAGCTCGGCCTCGTCCGCGATCCGGGGCAGGAGCTCGCTGAAGAAGACGCTGGGCACGGCCGTGGCGCGGGCGCCGGCCGGAAAGCCGGCAAACACGTTTGCTGGGCTCTTCGCCGCGGGCGTTTCCTGGCTTACGTCCACTGACTTATAAATCTCATCGGGGAAGTTTCCTTGCCTGCACCTTCGCCGCGGGCGTTGTCGGTTTCCCAACGGCCGACCGGCTCATCTCATCGGCAGATCTCTTTGCACCCACCTTTGCAGCGCTCGTTTCCGGGCCCAGCTCCCCGGCGGTCACGGCGGCGGCTCGCCCGGGTGCTGCTCGAAGTCCTCGAACTTCGAGATCGTGTCGCGGAAGCGGACCTCGACCGTGCCGGTGGGGCCGTTGCGGTGCTTGGCGACGATGAGCTGGGCCTTGCCGGCGGGGAACTGGCCCGGCGGCTTGCCGACGTTCTCGGAGCGGATGCTCCACTCGTCCTTGCTGACGTAGACCTCCTCGCGATAGATGAAGAGGACGACGTCGGCGTCCTGCTCGATCGAGCCACTCTCGCGCAGGTCGCTGAGCATCGGGATGTGGGGCTGGCGCTGGTCCGTGGCGCGCGAGAGCTGGGAGCCGGCGATGATCGGGACGTCGAGCTCGCGCGCGAGCTCCTTGAGGGAGCGGGTGATGAAGCCGATCTCCTGGACGCGGTTGTCGCTGCGGCTGCCGTGGACGAGCTGGAGGTAGTCGACGACGATCAGGTCGAGGCCCTCGTCGCGCTTGAGGCGCATCGCCTTGGCCCGGAGCTCGGGTATGTGGAGGGCGGCGCTGTCGTCGACGTAGATCTCGGCCTGCGAGAGGACGCCGTGGGCGCGCATGATCCGCGCCTCCTCGACTTCGCTGTGGAGGCCGAGGCGGATGCGGGCGGAGTCGACCTCGGCCTCGGCGGCGAGGAGGCGCTGGGCGAGCTGCTCGCCCGCCATCTCCAGCGAGAAGATGGCGACGTGGGCGTGCTGGCCGACGGCGGCGTTGCGGGCGAGGTTGAGCATGAGGCTGGTCTTGCCGACGCCGGTGCGGGCGGCGACGATGAAGAGGTCGGAGGGGTTGAGGCCGCCGAGGAGCTTGTCGAGCTCGCCGAGGCCGGTGCGCAGGTTGCCGCCGTAAGGGGCGGCGCCGGCGTCGGGTGGGTTCAGGTAAGGGTCGAGGAACTGGCGGATGTGGATGAAGTCGTGGAGGCGCTCGCCGGAGCGCAGGCCGTAGACCAGCGCCTCCGCCTTCGAGAGAGCGAGGTCGAGGTCGGCGCTGCCCTGGTAGCCGATCTGGGCGATGGTGGCGGCGACGCCGACCAGCTGGCGATAGACGGCGTCGCGCTTGACGATCTCGGCGTAGTGCTCGGCGCCGATCGCCGTGGGCAGGTCCGTGACGAGCTGGCTGAGGAAGGTGAGGCCACCAACGTCTTCGAGGCGGCCGCGGCGGTCGAGCTCGTGGGCGACCGTCACCTGGTTGATCGCCTCGTTGCGCTCCCAGAGGGCGAGGCTCGCCTCGTAGGTCCAGGCATTGGCCTCGCGGAAGAAATCGGTCGGCTTGAGGACGGGGGCGATCTTGAAGATCGCTTCGTCGTCCACCAGGAGGGAGGCGACGACGGACTCTTCGGCCTGGATATCGTGGGGGGGTAGCTGCTCGAACATTCGGGGGGCGGGTCCCTGTTGCTCTCTCCTCGGCCGGCCGCCTAAGACGGGGCCGTTACGGGGCTAGTTGGAGTCGTTGTTCTTCGTCGCCTTCGTTGCCTCTCTCCCGGCTCTTGCTCTCTAGGCTTCGACTCCCCTCGCCTAACCCAGAGCGCCGGCTGCTCACCATGGCCTCGGGCGCTGGTCTCTCTCGCTTCTGCTGCCCCACTCACGACTTCTGCCACCTCACGCGGACTGCCATGCCGCTCGTGGCGACCCGAGGTGCTAGTCGGCGTCGCTGGCCGCCGTCGCTTCTCCTGCCTCGCCCGCGGCTTTTACCGCTTCAGGCTGGCTTGCCGTTGGCTCATCCTCGGCTTCCGTTGCCTCACCCCGGACTTCGACCGTGATCTGGGCGCGCACGTTCCGGGTAAGGCTGACGGCGATCTCCTGGCGGCCGGTCTCTTTGATCGGCGCGCTGAGGAGGACCTGGCGGTGCTCGATCAGGCCGTCCGAGCGCTCGCTGAGGACGGCGGCGATGTCGCTCGCCGTGACCGAGCCGTAGAGGCGGCCATGCTCGCCGACCTTCGCCTGGAGGACGACGGGTGCGGCGGCGATCTTCGCCGCGAGGACGCGGGCGACCTCGTCGACCTTCTCCTGCTGGGCAGCGAAGACGCGGGCGCGCGCCTCCGCCTGCTGGACCCGGGCCGGCGTGGCGGCGGCGGCGAGATTGCGGGGCAGGAGGAAGTTGCGGGCGTAGCCGTCGGCGACGTTCTTGATCTCGCCCGCGTTGGCTATGCCCTCGACGTCATTGAGAAATACGACACGCATCGGTCACCTCTTAAAACGTGCGGCCCTTGCCGCCCGGCCTCGGTTCGGCTGAACCGGGGCGACGGGGCAAGCGGCAGGGGTCAGGCGGATTCTGGACGGCGGGGTTGCGTAGTACAAGCCTTATCACCAGGAGCGAAACGGACTGTCTGTCCACATATCGAAGCGCCAGGTTGGCCGATCTATATAGAACACACGTTCCTGCTCTATGTCAACCACCCGCCGCCTGGCCCCTCGCTCAGCGCCTGCTCGAGGCCGCCTTCGTAGGCGTCCCGCAAGGCGGCAAGGGGGATGTCGATAAACGGCGCCAGGCGCAGGCGGTCGCCGCCGCCGCGGCCGAGGCGGGCGTAGGGGAGGTCGCTCGCGGCGAGGAGGGCCTCGACCGCGGCGAGGTCCTCGTCGCGGACGGAGACGACGGCGCGCGAGGCCGCCTCGCCGAAGAGGGCGGCGTCGAGGCGGCCATCGACGGTGAGGGCAGCGGCCGTGAAGCCGACGCCGGCCGCGAGGCAGGCCTCGGTCAGGGCGACGGCGAGGCCACCCTGGGAGCAGTCGTGGGCGGAGCGCAGGAGACGCTGATCGGCTGCCTCGACGAGGAAGCGCTGCAGCCGCGCCTCGCGGGCGATGTCGATGCGGGGCCGGCCGGCGGTGAGGTCGTGGAACTGGCGCAGGTACTCGCTGCCGCCGAGGTCGGCGGCGGCGCCGCTGAGGGTCACGCCGGCGACGGCCGCCGCGGCGCCGGGCCCGATGAGGTAGACGGCGTCGGCATCAGCTTGAAAGCCGAGCGGGACGACGTTGGCGACGTCCTCGAGGAGGCCGAGGGCGCCGACGACCGGCGTCGGGTAGATGGCGGCGCCGTCGGTCTCGTTGAAGAGCGAGACGTTGCCGGAGACGACGGGCACGCCGAGGGCCTCGCAGGCGGCGCTCATGCCACGGACGGCCTGCTCCATCTGGTAGTAGACGTCGGGGCGCTCCGGGTTGCCGAAGTTGAGGCAGTCGGTGACGGCGACGGGGCGGGCACCGCTGCAGGCGACGTTGCGACAGGCCTCGGCGACGGCGAGGAGGCCACCGGCGTAGGGGTCGAGGTAGGCGGCGACGCCGTTGCCGTCCGTCGCGAGGGCGATGGCGCGCGGTTCCGCTCCCTTGATCCGGAGGACGGCGGCGTCGCTGCCCGGCCCGGCGACGGTGTTGGTCAGCACCTGGTAGTCGTACTGGCGCCAGACCCAGCGCTTGGAGGCGATCTCCGGCGCGGCGAGGAGGCGGAGGAGGGCGGCGGAGGCGTCGCCGGGGCCGGCCTCCCAGGCGACGATGTCCGGCAGGAAGGCGAGGTCCTGATCCTGGCGCGCCGCGAGGTCGGCGGCCGGGACGCCGGCGCGGCGGTACTCGGGCGGCTCGGTGAAGAGCTTCGCCGGCACGTCGATCACGGGCTCGTCGCCGTCGAAGATGCGGACGCGGTCGCCGTCGATGACGCGGCCGATGACGTCGGCCCGCACCTCCCAACGGCGGAAGTGAGCGAGGACGTCGGCCTCGTGCTCCTTCGGCACGACGGCGAGCATGCGCTCCTGCGACTCGCTGAGCATGACCTCGTAAGGGGTCATGCCCGCCTCGCGCCGCGGCAGGCGCGCTACGTCGATCTCGACGCCGGCGCCGCCGCGGGCGGCGGCCTCGACCAGGGAGCTCGTGAGGCCGGCGGCGCCGAGGTCCTGGAGGCCGACGACCCAGTCGCCGTGCTTCTCGGCGAGCTCGACGCAGGCCTCCATGAGGAGCTTCTCGAGGAAGGGGTTGCCGACCTGAACCGTGGGTCGCAGCTCCTCCTCGCCGCGCGCGAAGGTCCGCGAGGCGAGGACGTTGGCGCCACCGATGCCGTCGCGGCCGGTGTCGGCGCCGACGAGGATGATCGGGTTGCCGACGCCGCTGGCGATGGCGCGCAGGAGCTGGTCGCTGCGGGCGACGCCGACGCACATGGCGTTGACGAGGGGGTTGCCGTCGTAGGAGGCGGCGAAGGAGACTTCGCCGCCGACGGTGGGCACGCCGAGGCAGTTGCCGTAGCCGCCGATGCCGCCGACGACGCCGCGGAAGAGGGCGCGGTTGTGCGCCGCCCGCGGCGTGTCGGGGCCGCGCGGCTCGCGCAGGGGGCCGAAGCGCAGCGAGTCGAGGATCGCGATCGGCCGCGCCCCCATGGCGAAGATGTCGCGGACGATGCCGCCGACGCCGGTGGCGGCGCCTTGATAGGGCTCGATCGCCGAGGGGTGGTTATGGGACTCGATCTTGAAGACGACGCAGTAGCCGCCGCCGATATCGACGGCGCCGGCGTTCTCGCCGCCGATCGCGGTGAGCACGCGCGGGCCGCTGCTCGGGAAGAGGCGGAGGAGCGGCTTCGAGTTCTTGTAGCCGCAGTGCTCGCTCCACATGGCGCCGAACATGCCGAGCTCGACGTCGTTCGGCTCGCGGTCGAGGCGAGCGACGATCTGGTCGTACTCCTCGGTCGAGAGGGCGATCAGGGCAAGGGTCTCGGCGTCCCGGGGCACGAGCTTATCTTAGGGTCGCCGCGGCCGCCGGTCTAGGGCGCTCGCGCCGGTGGGTGCCGGGTCGCCGCGGCCGCCGGTCTGGGGCGCTCGCGCCTCCACGACACCGAGTCGAGATGGCCGTGAGCTCGCGCCGGTGTGCCGGGTCGCCGCGGCCGCCGGTCTAGGGCGCTTGCGCCTCCACGACACCGAGTCGAGATGGCCGTGAGCTCGCGCCGGTGGGTGCCGGGTGGCCGCGGCCGCCGGTCTAGGGCGCGGGCGCCTCCACGACGACGAGTCGAGATGGCCGTGAGCTCGCGCCGGTGGGTGCCGGGTCGCCGCGGCCGCCGGTCTAGGGCGCTCGCGCCTCCACGACACCGAGTCGAGATGGTCGTGAGCTCGCGCCGGTGGGTGCCGGGTCGCCGCGACCGCCGGTCTAGGGCGCGGGCGGCTCCGCGACGCCGAGCTGCTGCAGCATTGCGCCGGTGTCCGTGATGCCCCAGTGCTCGACCGCCTGGCCGCCCGCGACGCGGACGATGTCGGCGAAGGGGACGTCGATCTGCTTGCCGGTCGCCGGGATGCCCATGAACTCGCCCTTATGGGTGCCGGTCATCCGGGCGCGGATGAACACCTTGTCGCCCTCGGCAACCATGTCTTCCTGGACCATGCGGAAGTCGGGGAAGGCGACCCGCACGAGCGTCATCCACTGGCGGACGCCCGCTTTGGTCGGCTCGACGCCGGGAATCTCCTCGTGTTCCACGAGGTTGTCGGCCACGAGCTCGTCGATGATCGCCAGGTTGCCCTTGTTGATCTCCTCATAGAAGCGCCGCGCCAGTGCTTTGTTGGCCTCAGACATTTCTCTCGCTCTCCTTCCCTTATCATCCCTGCGATCGCGGCCAATCGGCCGCCGGAACATTCTAGCCACCTGCGAGCGCTGTTGCTATGCCGCTGGCGGACCGGGCAACCTGACGCCGTACTAACCTGCATAACGATCCTTTGAAAGTCCTGATCATCGGCGGCACGGGCTTCACGGGCCCTCACATCGTCCGCGGCCTGATGGAGCTCGGCCACGAAGTGACCGTCTATCACCGCGGCCGGACGGCCCGTGACTTAACGCCCGGTACCAACGAGATCCTCGGAGAGAAGACCGAGCTGCCTTCGCGACGACGCGAGTTCGAGCGTCTCACCCCCGACGTCGTCATTCAGATGATCGCGGTCACCAGAGAGGACGCGACGAGCTTCGTTTCTACGTTCCGGGGCATCGCCGGCCGCGCCGTCGTGATCAGCAGCAGCGACGTTTATCTCGCCTACGCCGTCTCCACGAGACCGGGCCCGGTCCCCGGGAGGCGACGCCCCTTACGGAGGAGTCGCCGCTTCGCCGCAAGCCAGGTCTCGGAGGGGAGCTCTACGACAAGATCGGCGTCGAGAGTATCGCCCGCGAAGCGCCCGATCTGCCGACGACGATCGTCCGCTATCCGGCCGTCTACGGTCCCGGCGACCAGCAGCGCCGCGTCTACTACCACGTCAAGCGAATGGCGGCTGAGCGCCCGACGATATTGCTTCGCGAGAGCGAGGCGCCTTCCACTGGTCTCACGTTTACTCGGAGAACGCCGCCCATGCCGTGCTGCTGGCGGCCACGCTGGAGGTCGCCGGCGGCCGGACCGATAACGTCGCCGAGGCCGAAGCTCCCGGCTGGCAGGCGCGGCTTGGGCAGCTCGGCGCGGTAATGGGCTGGCAAGGGAGGATCGTCGTCATCCCCGACGAGGAGCTGCCGGAGGCGCTGCTCCCGGAAGCGTTCCTCAGCGGGCTGCCAAACTTCCAGAGAATGCCTGACTATCACCAGGACTATCGCTCGGACAGCAGCCGCATTCGCAGGGAGCTTGGCTACGGCGAGGTCGTCGCCGTCCCCGACGGGCTCCGCCTGACGACGGCCTGGGTCATCGCTAACCCACCGCCGACGACGCCGGAGAACTGGTTCGACTACGAGGCGGAGGACCGGCTGCTCAGGTCGCTTCGCTAGTGCGCCGCCGCCGCGAGCGCTCCGCCTCGATGCGGCCGAGCTCCTCGAACGCCTCGTCCATGCCGCGGCGCTTCCGCGTCTCCGTGACGTGGGTGTAGATCTGGGTCGTGTTCGGGCTTTCGTGGCCGAGGAGCTCCTGGACGACGCGCAGGTCGGCGCCGCCGTCGAGGAGGTGGGTGGCGAAGCTGTGGCGCAGGAGGTGAGGGTGGACGGCGACGGGCAGGCCGGCTTTCTTCGCGTAACGGCCGACGATCGTCTGGACGGAGCGGGCGCCGAGGCGGCCGCCGAAGCGGTTGAGGAAGAGGGCGGGCACGGCCGCCGCCGCCGCCAGCCGGGGACGGCCGTGGCGCTGGTAGCGCTCGAGGGCGGCGGCGGCGGCGCCGCCGAAGACGCCGACGCGGTCCTTCTTGCCCTTGCCGCGGACGCGAATGAAGCGGTTGCGCAGGTCGAGGTCGGCCGCGTCGGCGCCGGCGACCTCGCTGACGCGGAGGCCGGCGGCGTAGAGGAGCTCGAGGAGGGCGCGGTCGCGCAAGGCGGCGGGCTCGGAGCCGTCGGCGGCCTCGATCAGGCGCTCGACGTCTGTGGTCCCGAGGACGTGGGGCAGGCGCTGCGGCGCCCGGGGGCCGCTGACGCCGTAGAAGGGGTCGTTCGCGAGCTTGCCATCGTCCTGGAGGTAGCGATAGAAGGAGCGGATCGTGCTGACCTTGCGCGTGACGCTGGCCTGGGCGACGCCTTTGCCGAGAAGGAGGGCGAGGTAGCGCCGCAAATCGCCGCGGCCGGCGCCGAGGGGATCGACCTCCCAGCCGGCGAGGACGCGGAGGAAGTCGACGAGGTCGCTGCGGTAGTTACGCAGGGTGAAGGGCGAGAGGTTGCGGGCGGCGCCGCGCTCGCTGAGGAAGCGCTCGAGGAGGTCGCGCACGGCGGCGCCGACCTCGGGCCTGGCGGGAGCCGCGGGCGGGGTGGCCTTCGCCTTCATCGGTCAAGGGGCGTCAGGCGACGCCGGCCGGGGCCAGCCCTTCGCTGCGCGGGCGGGTGGCGGCGGCCGGCCCCTTCCACTCGCAGGCCGTGCAGTGCGCCCGCCGGCCGCG
>Ga0326597_10010627_pt1 | contig 12245 bp, 8 predicted proteins | sample RVTome_12_FD_203789 | JGI IMG/M metagenome (GOLD analysis project Ga0326597, IMG submission 203789) | Soil microbial communities from uranium-contaminated site in the Upper Colorado River Basin, Wyoming, United States - RVT100D185 | ecosystem: Environmental > Terrestrial > Soil > Contaminated >... | reverse complement strand
CCACTATCTCCCTCACGGTTTTGGTTTGATCAAGCTCGGGTTCCTGAGACAAATAGCCGAACGTTATCCCCTTCTGAACTGTAATCTCGCCAAGGTAATCCTTGTCCACACCGGCAACGATGCGCAGGAGGCTGCTTTTCCCGGCACCATTCAGGCCAAGCACACCGATCTTCGCGCCATAGAAGAATGACAGGTAGATGTCTTTGAGTACCTGGCGGTTGGGTTTGTAAATCTTCCCAACTCCGACCATGGAGAAAATGATCTTGTTGTCGCTCATGGGATGACGTGAAATGACTCAATGACTTGTGGGGTTACAATATAGGAAAACAGCAGCGCAAATCATAGGCTCAAGAACACGAAAGCCCCGTGAACAAATCACGGGGCCTTGATTCAGACAACCTGAACATGTCTATGGATACACCCTCACACCAACCCCTGCGTCAATGCCAATACCTCCCACCGGCGCCACGACCAGGATCGGAGCTGCTTCAAGCATTAACTCCACAGGGCTTCTGGGAATCGAGTAGCTGATACCCACAACCCCGCGGGCACCAAACGACATTGGCTCATACCGGTCGAAGTAGGCATACCGACCTCTGTATACCACGTATTCTGTTCGACCAAAACCCAGCTCCCCACCAACGCCATAGTAGAGAAGGAAATTCGGGTCGCTGAACGAACGTGCGTTCCAGAGATAATCCACGTGCACCCGGAAACGATTGAAGGGAGAAAATCCAACCACACCGTCGATGGCATTCGTTCCACTGATCTTGTACTTCCATGAAAAGCCAGTCGGGTCACCAAAGATGAAACCGAGCCCGAATTTTCCCTGGGCGTTCAGCGTACCACTTGATGCTACCACGAGCGAAGCGACAACGAGCAACTGCATGACATTTTTTTTCTTCATAGTCGTTCCTCCTTCATCTGCGTTGAATGAGTGGGTCTGCAATAGTGTCTTCACGGTCAGTCTAATAAAACACAATCCACACTACACCGCAAGACCTAGTACTCTCACCTCCCTTCAACTCACGCTAACCCATTTGCCTTCAACCTGCCCCTCCTCGTTAAATTTTCTTAAGCTGGTGATGACTGAAAGAAAAAAGGCGGTTGCTTGCGCAGACCCCCTTTGAAACCATGCAGGTTTCTATTTCATTAATAACATCTTTCCCGCCCGCGCAACCCCATCCGCCTCAAACCGGTATAGGTACGTACCGCTGGCAACGGCCGTCCCGTCACTGTTCCTTCCATCCCAAATAAGTGTGTGTGTACCTGCCTCCAGCACTTCATCAACAAGGGTGCATATCTTCTGGCTCAGCAGATTGTAGACGATGAGTCGAACAGGGCCAGAACGAGGAAGTGCAATGTAGATCGCGGTTGAAGGATTGAATGGATTGGGAAAGTTTCTGCTGAGGAAAAACTCCTGGGGTAACTCGCGTGTTTCGCCGATGGCGGTCGGTACATCGAGGCGAACGTTGTCGATCAGCCAATCATCCTGCGCTCCGATGACGCCCGGCGTGCCCCGACTCTTGAATTTTACCTGAAATCTATCAAAGAAATACGTGCCACCACCACTTGGGACGGTGCCAACGGAAATCACTTCCGGCTGAAATGGCTGCGCCGGGCCTCCCGGATATCCTCGCACCTCAATCCATTCATTGAGGCTATTCCTGAAGTACACTAGCAAACTGTCCTCGGGTTCAGGGACTTCTCCTGTACCCTGAGGCTGATAGTAATATGAGAAAGTGATACCTGCACCATCGAGCCCCGACAGGTTTACGGGTTTGAGGTCAACCATATCTCCACCTGACGGTTGTCCATTCAAGTTGAGGGCATACGGAGGACTTGGCGGATTTAGGCCACGGGTGTTGACAGAGGCATTGCTGTTCACCCAGAGAGACGTGTTTGGGACACCAGACAACGGGAAATTATCGGAGACGGGAACATACAAAGATGACACTACGGCCCCTGAAGGGGTACTTTCATGCTGTGGCACCTCATTATCCAATGCGGTCAAGTACCAGGTATAGGGTCCTGGGACAGATGGTGTGTACACGACAGAATCGGCGCGCGCGGTATCGACGGAGGACCTGGTGAATGTTGCAACGGCGATACTATTCTGATAGAGGCGAACTCCTGCGAAATCATCCATCGGCGTACCGTCAACATTCACCGATGGATTTCTCCAGGAAAGAACGATCTGCGCTCCTGTTCCTCCAACTCGGAGACTTGTCGGTGGCGAGGGAACCAACGACCCACCAGCTGTCCAGGATGATATTACCTTGCGGCTCGTTTCACTATTCATAATAAGCTTTGCGTACATAGTGTACGTGTACACATATCCGTCGATAAGGCCGACATCAACAAACTGCTCAATGCCACCCGCTACCGATCCAACCAGTAAGGTGTCCCTCTTGATCTCAATGGTGAAATCTGTTGGCTCGAGCGGAGCCCCTCCGTGAAGGGTGGATGGGTCAGTCCACGAGATTGACATCGAAGTGGGTGTAGAATAGTCGCTGTATAACCTCACATTTTCGGGCGGGTTTGGATCGAGCGAGTCCGGGATCTCGAAATATACCACGTACAATCCTGTCTCAACATCAGAGACAACTACCTTACCAGACAGAAAGAATGGAAACGCTCCCCACGCGCCAAGACCGTTCCCTGACCAGGTATCATAATGCCCTACCTCGAAAATGCTGTCGGGGTCGGAAACATCTACGATCCGCAAACCATCTCTATAGTAGGCAATATACGCGAAGTCTCCTTTGATATGAGCGTTGTGGGCAAGAAATGGTGATGCAAAATATTCATCCGTCATTCTAACGGAATCCAGGTTATGAACATCCCAGTATTTTACCGACTTTCCGTTCGTCTCTTCGGTCGTCATCAGGTAGTTGCCATCCTCGGAGAGCCAGCAGTTATGTACGTACCCATGGTTGGGAATGAGAAAGCGTCCCAGCAAGGATGGAAGTGATGGGTTGTTGACATCATAGATCCCAATTGAGCCGCTGCTTCCCTCGGAAACGTAGGCGATGTTATTCCGTGCGAGGATATCATGGCACTCGATCCCAAACGTCGAGAGCTGCACCGGTTGAAGCGGATTGGCCAAACTGATCACACGGACTGACTGGGAACCGCTTGTCCCTTCAGCGTAGAGGATGGCATTGGCCGTGTCTATGTAGATATTGTGCGATGTGGAAAAACCGGCGTATGTCCCAACGAGTCTCGCCGAATCCGGCAGATAGGACAGATCGATGATCTGCATGCCGCCCCCCGATTCATTGACAACGTACGCGTAGTGTCGGTAGGTCTTGATGTCCTTCCAAAGCGAGGTCGAACTGGGAAAAAAAGCGACCTCAGCAACAGCCGGCGCATTGGTAATATCAACGATGCTCGTGCCGGTCTGAACTCCGAGCAGTGCGTATTCTCTTCCGTTGGGAGCCGTGTAGCCCCAGCAGTCATTGTATCCGGCCGAAGGGTAACTGTTGACGTGGGCGAGCAACTGGACACTAGGGCTCCCCTGCCCAAATGCAACGAAAGGAACCATCGCACATAATGACAGGACGAATCCCCTAGATCGCTTCAGAACGGCAAGCATGGCGCCTCCTGGCCTTACAATGGAATGGAAAGAACATCACCTCAGCACCTCTTCGAACAAATAAACGAGCTACTTGATCGCAAGAAGCTCGATCTCAAAAATCAATGTCTCGTTCGGCCCAATCACATCGCCGTAGCCCTGCTCCCCGTATGCGAGATCGGGAGGGACGAAGAGCTTCCACTTCGAGCCGACCTTCATCAGTTGAAGAGCTTCCGTCCAGCCGCTGATCATTCGATTCAAAGGGAACTCCATGGGCTCACCGCGCTTGTATGAGCTGTCAAATTCTTCGCCGTTAATCAACATCCCGCGGTAGTTTGTGGTCACAGTCTGGTTCTCCCTCGGCGATCTCCCCTTCCCTTCCGTGATTACCTGATATTGAAGCCCACTCGGTAGAGTTATGACTCCTTCCTTCTTCTTGTTCTCTTCAAGGAATGCCTGGCCCTTCTTCAGGTTTTCACTACCTTCAAGTTGTGCGTTTGCTGACTTTCGGGCCATCATTTCCTGCTGGAACGCCATAATCGCTTGCTGTGCTTCCTCATCGGTCATCCGTCTCCTTGAGCTGTCGCCTGTCAGCGCATCGTTGATGCCTGCAAGCAGGACAACCGGATCAACACCCACCGAGTCCCGGTGCATGTTCGTGCCAATGTTCAACCCGATGGCATAACTCAGCTTCTCCTTTTCTGTCTCCAGCTTCACATCCTTCCTGCCTGAATCCTCACATGCAAGAATTGCCACAGAAATTATGGCCGCAAAGAATACCTTCATTATGGTTCCTTCAGTCAATGGATATTGCCATCTGAGCAGAGTCTCCCGCCAAAGCGAGAGGTCTTCAGCGTGGTTAGATAATATACAAACTCGATGGTTCTCATTCATCTGAATTCTTTTGCTTCAAGACCTTCACGGTATCTCCAACCTTCAACTCGCCAAGCGCGTTGTGAATGAGGTTCTGGCCAAAAAACACTCGGCCTTCATGTTCGCGGTATCGCGAGAGTGTGCGGAGAGGCTCTTTTCCCCGCTCGCCTGTTGCCTGGTTGACCGTCGGAATAGTGCATCGGGAACAGGGTTTGACAACCCGGAACATGACGCCACCAATGCATATCGCTTCCCAGGAATCTTCCGCAAATGCCTCGCATCCAGCGACGACGAGGTTCGGACGGAAGCGGTTGACCGGCACGGGGGTTTCCAGCCGCCTGTTCAGATCCTGCAAAGATCCTTCAGAGATCATCAAAAAGGGGTATGCGTCCGCGAAACTTACCTGATCACTGTTAGCTGAATGGGCCGGGTCAACCCTTCGAACGGACGTGTCGGGAAGGTACACCAGCCGACAGGTGGTCTCGAGGAACTTGCTGAACCAGCGTGCGGCGTCATCACCCAGATCCGTTGCGTCAACTCTGTCGTTCCAAACGATCACCGATGTAGAATCTCCGACGATTTCGAGCGGAACCCGGAGTGCAACCATCCCGGGAGCTGTAACTCCAAGGTGGTCGGATTTCACCTGAACAGAAATCAAAGCCATCCGCGGGTAGGTCCGCTGTGTCATGAACGTCTGCTCCTGATCCACCAGCATCCAGCGCCTATCAAAGCGAAAACCGGTCTTGACGACGCTCGCTTTCATCATCGGGATACCGGATGCGGATTTGATTGGATAAATATGGATCTGACTCAGGAAAATCGGTGGCACAGCCTCACGCTCGCGTGTAAGTGTGCGACGGGATGTGACTGGCTACTTCGCTCCCACACTCTCGACCTCTTCCCTCTCGGAGAGCTGAGGTATAGCCTCGACATCCACAACGTTGGAGACAGCCCTTCCCTCTTTCGTCAGGTAGGTGTACACGGCAGGGATAACATAAAGGGTCAGGAAGCTGGCAAAGATCAATCCTCCGATAACTGCGATCCCCATCGAGACACGGCTCTCTGCCCCGGCGCCCAGTGCAAGAGCTATCGGGAGTGTCCCCAGGATCGTCGAAAGGCTGGTCATAAGGATGGGTCTGAAGCGCGCGACGGCTGCATCCTTGATCGCCTCCAGGGCGGAGAGACCCTGCGCCTTTCGTTGGTTTGCAAATTCAACAATCAGAATTCCGTTCTTCGTGACAAGGCCGATAAGCATGATTTGACCAATCTGACTGAAAATATTCAGTGTCTGGTTGAAATACCAGAGAGAAAAGAGTGCTCCAGCGAGCGCCAGCGGAACGGTTAACATGATAGTGAACGGATCCCGGAAGCTCTCGAACTGGGCCGCGAGTACCAGGTAAATCAGAATTAAGGCAAGCATGAACTCAAACAAGAGACTGGATGAACTCTCCTCGTAGTCTTTTGAAGGGCCATCAAGTGCAGTGCTGAATGATTCGTCCAGAACCGTTCCCGCCACCTCGCGCATCGCGGTAATGCCGTCACCCATTGTGTAACCGGAAGCAAGGCCGGCTGAGACCGTCGCCGAAACATAGCGGTTGAAGCGGTACAGCGAAGGAGGGCTGCTTTCTTCCTTCAATGTCACAACATTGTCGAGCTGGATAAGCTCACCTTTGCTGTTCTTGACGTACAACGACTTGAGGTCGAGCGGCTTGTTCCGGTTCTCGCGGGATACCTGTCCGATCACCTGGTATTGCTTTCCATTCATGATGAAGTAATCGAATCTCTGCCCGCTAAAAGCCAGTTGGAGGGTCTGGGCGATGTCGAGCGCCGAGACGCCAAGTACACGGGCCCGTTCCCGGTTGATCTCGATGCGTACTTCCGGTTTGTTGAATTTCAGATTGACGTCAATAAACTGGAATGCTGGATGCTTCTGCGCTTCTTCAGCAAACCTCGGGAGCGCGTCTTTCAACTTCTCGAAGTTCGGCGCCTGCAGAACGAACTGGACCGGTAATCCAAAGCTCCTGCTGCCGATGGACTGATCCTGGGCAACAAATGCACGCGCAGCCGTAAACCCCCGGACAATTCCCGCCATCTGGGCAGCCACCTGCTGTTGCGACCGCTCTCGTTCGTCAGGGTCTTTCAGTATCAGGAACATGAATGCGGAATTGACTCCTCCAAACCCAAACCCGGGCGAAGTAACGGAGATGATCGCATCCCGCTCAGGTACATTCTGTTTGACGGCTCCTATCACCCCGTTCATGTACGATTCCATGTACTCGTATGTCGCACCCTCCGGGCCGGTTGCAATCACCCGCATTCCGCTCCGATCCTCAAGCGGTGCAAGCTCCGATGGCAGCAACAGTCCAATCCCGAAGATCGCCACGACACACGCACCGATGGCAACAAAGGCGAGCTTGCGGCGTCGCATGAAAGTCTCGAGAGAGTTACGGTATGCTCCTGTAAGGTTCTTGAAGAATGGTTCAGTCCTGTAATAGAACGCGCTGTGTTTCTGTCGCCGCTTCAGGATGCGCGTCGCCATCATCGGTGTGAGCGAGAGGGCAACGAACGATGAAATAATCACTGAGCCCGCAAGCACAATCCCGAACTCGCGGAAGAGCCTCCCTGTCAAGCCCTGCAGGAAGATGACGGGCATGAACACCGCGGCCAAGGCTACCGTGGTCGCAATGATCGCAAAATAGACTTCAGCGGCGCCACGAATTCCCGCATCGCGGGGCTCCATCCCACCCTCAATTTTTGTATAGATGTTCTCCAGCATGACTATGGCATCATCGACGACAAGGCCGATAGCGAGCACTATCCCCAACAATGTCAGGACGTTAACGGAGAAATCAGCTATGTACATGATGAAGAACGCCCCGATCAGGGACACCGGCACGGCGATCATGGGGATGATGGTCGTACGAAGGTCACGGAGGAAGAAATAGATGACGAGGAAGACGAGGATGAACGCCATCCCGACAGTCTGCACAACCTCCGTAATCGACTCTCTAATATACTTGGACGAATCGAACCCGAGGCCCAACCCGACATCTGCAGGGAGATCGCGCTTGATCTCCTCCACACGCCTGTTGAACTCGTTAACGATGGTGATGTAATTCGCACCTGAACGCGGGATCAGCACAACACCCACCATCGGGATTCCATCACGCTTCAACACCGTCCTGAGGTTCTCGGGTCCGAGCTCTGCGGTGCCGATGTCCTTGAAACTGATGATCGTCCCGCCCGTTTCTTTGATGATCATGTTGTTGAAATCATTCACGGACCTCAGCCTGCTCATCGTTCTCACGGTCAGTTCTGTGGCGAGACCTTCGATCCGTCCTGACGGAAGCTCGACGTTTTCCTTCTGGAGGGCATTGTGGACATCGATGGGGGTAAGCTGGTAGGCTGCAAGTTTGGCGGGATCCATCCAGAGGCGCATGGCGTATGTCTTCGCACCCCAGATCTGCACTTCGCTGACACCCGGTATTGTCTGCAGGCGTTCCTTGAACGTGTTCTGTGCGATGTCTGTCAGTTGTAGAAGGTCACGTTTATCGCTCTGGACATTCAGAAAGACAATCGGTATAGCGTCTGCGTCCGCCTTGAGCACAACAGGATTCTCAGCGTCCGGGGGAAGCAAGCGGATGGCGCGTGAGACTTTGTCGCGAACATCGTTGGCAGCCGCCTCGAGATCGACACCCAGCTCGAATTCAACTGTGATGGAGCTGCGCCCCTCACTGCTTACAGACTTGAGCGTGCGAATCCCCGCGATGCCGGAGATGGATTCCTCCAGCGGCTCGGTGATTTGCGATTCAATGACATCCGCGTTTGCGCCTGTGTAAACCGCGGAAACCGTGATTACCGGCGGATCAACGCTTGGATATTCACGAACACCGAGATAGGTAAAACCGATGACCCCAAACAGCGTCACGGCCAGCGACATCACTATCGCAAGTACCGGACGCCGTATAGAGACTGCAGAGAGGCTCATGAGATGCTTAGTTTGCTGAAGAGATGCTCACCGGCATGCCGGCAACAAGCTGAAGGATGCCGGAGGTTATCAATGTATCATTTGCCTGAAGACCGGATGTGATCTGGATTTTCGTTTCGGTCCTCATTCCTGTCTCCACCTTCTGCGGTTGGGCGGTTCCATTCCTGTAGAGAAATACCTTCTGTCCCTGGGCTTCCGGTACTATGGCTTCTGTGGGAACCATGAGTGCATCATCGAGTTGTTGAAGTACCAACTCCACTTCGGCAAACGCACCGGGAATAACCCTTCCGTCTTTGTTTGGACACATTGCGCGAATTTGCACCGTCCTGGTTACCGGATCAATCTTCGGTTCGATCGCATAAATTTTCCCGGCAAACTTTTCTTTGGACCCTGCAACCGCGAAATGGATGGTTTGATTTCTTGCCACAGCATGGACATACTTCTCAGGAATCGAAAAATCAATCTTCACCGGGTTCACGCTCTGGAGGCTCGCAATTGGTCTCTCCGGGGAAAGGTAGCTTCCTGCGCTGACAAACCGCAACCCGATCACTCCATCGAATGGCGCCCGGATCTCCGTCTTCTCTATTTTGGCCTTGACCAACTGAGTCTCAGCTCTGATGGAATTCAGCTCGTTCAGTGCAACCTCATAGTCCTCGGGACTGATATTCTGTTTGTCGTAAAGGAGCTTGCGCCGGCGCTCCTTTTCTGCTGCAAGTCCCTCCTGGGACTGCAATTTCATGAGCTGTGCCTGAAGCTCGGAATCATTGATCTTGACAAGCAGGTCCCCCTTCTTCGCCCAGCTTCCTTCTCTGAAAAGAATCTGCTCAACCTTTCCCGTGATCTCACTCCGCAGCTCAACCTCTTCGTTGGCAAGAACAGTCCCCGTGGCCATGATCCTGTTGCTGATCTTATCGGGCTTGACAACATAGACGGAAACAGGGAGGCCGGCGCGAGCCATGCTGCCGGGCGGCGGGCTTCCCGCTTCTGTGTTGAATAGTTTGAGCTTGGGACTGGTAACCAGAACGAGCAATACCACTACTCCGAGGGTGATGAAAATATTCTTTTGTTTCTTGCTCATGTGTGCTTTCTAAACACCGGGTGTATGGATCAGGTTCCAAGCCTTCGCGAAGCCCGGATGATGGTGCTGCATCGAATTGTAATAACAAACCTACCAACTGCACGAGTCAAAGTCAATTAGCTGGCGGCCATTGGATTGGAAGACCGGTCGGGGATGACTCCGTTTTGAGCTATGGGGCCAGGTTGTACGCGGAAAGCAACTCGCCTATCCTCTTGATGCGCTGCCGGTCGATAGCCACCCGGACCGGCAACCTGGCAGCGTGCTCAAGAACCGTTATCGCTTCTTCCTTACGCCCCCAGTCGACATACAACACCGCGAGCTCATAATGATGCCGCATGATGTCCGGGCCAAGCGTAATAGCGTTCTGCAGTGCAGCTTCCGCTTCTGCGAACCCACCCTCCGGAATTCCGCCGAAGAACAGTCTCGCAAGTTGACGTTCCAGCCAGCTCACATTCCCCAATGCACGGTAAAACGAACCGAGGATGGAATACGCGGCATCATCGCGCGGATTCAACTTCAAAGCAATCCTGACCTCACGAACCAGCTCGAAGGAGAGTCTCAACTGTTCACTCTTGCCAGCCTCCAAAGCCATGTAACCAAGCGCCCCCGCGAGCCATGTATGCCCTTCCGCTTTCGTTGAGTCTAGCATGATGCAACGACGTGCATATTCTTCAGCGGTCCTGAACATCCCGGAGCGCTCGGCTCGGTCTGCAACTTCACCCATGCACACATACACTCGGGCAAGCCGCCAGAGCAACCCTGCATTGACAGGATCCTGTTCGAGTGCAGACTCGTACATCGAGACAGCAGTTGGATAGTCTATCCGAAAGAAGGCGATATCGCCTGCTATCCCGGGCGCTTCCGGATCAGCAGCAAGCGTTACGTGAAGCAACAGAGTGGCGAACGTCAAGATCATTCAGGCATCATTGTTTTCTCGCAGTCGGTCGCCCCTCAATCACGATCACAAACTCCCCCTTCAACTCTCTCGAGGAACACAGCTCACACAACTCCACGGCAGTGCCATAAAACATCCCTTCATCCGGCAGCGTAAGGTTGAATGCAATACACACCCTCCGGCTGTTGCCAAAGGTCTCGGCCAAATCCTTCAGGAGAGGAACCAGCCGGTATGGAGTGTCCATCAGCACGACCGTTCTTTGTTCCTGCATCAACTGTCGCAGCTCGGCACGGCGCCGATCCTTCTTCGGCGAGAGCCAACCGTAGAACACAAACTGATCGATGGAAAACCCCGAGACGGTCAGCGCGGGCATCAGCGATGAAGCGCCGGGGACCGGAACAATCTTGATCTTCTGGTCGATGGCCTTGCGCACGAGAAGCTGTCCGGGATCGGAAAACACGGGCGTGCCGGAATCGGAGATCAGGGCTATGGACTTTCCCGCCTTGAGATGCTGGAGGATGTTGAATGACGCAGCTGCTTCGTTGTGCTCGTTCAGGGATTCGACCGGTTTCTCGATCTGGAAATGACGCAGCAGCCGCTCCCCTTCCCGCCGTTCTTCGTACACAACGAGGTCAACACTCTTGAGGATAGTCAGTGCACGAAAGGTCATATCATCATAGTTGCCGATGGGGGTTGCAACGAGGTATAGGATACCGGGCATCGATCAGCGCGGGAGATTACAATTGGAATTACATTCGACGAATCGCCTTCTCATGGTGCTGCGTGCTCCACTTGTGCCTTGCTTCTCGAAGTCTCCCATTCCTTCACACCCATGATGATGAGGGCTGTGGAGGGGACAGCAATCAACAAACCAATGAATCCAAGAAAATACCCGAAGACAAGCAGGCAGAGGATAAGCAATACAGGGTGAAGTCCGACCTGGCTGCCGATAATCTTAGGCCCGAGGACAGAGGCTTCAAACAGTTTCTGGGAGAGATACAGGACGACAACACCAGCGATCTTTGCGAGGATCGGGTCGCCGCTGAAGAGCGCAACAATACCCGAAACGACAAGGCTCGTTATAAGCCCGACATAAGGAATGAAGTTCAGAATGCCTGTCATGATGCCCAGTACCAGCGCATACCTGACACCGATAAGCGTCAATCCAATTGCCGAGATGATCCCCTGGATGATTGCCACCGTAATGGCTCCGCGGATGTAACGACCGATCAACGCATCGACTTTCCCGATCAACTCCACGAAACGGTTGCGGCGATGCTTTGGCACCATCTTGACGAAGCTGTGCGTAATAACAGGAAAATCCTTCAAAATATAGAACACCAGGAACGGAATGATCACAGCGTTGATTACCTGCATCAGCACCGTTGAAATCCCTGTGACGAAGCCTAACACTGCCTCGAACAGGTTCGTCAGAACATGTTCCAGCCTTGGCGATATCTGCTCACCGATTACTTCGCGCGCTTTTTCCACCGGGATACCGTAACGCGCAAGCACCTCGAAGATCGCGCCGGACTTCAGCAGCTCTGCGACATCCTTTGCGATGAGATTGACCCCCGCGAGGATACCCTGGAACTGCTGAATCGCCAATGGCATGACGAAAAGCAGTGCGGCCACCACCACACCAACCAGCAGAACAACGGCAATCAGCGATGATGCCCATCGGGGGAAGTTCCGCTGCTCCAGCACCGTGACCGCTGGATTGATCAGGTACGCCACAAGGAATGCAAGAATGAATGGCGCGAGGAGGCCGAGGATGGAGTGGAAAAACCAGAGCATGAAGAGCAGGATTGACAACCACATGATCCTGCGAGCG
>Ga0326597_10010626_pt1 | contig 12246 bp, 10 predicted proteins | sample RVTome_12_FD_203789 | JGI IMG/M metagenome (GOLD analysis project Ga0326597, IMG submission 203789) | Soil microbial communities from uranium-contaminated site in the Upper Colorado River Basin, Wyoming, United States - RVT100D185 | ecosystem: Environmental > Terrestrial > Soil > Contaminated >... | reverse complement strand
CGGAAGGAACTCAGACGTGATGCCCATGTCCTTGTGGTAGGCATCCACGACCTGCTCGAAGATGGTGCTCGTGCGCGCCCGGCGAGTGAAGCGTCCCAGCTGTGCACCCGGACCACCACCCGGTTCCGAGGATGGAACCCACGGCGCCGCCTCGACCCAGTGCGCACGCCCCGATATGCCATCCCGATCGGCGTCGTGCGGGTCCGCGCGCTTCACGATCTCCGCGATGGGAATCGCCTCGATCAGGCCCATGCCGAAAACCGGCGGCGGCAGGCGCACCGAAACCGCGACGCCCGCGGGCTCACGCTCCGGCTCCGCGCCGGGGATCGCCCGCCGCTCGATTGTGGCGGACCCGTGCAATCCGTTCGAGCCGGGATCGATGCGCAGCACGATGTTCGAGAACTGCGGCTCCGGCCGCCCGCGGCCATCTCCCGCATGGCAGCCCGCGCACGAGACATTGTTGAAGATCGGACCCAGTCCGGACCGGACCGTGAATCGCTCCTCGAACCGGGCGTCGCCTGCCACGAATGCCGCCTGCTCCGCCAAGGTCAGGCCGTCCAGCGGACCGTCCATGATGTCAGCGGCATCCGGCGCGGCCGTGAATACCGTATCGCACCCCGCGGCGGCCAGCGCCAGCGCCGTTCCGACCAACCGGCCCAGCAGTTTCCGTCCAGCACCCATCGACGAGGCCCCCGCGCAATGATTTGTCGTCACCAATCAAATAATTAGCTTACCCTAAACTTGCCCTGGGCCCTTGTCAATAGTTCGGGACGGGACGAGGCCGCCGAGGCAGTCAGGTTGCCGGGCCGACGATCTCGACCTGAACGAAGCGGGCGAGTTCGCGGCCGATGACGCGGGTGGTGCCCTCGATCCTGAGGGTGAGCGGGCCATTGAAGGGCTGGACTTCGAGGATCTCGACGAGGGCACCGGGCACGAGGTTGAGCTCGGCGAGGAAGCGGAGCGCCTCGGCGTCCTCGTCGCGGACGCGACTGACAGTGGCGATCTGGCCGCGGGCGAGAGCGTCGAGGGTGGGCAGCGGGTCCTCGTGGAAGTCGCCGTGGCCGGTCGGGATGGGCGAGCCGTGCGGATCGGCGGCTGGCTGTCCGAGGACGTGGGCCATCCGATCGATTAGCTGGTCGGAAGCGGCATGCTCGAGCTGCTCGGCCTCAGCATGGACGCGGTCCCAGGTGTACCCGAGGATTTCGACGAGGAACGATTCGATGATGCGATGGCGGCGCACCATGCGGACAGCGGTTTTCGCACCGGCGGCGCTGAGGCTGGTGCCATGATAGGGAACGTGTTCGACGAGGCCCTGGTCAGCAAGCCGCTTGAGCATGCCCGTTACGGAGCCGGCGGCAATGCCGAGCCGTTCGGCGATGGCGGACGTGCTGACGGCGCCGCCCTGTTCCGACAGCTGATAGATCGCCTTGAGGTAGTCCTCGACAGCGGGTGAGGTCATGGAACCGTCCGCGCGTTGCGGGACTCGGGCCGAGCGTGATGGCGATGTGTCAAGATGGCCTTTGCATGGAAGGTGGTGCAAGCTCTCTGGCGATGGTCGCAGCGGGTGGGCGGCGGCGCGTGCTTGCGGGACGTGAACGTGCAGGCTTGCCGCCGCGCGTGCGGTGCACCCATCGTTGCGTGAGGCACACAAGATCGTGAATGAGCCGGATGGGGAGCGCGGATGAGCGACGTGATGAAGCAGGCGATTGCGGCGACGCAGTCGGACGTGACGGTCGTGGAGGAACGGGTTGCGCCGGATCTGTCGACGCCCGGGTCACCGCCCGAGCCGGCGCCGGTGCTGTACGAAGTGATCGGCCCTGGCGCGTGGCTGCGCCTGCATCGACCGGACCGTCTGAACGCGGTGAATGAGGCGCTGTACGAAGCCTTGATCGACGGCGTGCGGGCCGCAGAGCGGGATGAGGCCGTGCGTGTGATCGTGGTCACGGGGACCGGCCGCGCGTTCTGCGCGGGTGCGGACCTGAAGGCGCACGCGGAATCGGATCGGACGGCGAAGCAGCGGCGCCGGTACGCGCGCGTTGCGCAGCGCGCGAATCTGGCGTTGCAGCGGTGTGAGAAGCCGGTGGTCGCGGCTGTGAACGGCCACGCGATCGGGGCGGGCCTCGAGCTGGCGCTCTCGTGTGATTTCATAATCGTCGCGCTGGACGTGAAGCTGCGGTTCCCCGAAGTCGCGCTGGGCACGTTCGTGGGCGGCGGCGTGACGTACACGTTACCCGAGCGCGTGGGCATCCTGCGCGCGCGCGAGCTGCTGCTGCTCGCGGACTTCTTCACGGGCGCAGACGCCATGGCGATGGGACTCGCCAATCGCGCCGTACCCGCCGTCCAGTTGGAAGCGGTCGCGAGTGCGCTGGTGGAGCGACTGGCGGCGCAAGCGCCAGTGCCGGTGGCGCTGGCCAGACAGCTGCTGCGTCGTGCGCGCCGGTCGAGCCGGCGCGGGATGATGGATGCGGAGACGCGCGCGCTCGTGCGCTGCATGGACACGGAGGATTGGAGAGAAGGCGTCCTCGCGTTCAGCGAGAAGCGTCCGCCCCGCTACACCGGCCGGTGACGGCCGCGACTGCGCCAGTGATGGCGCCGCCCGCCGGCCATGCGCTCGACGCGGTCCTGCGACCCCGCAGCGTCGCGATCATCGGCGCGTCTCCGGACCCGACGAAGCGCGGGTACCAGGCGGTGCGCGCGCTGCTGGAGGCCGGATACGCGGGCCGCATCATCCCGGTGCATCCGGCGGGAGGCGAGTTGCTGGGCCTGCCGGTCGCGCGCGGGCCCGCGGATCTGGGTATCCCGCCCGATCTTGTTCTCCTCTGCACGCCCGCCTCGACGGTGCCCGCCGTACTGGAGGAATGGGCCGGTGCCGGCGCCCGCGGCGCCGTCGTCCTGGCCGTGGGCTTCGCGGAGTCCGGCGCAGCCGGCGCCGCGCTCGAGCAGGCCATGCTGGAGGTGTGCCGGCGGACCGGCATCCGCGTAGTCGGGCCGAACACGTCCGGACTGCTCAACGTGCCCCTCGGCCTCAACCTGATCGGCGTGCGCGGTGTGCGGCCCGGCCCGCTCGCGCTTCTGGTCCAGAGCGGCAACATGGCGCTGCAGCTGCTCACGGAAGCGGAGCGCCGGTCCGGTCTCGGCTTCACGTTCTGCATCGGCGTCGGCAACAAGCTGGACATCCGCTTCTGGGAGTACCTCGATTTTCTCGGCGCGGACGATGCGACGCGCGCGATCCTGATGCACGTTGAGGGATTCCGGGATGGCCGGCGCTTCCTCGAGACGGCACGCAACGTGGCGCTGCGGAAACCGATTGTGCTGCTGAAAGGCGCACGCACGCCGGTGGGCGGTGTCGCCGCGCACTCGCACACGGGCGCGATCGCCGGGTCGTACGAAGTGCTTCGTGCCGGGCTGTACCAGGCCGGCGTGCTGGAAATCACGCGTACGGATGAGCTGCTGCACGTGGGCGAGACGCTGGCTGCGCAGCCGATGGTGCGCGGCAGCCGTGGCGTCGCGCTGCTCAGCGATGGCGGCGGCCATGCGACGCTCGCCGTGGACGCGCTGCACGACCGCGGCATCCAGGTGGCCACTCTGGACAGTGACACGCGCGAGCGACTGCGCGCGCTGCTCGGCCCCGCGGCCGTGGTCGCGAATCCGATCGACCTGGCCGGTGCCGCGGACCGAGACCCGCGCGTCTTCGCCCGCGCGCTGGAAATCCTGACCGGCGATCCTGCCGTCGGCGGTGTGCTGGTCGTGGGTCTGTTCGGCGGCTACGCCATCCGTTTCGACGAATCCCTGCTGGACGCCGAGGTAGAGGCCGCAGCGGAGCTGGCGCGGATTGCACGTGCGTCCGGCACCGCGCTGATCGTGCATTCGCTGTATGCCGCGCACCGGAGCGAGCCGCTGCGGCGGTTGACGGAGGCGGGCGTACCGGTGATCGAATCGCTGGATGTCGCGTGCGCGGGTTTGGCGGCTGTGCAGCGGCTGGGCCGTTTGCGTGACCGTCTCGAGCGCGTGCCGAATGCGTGGGCGCCCGGATTCGCGCTTCGCGCTCACCGCGTGGTCACACCGGAGCGGCGCCACGAGGCGGCGCATGTCATCGAGCATGCGCGCGCGGACGGGCGCTCGCTGCTGCTCGAACCGGAAGCGCGCGCCGTGCTCGATATCTGGGGTGCACCGATGGTGCCCGCCGCGTTCTGCACCACGGCCGATGCGGCGGCACGTGCGGCCGGCGAAATCGCCGGACCGGTCGCCATGCGTGTCGTCTCGCCCTCGGCTCCTCACAAGACGGAAGCCGGCGGCGTGCGCCTTGGGGTGGTGGGACGGAACGGCGCAGCGAGTGCGTTCCACGAGGTCACGGCATCAGTGCGGGCGTGGGCCGCATCCCGGGGCCTGCAGCCCGACGTGCGCGGTGTGATGGTGTCGTCCATGATGGATCGGCCGATCGCCGAGCTGCTCGTGGGTGTGATCCGCGACCCGCTGTTCGGACCGGTGCTCACCATCGGGGCGGGCGGCACTGCCGTCGAGGTCATGCGCGATGTGTCATTGCGCGTGCTGCCCATCGATGCGGGCGTGATCGAGGAAATGCTCGCCGAGCTGCGCATCTGGCCGGTCCTGGCCGGGCTGCGCGGCAAGCCGGGCGCCAGCCTCGTCGCGATCCGCGAGGCCGCACTCGCTGTCGCGGCGGCCGCGCTCGCGCATGAGGAGATCAGGGAAATCGAAGTCAATCCGCTGTTCGCGTACCAGGACCGGGCGGTGGCGCTGGATGCGAGGGCATTTGTCGGAACGGACTGACAGCGGGAATGGGGATGGGTTGTGGGGATGGATGATGGGGAACGGATCTGCCGCTCAGCCGGTGGCCGGCGGCGTGAACACGATCGCCGCCACGACACGCGAAGGGAGTGCCGCCGCCCCACGCATGCAGTAGAATGAGTCATCCCGGTTCACGAGCTACGGATGGGTGATGTAGATTCGAACGGCCTCGACTGGCAGCTTCTGGAATCGCTGTACGAGGTGGCCAGCGAGTTGGCGGAGCCCGAGCGGGCCACGTTTGTCGAGACGGCGTGTGCGGGGGACGACCGGCTGCGCCGCGAGCTCCAGGCGCTCCTGTCGCTTTCACCTCCTGCCGGCCGTTTCTTCAGCCGCATGGGCATCGCCGTGCGTGCCGCCGTGCCGGACGCGGATCCCGCTTCGACCGACCCCCTCATCGGCGCGACGATCGGCCATTACCGCATCGAGCAGCGGCTGGGCGCGGGCGGCATGGGCATCGTGTACCGCGCGTACGATGTGCGACTGCAACGCGTCGTCGCGCTGAAGTTCCTGCCGCCGCACGTGTCCACTGAGGATACGGCGAACCGGCGCTTCTTCATCGAGGCCAGAGCGGCGGCGGCTCTGGACCATCCGAACATCTGCACGATTTTCGAGGTGGGCGAAATGGCCGAGCCCGGGCCATTCATCGCCATGGCCTACTACGCGGGCGAAACGCTCGAGCGCACGCTGCAACGGGGACGCCTGGAGATCCCGCTCGCTGTCGACTGCGCATTGCAGATCGCCCGTGGGCTGGCAGCGGCGCACCAGCGCGGGATCGTGCATCGCGATATCAAGCCCGGCAACGTGATGATCACGGCCGACGGTGTGGTGAAGATCCTGGATTTCGGACTGGCCCGGCCGCCGGATGCGGCGCGGACGCGGAGCGAAGGAATCTTCGGGACGGTTGCGTACATGGCGCCGGAGCGCGCGTTCGGACACGCCGCGGACCATCGCACGGACCTCTGGTCTCTCGGTGTCACGTTCTACGAGATGGTCACGGGCCAGCGGCCCTTCCGCCGCAACTCCGAGGCTGCGGTGCTCTACGCGATCGCACACGAAGAGCCGTTGTCGCCCGATGCCCTGCGACCTGACCTGCCCACCCCGGTCGTGCAGATCATCCAGAAGCTGCTCCAGAAGGATCCGGCGAATCGCTATCCGGATGCAGGCATGGTCATCGCCGATCTCGAGGCGGTCGACACATCATCGTGGGTGCCGGCAGCCGGGCCTGTGTCCGTGGTTTCGTCCGGTGGTGGCGTCAACCGGCCGGCCGGACGCGAACTGCCGCGCGCCGCTGACCGAAGGTCCGCCCCGCGGCTTCTGACCCGTCGTCGGATCCAGGTGATCGGGGCCGGGCTGGGAACGTTGATCGCGGCAGCGCTCATCGGCTTCGCCATCCGGGCCCGCTCGGGACCTGCGTCGACTGGCACCGGCAGCGACGTGCCGAATGTCGCCGTGCTCTACTTCCAGGACAACACGGACAGTGACGGCCCGTCGGGATGGCTGGCGAACGCTCTGACGAGCAGTCTGATCGGTGCGCTGGTCAACGTGCAGGGCATTTCGCCGCTTTCCATGAACGCCGTCCGGCCGTACCGCGACAGTCCGCGGCCTGCGCCCGCGATTGCTGCGGACCTCGGCGCAGAGTGGCTGATCGATGGATTCATTGATCGGATCGGCGGTCGTGTGGTTGCGACCGTGGAGCTCATCGAGGGCGCGACAGGGCGACGGCTCGCGGATCGTGAGGTGCCGCGGCCGGTCGGAGAAGAGCGGGCCCTGATCGAGGAAGTCGTGCGAGTCGCCATCGAGATGCTTCGCGAGCGGCTGGGCAGCGAGATGCGTCTGGGCCGCTGGCAGGCCGGCACGACCGACAGCGTGGCGTTCCGTCTTCTGCACATCGCGATCGGTGAGGTCGAAGAAGCGGATCGGCTGGCCGCCAGTGCGAACCCGCAGAGTGGATGGGCGAGGTTGCGCCGCGCGGACTCGACACTGGCGCGATCCGCCGAGGCGGATCGGGACTGGCCTGAACCCCTGATCGAGCGCGCGTGGGTCGCCAACAAGGCGGCGAGAATGGCTTTCGGAATCGCCGGTCAGCGCGACTCCGTCGAAGCCGCATTCGAAAGAGGCATCGAGTACGCGAGTGCGGCTCTGCGCCGGCGCATGGACGTCCCTCGCGCCCTGGAAGTGCTGGGCGTGCTGCGTTACACGTCGTGGCTGCTGGTCCCGCCTCCAGATACCCTGGCCGCCCAACGGCTGTTGAGCGAAGCCGAGCGAGACCTGCGCGACGCCCTGGAAGCGAACCCCGACCTGGCGCGGGCCCTCAACGCGTTGAGCGCCATCGAGTATGCGCAGGGTCGTTTCGACGAGGCCCTGATCACCACGGAACGCGCCTATCGCGCCGACCGTTTCCTGGCGCCCGAGGAAGTGCTGGCCCGCCTGTTCAGCATCACGTTCGAGACGGCCGCGGACGCGGCGGCCGCGGATTGGTGTGCGGAATACGGCAACCGGTTCCCCGAATCCTGGTTCATCGCGCATTGCAGACTGATGCTGATGGCCTGGAGCCCGGCGTCCGTCGCGAATCCCGATTCCGCGTGGCGCTGGGTCGAGCAGGCTGCGTCTGACGCGCCCGAGGTGAGTCGCGCGAGCGTGCGCGCGGAGCTCGAGATCCTCGCCGCGGGTGTCCTTGCGCGGGCCGGCCAGGGCGACAGCGCGCAACGCGTTCTCGACCGCGTCCGCGCCGCATCGTCCCAGGCGCCGCTCGCTGCTGATGATAACAGCCGGATCAGCCGACTTCAGCAGGAAGCCGGCGTGCGTGTGCTTCTACGCCAGAGCGAAACCGCCCTCCAGCTTCTCGCCGAATACCTGACCCATCGGCCCGAAAGCCGTAACAGCCTCGCCCGCAGCCGGCGGTTCCGTTCCCTGGCTACTGATCCCCGGCTGGGCGGTCCGGTCGGGATTCCCTGACCGCCGTCACCAGCAGATGAGCTGGTTGCCCACCCAGTAGCAGACGCCGGGATCCGGATCGCCGTCGCTCAGGGTCACCGCCGTTCCGCCCTCCTCCACCTGGATTTCCGGCGGCAAGGTGGAAAACCCTTTGACCCGCGTGAGGCCAAATTCCTGTATGAGCTTATCTAGCTGGTCCGGCGACAAACGCAAAACGCCTCGGACCTTGCCGGCCGGCACCACCGTCGCCGTGAGCTTGCGGTTTTCCTTCTTCCCGAAATGAACGACGATCTGATCCGCCATGGTTTCCGTCCTTGTCCGGGGGTTGCGTCCGTCGAACGGGCGTGACCCGTACTCTGTGAGGTGTCGAGGACCTGACCGGCCCTCGCTTGTATCACGAAAAACTGTTCCTGGTTGGCTCATGCGTCACGGCTGCGTGAGTCCAGACGGCCTGGAAAGCGGCACCGGCCGCACGGATCCCGGGGAAGACGGCTCCACCCACCGGGCGGGCTGACGGGTATGAGACACCGATCTGCGCCGGGTGGACCGCTTTCGAGCAGTTGCCTGTCGCCGGCCGTCGGACGATGTCAGACACACGCTGCGGGAGCCCGCCATGATATGTCATCGTTCGTTGCCCAACGCAAGATCGCGCTGGAGCGACCCGCGCCGGCCGGCCACGATCATCCCGAGCCCCGCACCCGGATGACCGACGACTCACACTCGATCACTGCGCTGCTTTCCCGGGCGCGAGAGGGAGACGCGGCGGCCGTCGGCGAGCTGTTCTCGGCTGTGTATGACCAGCTCAAGCAGCTCGCGCGCGCGCAGCGACGACATCGCCACGAGGAGACGCTGAACACGACGGCGCTCGTGCACGAGACGTTCCTCAAGCTGGCCGGCCGGGAGCACCTCGGCGTGCGTGATCGGGGCCATTTCATGGCTGTCGCCGCGATGGCGATGCGGCAGATCCTGCTCGACCATGCCCGGGCTCGGCTCGCGGCCAAGCGCGGCGGCGGCATGCGGACCATCTCCTTCGATGACATCGAAACAGCCCTTGATGGTCAATCCGACTTCGGTGAGATCGATGCGGAGGCCCTCCTCGCGCTGGACGACTCGATCGCGCGGCTCGCGCAGCGATCCGAGCGCCAGAGCCGCGTCGTGGAATGTCGCTTCTTTGCGGGCCTGTCGATCGAGGAAACCGCGCAGGCGATCGGCACCTCTCCCGCCACCGTGAAGCGCGACTGGGCAATGGCGCAGGCGTGGCTCTATCGCGACCTGCAGACGAGACTGGGATGATGCCCGATCCCCCTGTCGCGGGTTTTCAGCGCGGCGGGCCATTGAGCATTCCGGACCTCAGCGGGGTTGCGTGAAATCACGGAATGCGGCGCAGTTCTTCACGCTGGCAAACTGCGGTATCTCACGCATCGCGAGCCAGTACGAGTTGTTCAGACTGTTGAACGGGCTTCCCAGCTCCAGCGCTCTCTGAAGCAACGTAACGGTATGGTCGCAATCGCCGAGCTGCGTGGTGATGAGGGATTGCCAGTGCACACTTGTGCCGAATATGAAGGGCCGATGGAAACGGGCGATCGAATCCAGCATGGCTTCGGCCGTGAGGGTATCGCCTCGCCGAGCCGCATCGATGCGAGGTAGGCCGAGCGGCACGAGGTCGCGACCCCGGTAATGGTCATTACCGTACACTGAGGGCAGACTCTCCGCCGCCAGCTGCTGATACATGCTCCTCGCCTCGTCAAACTTCTCGAGCACGTACCGACCTGCGAGACCGGCCTGCAAATCCTCGAACCAGGACGCGTCGATCGCCTCCTCAGCGCCGGCCTCCGCACGCGATGCAAATCGTCTGAAGAAAGCTCTCTGCGGGACTCGCGCTGGCGTACAGCGCTTCGAGCTCGCCGCGCAGCACCGGATCCTCGGCTCTCAGGTTGTCGAGAAACGCCAGGCGCTCCGCTTCCGGGAGGGCGCGGGCCGTGTCCCAGAGCGCTTCCAGTCGCTGCCACCGAGAGGACGTCGGGTCGTTCATCACTCGAACGTGTTATGCAGGTCGGGGCGGCGGCCCTGCGCAGCTGGAACGGCAGAGGCTTCGCCCCAATTCAAGCTAGCGCGCATACACAAGCCTCGCGACCCCTCCACGCCCGGGCTCAGTCAGGGCCTCGTTGATCCATTCACCCGCCGCGTCTCCCCCGAATATCCGCATCCGGTTGAGCCGGATCGCCCCGAGTTTCCGTGGATGAGTGTGTGAAGGTGGTGTTCCCGGTTCGAGCGACCGACCGCCGGAATGAAGCGGAGGACGACCATGATCGGTCCAGTGCTGTCAAACGCGTCTCGTCTGTGCGCGGTCGTTGCCTTCGTGGGCTGCGGCTCAGCCATGAGGGGTTCACCGGCGAGCCTGCCACGCCCGGGTGAGCAGAATCAGGTGATCGTAAACGGCCGTGCCGTCCATACGGGGGGCCACACCAGCCTGTTGGGATTGTTGCGCGACCACGTCAGCGCGGATCGGCTCGGCATTCATGCCACGTCCGTTGACGAGCTGCCTCTCGTCGTGCTCGACGGCGTGCCGCTCCGTGACGGATTCTCGCTGCTGTCGCACCTGCTTCTGAGCGACGTTGCCAGTGTCACGGTGCTGCACAGGAACGAGGCCGTCGCGCTGTGGGGTCTGCGTGCCTCGCGTGGCGCCATTGCCGTTGAAACGAAGCGCGGCCGTCCCCGGGATCCTGCCGCGATGCGGCCGGCGTCGCGTCACGTCCCCGCGATGCGGGAGCAGTCCGGAGACTGGCCATGACACGCTCGAGATACTGCGCCGCCGCCGTCGGCGCGCTGCCACAGCGGACCGCGTGGGCCGCGGCAATCGCCATGCTGGTGATCGGCAGCCCGGCCTGTGAAGATCCGATCTACGTGGAGAGAGGCGCGATTCGCGTGACGGTCGCGACGACGGGCGTGGACACCGACGGCGACGGCTACCGCGTGCACGTGGTGCTCGGGCCGATCCGGGCCATCGGGATCAACGAGACGATCACGCTGACCGGCATTCGACCCGGTGTCTACACGCTGCAGCTCGACGGGATGGCCGCGAATTGCGCGTTGCAGGGCGATGGACCCGGTCCCATCGAAGTGGTGGCAGGCCGGACGACGAACGTGACGCTGGCCGTCACGTGCACGGCAACGACGGGCAGCGTGCAGGTGACGATCATGACAGCGGGGGTCGACTTCGTCGGCGGCTACGTCGTCACCGTCAGCCGGGGCAGGCGGGACGGCGGGTCGTGGCTCGGGACGCAGTTCCCGGTGTCCAGCAACGGCGCCACATGGATCACGAGGGTGCCTGTTGGCCAACAGTTCCTGACGCTGCGCGAGGTCCCGCCCAACTGCGATGAGCGCGATGGGTTCCGTCGCGACGTGAGCGTAGCGAGCGGCGATTCCATGGAGGTCGTGTTCGACCTTGTGTGCGTGCCGGCGACTCCGCTCGTGTACGTGAAGCCGTCCGCCGACGGGACAGCGAACATTGCCATCGCCAGCTCGAATGGCACGGGCGAGAAGCTCCTGACCATGCATCCGGCCTGGGACGGGGATCCCGCCTGGTCTCCCGACCGCAGCCGGATAGCGTTTGCGACGGACCGGGATGGCAACCGCGAGATCTACATGATGGACGCGGACGGTTCGCAGCCGATCCGGCTCACGAATGATCCCGCACGCGACCATTCTCCCGACTGGTCCCCCGATGGCACCAGAATCGTGTTCGTCCGCGATCACGCGACCGACGTGAACGGCGGCAGCCTCTGGGTCATGAGCGCGGATGGCACGGATCCGGTGCGGCTGACCCGGCCCGAGCTCGCCAACGACGCGTTCGATACCGACCCCGCCTGGTCGCCCCAGGGACTCAAGATCGCGTTCACCCGGTTCGAGCGCGGCGTCCAGCCGGCGATCTACTGGATGAATGCGGATGGGTCCGGCGTCGCGCGGCTGAGTGGGGCCGGATACACAGAGCGCAATCCCGCCTGGTCGCCTGACGGCTTCAGACTGGCCTTTGCGCGCAGCTTCTGCGCGTTCGGCAGCTACGGCTGTTATGACACGATCGTCGTCGTGGACGTGGATGGCGGGGACCGCCCGTTGGGGAACATTCCGGGAACCGAGCCGGCGTGGTCGGCCGATGGGCGGCACATCGCGTATGCAGCGCTCGCCTGCGACACCTTCTTCTCGGAGTGCAACGCGGGCGAGATCCGCGTCATCAGGGCGGATGGGTCCTCCGACTTCGGACTCGGGATCGCCGGCAGCGGGCCGGCATGGCGGTGACGATGCGCGCTGCACGCGGGTCGTTCGCGCTCATGGCCGTGCTGTTCTGCGCGTGCATGCACGAGCCTGCCGGGCTGGAGTCGGTACCGGCGCCCGTCTTCCTGCACACGGTGGTCGCAGCGGGCCCGCACAACGTGCTCAGCCTGCTCGTCTCGGTGCGCGTGCAGAACGCAGACAGTGTCGCGGTCCGGTTCCGCGCCGCAGACGCCG
>Ga0326597_10010625_pt1 | contig 12246 bp, 6 predicted proteins | sample RVTome_12_FD_203789 | JGI IMG/M metagenome (GOLD analysis project Ga0326597, IMG submission 203789) | Soil microbial communities from uranium-contaminated site in the Upper Colorado River Basin, Wyoming, United States - RVT100D185 | ecosystem: Environmental > Terrestrial > Soil > Contaminated >... | reverse complement strand
TGGGGCGCGTTTAGCGCTCTGAACGGTCTGACCTACTGGGTCGACACGCCGCAGGTGTCGAGTGAACTCCCGAGCAAGAGCCTGTCCGATCCGGTGGGCACCGAAGCGACCTTCCTCTCCGCGAAGCTTCGCAACACGCCACTGTACATGGACTGGAGCGGGCTGGGGATTGTGCACGTGTACGATGAACGGATCATCCCGAGCAGGAAACGGCCGTCGCTGCCGCTCGAACCGGCGGTTTACGAGATCCAGGTGATCGATCAGTCGTGCGATCGGGCGGACGAGGCTAGCTACTCGCCGGCGCTATCGATCACGAACGCTCGGTGGGGCGACCTGGCCGAGCTGTGCAACGGTCAGTTCCGTGCTCCGGACGGCATCGTCAGCGTCGTTGATGACGTGTTAGCGATGCTCAACAAGTTCGCGGATACTTCGAGTGCCCCGATCAAGGCCCGGGCGGAACTGCTCGGGATCGGTCCGATCGGCCCGGTGGCCGCGGTGGACGGCAAGATCACCGTCAGCGACCTCCTCGAAGTGCTCAACGCCGTCGCCGGCGGCTCGTATCCGTTCCCGCCACCTCCTCCGTGAGAGGCGCGGTGATCGCTCCGGGCGACGGTTCGCTCGGTGGCAATTGAGTTCGTAAGTTGAGTTCCTACGTGGCCGCCCGATGAGGGCGGCCACTCTTTTTTGCGCTCCATCGCGTGAGGCACGTTGTCCGGATCGTGTGCCACGGCTCTGTGAGCAGCGTGAACCCCGAGCGATGGGCGACACGGCTCACAGAGCCGTGGCCCAGGAGCCCGTCAATTCGGCGTTGCCGGAGCCAAAGTCTCGTCGGGTATCCTGGCGGGGCGATCCAAAGCGGATCGGTACGAAAGTCCCTACATTTGGCGGGTTGACGACATTGGAGACGAAGGGGCTCGAACCCTCGACCTTCGCATTGCGAACGCGACGCTCTCCCAGCTGAGCTACGTCCCCAAGACAGCTTGCACGATACCCGACAGCCCCGTCGCGTCAAGAATCCCCGCCGCTCATATTCGCGAGATCAGGCTCGGCGTCTCGCGGAGGTACCGCTCCACGTTGGCGGCATACAGCCGCATCGCCCGGCTGACCGCCTCCTCCTCCGTCTCGCCGGACTCCGGGTCGAAAAGGCGCTCGACGATTTCGAAACGATAGCCGTAGCGGCGGTCCGGCGTCACGAAACCCTGTACCACCGGCGACCCGCAACGGATGGCCACCCGAAGCGGACCGGACACGAACGTCCGCGCCTCGCCGAAGATCGTCACCTCTTCCGTCTTCCGGTTCGCCTGATGGACCCGGGCCACGTCCATGGTGCTCGCCACGACGTGCCCCTTGCGCAGCCAACGATAGAGCTCGCGCGGAAACGCGTCGGAGTAGAACCAGCGCGGGCGCACCCGATCGGGATAGCAACGATCGAACCGCCACCGGACGAAGCGTCGTAGGGCGCTCTCGTGGCGATCGCGCACGGCCAACGTGGGATAACCGCACAGGGAGAAGAAGATGGCCAGAATGTGATGCGGGCCGTGGTGCGACAGGGCCAAGTACAGGCCCCGACCCTGGGCGAGGGCTTCGTCGAACGCCGCCTTGCCGTCGAACCGAAACAGCGACCGGGCTCGATCCGGCGGGAGGGTATCCAATAGCAGGAAGAGAATCTTGTCGTAGCGGGTCTGTACGAAGTAGCGACGCGTTTCGCTTGGTGTGGCACGGGCTTCCTTCGGCGCTGTGGGATGCTTCGATCCGTTTGATGCCGGCGCCACGCCGAGTTGACGAAGGGCCGCGTGGAAGCGGCGGCGGCGCTTGCGGTTGATCAACCATTCCAAGGTGCCGAACGCGCTGGCTAGGCGATGGAGACCGCTGACGCCGACCACGGCCACCAGGCCGCGGAACACCGCACACAGCATCGTGTAGGATACATATTCCCATGCGGTGATCTTCGGGTGGTCGGGTGGCGCCTCGTCGACCCGGCTGGGCAGCGCGGGCGAGTGGGACGTCATGGTTGGTGGATCGGCGACCGACGTCGTGGGCATGGTGATGCCAAGGTAACCTTCCCGCGGTGGAGCGTCAATTCGGCGACGATGCCGCGCGACGGGCGCGTGACACGTGCGGCGGAGAGTGGGCGTTTCCAATCCGAACCCCAAGCGCAAGCGCGGGGCTGAATCCGCCGCGTAATCATTGGGCCCGGCCCGTCGCTTGCGCTCCGGGTTCGGATCATGCGGTGACGCCGCGGCCAGACCAAGGGCGAGGGAACGGTCACGGACCCCCGCGCGACGACCGTCGCGCGCAAACCGGAGGCGTCTCGCTATACTGGAACCATGCTCGAAATCGACCGATTCGAGTTGCACTCCATCGTGACCGGGACGATCCGTCTCGACGGCGGAGCCATGTTCGGCGTGGTTCCCAAGGTCATGTGGGAGAAGTCCTGCGACGTGGACGACCTGAACCGCATTCTGCTGGCCACGCGAACGCTGCTGGCGATCAACCGGTCGGCCGGTCGCGTGATCCTCGTGGACACCGGGTGCGGCTCTAAGTGGTCGCCGGCCGAGTCCGACCGTTACGGCATCAAGGCGGATCCCTCGGCGATTCCCGAGGCCCTGAAGTCGCTCGGTCTGTCGCCGGACGACGTGACGGACGTCGTGGTCACGCATCTGCACTTCGATCACAACGGCGGGCTGACCTATTGGTACGACGAGCCGGACGGGCCGACGCGGCTGCACTATCCGAAGGCGAAGCATTGGATCCATCGGAAGCAGTGGGAGCATGCCGCGTCGCCCTTTGCGAAGGATCGGGCGTCGTTTCTCGAACGGGACTACCGCGGGCTGGCCGAGTCCGGCCTGCTCGAGTTCTTCGACGGCGATCCACCGCCTCCGCTCTTTCCCGGGCTTTCGTGGTTCGTCTCCCATGGACATACGCCCTACCAACTCCATCCCATATTCGGCTCCGGGCGAGATCGCCTCATGTTCGTTGGGGACATGGTGCCCACCGTCGCCCACCTTCGGCTGTTGTGGGTGATGGCCTACGACATCCGTCCGCTGGACACGATCGCCGAGAAACAGGCCCTGTTCCGGCGGTGCTTCGATGAAGGACTGATGATCGCCCTCCCTCACGATCCCGAGGTGGGCGGCGTGTCGATCGACGGCGCCGTGGAGCGGCCCATCGTCGCCCGCAAGTTGTCGTTATGAACGCCCGATGATCCGTCGGCGTCGATCCGATCCGAACCGCGCCCGTGAGGAAGCGGCCGCGGGATTGCCGATTGTCGATTTCCGATTGCCGATTGAGCAGGACGGCAACCACCACGCCATGATCCGAGCCGCGAGCGCGAGCGACCGGTTTCGCAAACAAAACGAGCCGCGAGCGCAAAGCGAGCGGTCCCACCCGTCGCCGCGGACGCCGTGCGATTTCGAGCACGGGCCTGCAAACCCCTACACACACGCACACGGTCCACACCGGTCCCTACCGCGACATACCGGAACGCGACAGGAATCCGGCCGCGTTGTCGAGCCGGCGCCCCGGTGTACGGCGCGCGGACCTGCCACGGCCTCGCTGCGCTAGACCGTGCCACCCGCCGGAACGCGGCAATTCTTGAACTGTCGCTGCAAGATGGCTTCGTTTCGCAAATTTTTTTTTCGCTGATGTCACGCTGTGGCACCTGTCATTGCCGATTGCCGATTGTCGATTGTCGGTTCCTGCGGGTGCGGGCGGCGCGATTCATGGGCGTACGGACCTCCCGTTGAAAAACGCGGCGGGTGATTGCCGGGAGCGGGCTTTTGAGCGATCGCGGTGAGAATTCGGGCGGCGGTACAGGGGCCACCGCCTGCGCGAACCGTGTCGGCGTTTGGAGGGAGCGCCGAGCGGGGCGGGTGAGTGTTCGGCGACCGATCATCGTGCCCCCAACCATCGCTGCGCGATGGATGGGGCACCCGGCGATGGGTGGCGCGGATTGTCGGAGTCGTGGATGGCCATTGGTGCGATCGTCCCGGGGCGTAGAACGTTAGCGGTGATCGGCGGCCGGTGCGATTTGGAGCGATCGGGCGCAGATCGGCGGCTTGGCGAAGCGATGGTCGCGACAGGTGCGAGCACCTGCCCTATCCCGCTCGAAACGGCCTCTTGACTCTCTCCCCCGGGCGCGAAACCGGCTTCCCGGATTGAACCGCCGTCCCCGAATCGCTACGATAGTCAACGGTCCGAAGACACGCGGTTCCCGGGTGCGAATGACGCCCGGCCTATGGAGCGCCGTATGACCCAAGCGACCCTAAATCGCCGGCCCTGGCTCGCCGCCGTTTTCGCCCTCTTGCTCGGGTTGACAAACCCACCCGCGTACGGCGTCGCGGCCCGCTCCGCTCAGGTCGAACATCAGGAACCGACTGAAACCGCCACCCCCCCCGACCAGGTTTCGATGGAGCTTGTCACCTCCCTACCGGCCACGTACGAGGTCCGTCGGCACGTCGTTTGGATCAACGGCAGGCAGATCCCCGAAGGCGACGTAGCCGCCCAACGGGTGGGTGATTCCAAGCTGGTCTATAGCAACACGCTCGGTCCCGTGGTGTTCGCGCCGTCGACGGCCGGTTCGGCGACGGCGGATGACATCATCACGATCGCGGCCGATGATTGCCTGCTCGATCGGTTCGTGTTCCGCGTGAGCGGGAATTCGGATGGGACGGGCGTCGGACCGTTCAGCGTGGAGTACGCCCTGTACGACTCTTGCCCCGGTGCGACGTTGACCCCCATCCCGATCCCGGGCACGGCCGGAACGTTCGACGCCCCGGACAACGGAATCTACGAGGTCGAGGTCGTGATCCTGCCGGACACGGACGTCAAGATACCAACGCAGCTCTACTTCGGGCTGAAGTTCAGCCGCACGAAGGCGGGTGTGGTCATCGGCGCGCCGGCGCTCATTGGGTTCTCGAGTGACCGGTTTGACTTCCCCCCCTTCTCGAAATGCGCGACGCGGTTCGGCTTCGGATTCCCGGTCAGCCCCCATTCCAGTTTCTACGCCCAGATCTACGTTCGTGGCGACTGTCCGAGCCGATTCCCCATTTACTCCAACACGCAGAACGCCGCCACCCCGTATAGCCTCGCCCAGCAAACGCTGTTTGCCGACGACATCGCCATCGACACCGCGCAGTTGGGCGGGGTCGAGTGCCTCCTGGGCGGTTATGAGGTCGCGCTGAAGGCCAGCACGCCGACGGGCACGGGAGCGGTGGAGGTGGATCTCCGCGGTTTTCTGGATCTCAACGATCCGGCCAACGGCGGCTTGATCCTCGGCACCAGAAAACAGATTCCTGTTGCTGGGGACCGCGTGCAGAAGCTGCGGGTGACGTTCGATCCGCCGCTTTCGCTGGCGTCCGTACCCGATCCGTCGAGGCTGTTTGTCGTGTTCAAGGCCTCCAGTGCCCTCGTCGGACCGATTTTGACTTGTCGGGAGTCCAACATCGGGAAGACGCAGGATTTCTATCAGATCTTCCGAAACGGCTCGTGGGAGGTGGATGATGCGGGGCCTTTCTGCCACGCGGCCTTCGACGTGACGCTCTTCTGCGCCGGCTCGCCGCCCGTCGGAGCGTGCTGCGACATGGTTCTGACGGAGAATAAAGAGTGCATCGCCGGCCCCAGGGACGGCCTGCCCTGCACCTTCGTTTTCGACTGCGATTCGCCGAACGGGCGCTGTGCGGGTGACTCTATCTGCCGCGACGTTCCGCGGATCAACTGCCCCTTCCCGACGCTGTGGGCGCGGGGAACCGTTTGCGACTCGACCTGCCAAGGCGGCGTCAACAACGGACAAGCCTGCACCCGGCAGATCGATTGCCCCGACGGCGAATGCCCCGGATCGTTCCCCGGTGGCAAACCATGCGGCCTGGCGCGGTGCTGCCGATATAATGATTCCTGCGACAACGTGACGGAAAAGGACTGTTTCGGTGAACCACCGATCGAGTCGTCCAAGGTCAACTTCTTCCGCCGCGGAGAGTTTTGCAACGAGGAGCTCAACTGCCCGTTCGGCGCGTGCCTCGGTCGCGAAGGGGAATGTACGATGGCCCGACCGGCGCTCTGCGTCGGCGGCACCGAAAACGCCCAAGTGTGCGACCCGCAAGAGCCGTGGTTCCTTTCCGCGTGCATCCAGGGCGGCGGAGCGTGTTCCGGGCAACGCGGGTGCAAGGATGCCTTTTGTTGCACATTAGTTTGCGAAGCGGATGCGTGGTGTTGCCGTGTGGAGTGGGACACGATGTGCGTCCGAGGATCGGCCAACTTGTGCGCCCACGGTCCGCCGAACGATGTTTGCGCGAGCACCTCGTCTGAAGCGCTCCAGGTCGATGCCAATGGCAGCGCCGTGGTCGACGGCACAGCGGCAAGGGAAGAGCCGGGTAGTCCCGGTTTCTGCGGCTACACTGGTTTGAACCCGAGGTGCTCCGGCGGTCCGCGCAATGGGTCTTCGTGCTGCACAAGCGAAGAATGCTTCGGAGGCGTTTGTTTGCGGGATTCGCCGCTACCGGGTTCGCAGGGCAAGGCAACGGTGTGGTTCAAGTTCGTCGCTACGCACACCTCGGCCCGGATTGACACCTGCAACAGTGATTTTGACGCATCGGACACGATTCTGGGCGTCTACCGTCCGAGCGACCCCTCGACCCCGGAAACGGCTTGCAACACGCTGGTTGAAATCGGATGCAGCGATGACGCACCCGGCTGCGGGTACGACGTCGCCTCCGATCTCTGCGTGGACGGTCTGAACCCCGGCGAGACGTACTACGTTCAGGTCGCCGCGAAGTCGGACTGCGATCGCGGAGTCATCGAACTGAACATCGAGTCGCCGTGTCCGGCGGCGGCGACGGCATCTCAAGGAATTGCACTTACGGGGGAGCAACGACCCGTATCGATGGCTGCGGGCGAATCGCCCGCCCGCTGGGCTCTCGGACCGACCACGCCCTCGATGAATGTTTCGCTCCTGAGCGCGGTACGTCCATTTGAACCGGGCGCGCCTGGGAATCCAGCCGTAGGACGCGAGATGCCTCAACTGGTCAGAATTGACGTCGCGGACATATCGCAACTTCGTACTCTAGCTGCGTTTCACAATGCTCACCGCGATGTGGAGATTTGGTCGGAAGCCTTGGGAATCGGACCTATCGATGTGCGTTTGCCTAGCCACACAAGGCAAGCACTCGACGCTACGGGCTTGTCGTATCGCGTGCTCGTCGAGGACCTCAACTTCCAGCGCCAAGGGCTCATGGGCGCCACGGCGGGCGCGGACTTCTTTGATGCGTATCGCAGTTACGAAGAGCACGTCGTTTTTATGAACGATCTTGTGACCGCATATCCAAACCTAGCCCAGATGGTCAATCTTGGTTCGTCGGTTCAGGGGCGCATCCTGTGGGCCCTCCGAATTACGGCCCCGGGCGCTGACAAGCCGGCGGTTTTGTACCACGGCGCCCAGCACGGCAACGAAATCATGGGCGCTGCCAACATTGCCTTCATTGCGCGCCGCCTACTCGCTGACTACGGAACGGACAGCCGCGTGACTGCTTTGGTCGACCATGTCGAGTGGTTCCTTCTGCCGATGATGAACCCGGACGGATACGAACAAGGTAACCGCTACAATGCCAATGGCTTCGACCTCAACCGCAACTGGGGCGGACCGGGTGCGCCCCCCGATCCGTTTTCCCAACCGGAGACCGCGGCGTTGCGCGATTTTGTCACCGGGCATCCGAACGTGCGCGCCCATGTCGACTTGCACTCCTACGGATTCATGATTCTCTGGCCTTGGGGGCACACCGCAGAGTTGTCGGAAAACCACGTCACATTCGATTCCCTTGGAACCGAAATGGCCGGACGGATCACCGACGTCCGTGGTACACAGTACCCCTATCGTGGGCCGATTTACACAACCATCTACCCGGTAAACGGTGGATCAATTGACTACAGCTACGGCGAACTTGGTCTGTGGTCATTCGCGTTTGAAATCGGTTACGCGTTCTATATGTCGACCTCTGAGATCATACCGACCGGCGAGGAAATGTTTCAGTCGCTCGCTTTTCTTGCGGAGTGGGTGTTTGATTGCAACGGCAACGGCGTTGCCGACGCTGATGAGATCGCGCGAGGCGAGTCCGACGATTGCAACCAGAACAAGACACCCGACGAATGTGAGCAACAACCGGACTTCGATGCGGACGGCGAAGTGGACATCTGCGACGCGGACATCGACAATGACGGCGTTCTCAACGCTGGGGACATGTGTGATCGCACGTCATTGGGTACGCTGGTCGACACGGAGGGCCGCCCTCCGAGCGACACAAACAACAACTGCGAGGTCGATCTGGACGACTTCTGGCGATTCCGCAACTGCATGATCGGCGGTCGCCGCGGCGCTCCCGCCCCCGTCGAGCCCTGCCGCCGAGCCTTCGACGCGGACGACGACGACGCCATCAATCTGCGTGACTTCGCGGTGTTTCAACGAGCATTCAGCGCACCGTAGAACCCACTCGCAAGTGCAGGATCGGCACACCGGAGGATCGGATCGGGTGGTACGCCCCATAATCGGCGAACTCCGATAACCGCAGTTTGAGGATTCCGATCCCAAGGCTCGGCGTCATCTTTCCGAAAGAAGGACAAGGCGCATCACGCGAGCGATGCGGCGACCTCGGTCACACTGCGTGAGTTCGCGGCGGTTCCGAGTTCGACTCGTTTGGTTGGGGAGTCGGCGTCTTCTCGCCGGTTCGATCTTGTCCTCGGAGGTTGTCATGCATCCGAAAGGAACCGCTCGAAAGCTGGTCGCCGAGAAGAGGCCCGAGCAGCGAGAGATCGAGCGTCTCGTGCACACGGCCAGCGCCGAGGGCGAGCGTGACGATCACGCCGGCCAGCGGGAGACGATGCGCTTCGCCGTGGGCATGAGACTCGACGTGGCCACGAACCCCGGTGACGAGTCCACGGTCCGTCCGGTCACGATGCACAACATTTCGGAGCACGGGTTCGCCTTCTGGATCAAGGAACGCCTCGAACGACGGTGCAACATCTGGGTGCGCGAGTTCTCGGCGGACAACCCCCAGCCGTGGGTCGCCGCCACGGTGACGCACTGCACGAAGGGGCTGCGTGGGTTCCTCATCGGGGCCGAGTTCATCGGGGCGGCGCCGCGCAGAAACTGACGGGATTGCCGATTGCCAATCTCCAATTTCCGATTGGCAGAGGTAACCCCGTCTCATCTTCCCAATCGGCAATCGGCAATCGTCAATCGGCAATTGGGTTTGACGCCGGCGACGTGCGGCGGTACTCCTGCCGCATGGCCGACCACACCCGGCACCAGAAAAAGATCATCGAACGGTATTACGACCGCCGCGACGAGATTATGCTCTCGAAGCTGGCCGAGTGCATTACGGAACTCGCGCTGGCGACCACCGATCGTGAGCGTGATCGCATCTGGAAGCGCGTCGCCACGGCGATGACGAACCTCAAAGTTCCGGCTTCGACGGCGGACCACATCCTCGAAAAGCGCGATCCGGCGGTTCTGGCCCGCCATCTGACGAAGTGGCTGATGCAGGCCCAAAGAAAGGGGTAGCTGACCTTCGGCGCGACCACTTACCGGTCTGCGACGGGCCAAGCGCTCCTTCAACGCTGAATTGAGGGCTCGTGTGCCACGGCTCTGTGAGCCGTGTCGTCCCGCGCTCGGGGTTTACACTGCTCTCAGAGCAGTGGCACACGTTCTCGACCCCGATGGGCAACCCCTCGATTCAAGGCTGACGACGCACTGGTTCCCGACCCGACACTCGTTTCGAACAACCGCGCGGGCTGAAGCCCGCGGCTCGCCGGCGCCGTCGCGAATAATCCGCCTCTCCAGCCGAATCCCCTACCGTCCGAGGCGCTGGCCGCGAGGCGGCGTTCTATCGGACGCTGCCCGCCGGGGACGCCGTTTGGAGGCGTCCCCCACGCGGCGTATCATCGACCTACGGGTGGAAGCGGCAGCGAGGACTCGATCATGTTCAGCCGGATGTTGTTCGTGCGACTCAAATCGGCGGAGAACGCCTTGCGAGACGGCCGACTGGATGACGCCTATCGCCTCGCCACCGCCCCGGACATCCACGAACATCGTCGCGGATCGGCCGTGCTCGCCGCTTTGACCGAGAAGTTCATCGAACGGGCGCGGAACCACTTCCGGGAGGATCGGTTCACGGAAGCCCAGATCGATCTCGACCGGGCGGAAACCGGCGGGGTGATGAAGGAGCAGATCGCCGAGCTGCGCGGTCACATTCGCACCGTCGCCGCCGAGGCCCAGCGGCGGGACCAGTCGCGGCGGGATCGGCTCGAAACGGCCAAGCGGCACATCGAGGGCGGCTCTCTCGTTGCCGGTCGGAGAATCCTTGAACAAGCCAGCGAGAACGACCCCGCCGCGCAGGAACTCCGCAGGAAAGCCGAGCATCGGGCCGAGGACATCCAGCGGGTCGTCGAGCAGGTCGAGACCTTCATCGCCCAAGGTCAGTTTGCGGCGGCGGCCCAGCGACTTCGCCGGGCGAAGGGCATCGACGCCCATGACCAGCGGGTGACGCGGGTGGAAGCGCGGCTCTGCGATCAAGTGCTGTCCGCCGCACGATCGGCCATCGTGGACGGTCGTCTCACCCGAGCCGCCGATGAGCTGCGATGTCTCGGCGATTCGGGTCGGACGCTGCCCGCTCGGCGCGAGTTGAACGAACAGCTTTCAATCGGCGCCGAGGCGATCCGATGCTTACAGGAGCATCGCTACGCCGACTCCCGCCGTCACGCGCTCAGTCTTGGACGACTGCTGCCGGAAGCGAAGTGGTGGAAGGAAGCGGCGGAGCAGCTACGACAGCTCGACGAAATCAGGACGGCCCTGTGTTCCGGGCCGCTGGGTGATCGAATGGACGCCGACAACCGAAAAGCGGTTCGATTCCCGGTCGGGGGATCGGGTTCGGTTGACGCCGACGAACGATTGGGCGGGCGAAAGCCCGCGGCTCAGAAGGGAATGGGCGACGGCAAAGGGCTCGATGACACCGTGGCCCTGCCGGGTCGGATCGGCGGGGCGGGTGCATTGCCGGAGAAGCTCCTCCTGCTGGTGGACGGCGGCGGGAGCTATCTGATCCACCGCGGCGGCCGAGTGACGATCGGTCGGGCGGCGTCGAGTGACCCGGCGGATGTAGCGCTTTACAGCGACGTGGCCGAGCGACACGCCAATGTCACTCGCGTCGAGGACGACTATTTCCTCTTCAGCGATAAGGAAGTCGAAATCAGTGGGGCGAAAACGAAACACCAGTTGCTGCGCGACGGAGACCGGATCGTGTTCGGGCGTCGAGCGAAGCTGACGTTTCGTTTGCCGAGTCGAAAGAGTCCCTCGGCGGTGCTCGAGTTGAGCGACACGACGAAAATGCCCCACGACGTGCGTCGCGTGGTGCTGTTCAACCGGCACGCCACGATCGGCGCAGGTCCGGCGGCGCATATGGGCTGTCAGCACGCCGGCCCGCCGCTCGTGTTGTTCGAGCGGGACGGCACGCTGTGGCTGCGCCAGAAGAGCGACGGGCACGTGGACACCGAGTCCGTCGAGCTGCGACTCGGCGAGCCGGTCGAGATCGCCGGGGCGAGCTTGGTTCTGCAGCCGTGGGACGCTCGGACGCCCGGAGCAAGAGCGATCTAGCGAGCCGCGGGCTTCAGCCCGCGCGGACTTTGGAATGACGATTCGGAACGGATGATTCGGAGCAGCATCGCGCAGGCTGAAGCCTGCGGCTCGGAAACGGCGGAGCGGGCATCATGGCCTACACATTCAAACACGGTGATCGACCCGTCGAGGGCTACACCATCCAGCGGGCCGTCGGCAGGGGCGGCTTCGGCGAGGTGTACTACTCCCTCAGCGACGGTGGTCGCGAGGTGGCGATCAAATACCTCCGCGACAACCCGCAGGTCGAGCTGCGCGGCGTCGCCAACTGCATCAACCTCAAAAGCCCGCACCTCGTCGCCATCTTCGACGTGAAGAAGACCGTCGATGACGAATACGCCATCATCATGGAGTATTGCTCCGGCCCGTCGCTGCGCGATCTGCTCATCGCCGAGCCCCGCGGCTTCGAGCCGCAAAAGGCCGCCTTCTTCGTCCGCGAGATCGCCAAGGGGCTGACCTATCTGCACGATCGCGGCATCGTTCACCGCGACCTCAAGCCGGGCAACATCTTCTATGAAGACGGCTATGTGAAGATCGGCGATTACGGCCTGGCCAAGCTTATGTCCGCCAGCCAGCACTCCGGCCAAACCGTCAGC
>Ga0326597_10010624_pt1 | contig 12246 bp, 9 predicted proteins | sample RVTome_12_FD_203789 | JGI IMG/M metagenome (GOLD analysis project Ga0326597, IMG submission 203789) | Soil microbial communities from uranium-contaminated site in the Upper Colorado River Basin, Wyoming, United States - RVT100D185 | ecosystem: Environmental > Terrestrial > Soil > Contaminated >... | reverse complement strand
GCCGTGCGACGCTCGCACGTGCAGGCGGAGCTCCTCGTCGCGGTTTAGCGCGATCAGCATGGCCATGACGATCAGGCTGCGCGTGCGGCGGTCCAGCCCGGGGCGCGTCCAGACCTCCCCCCAGGCATAGCGCGTGATCAGGTCCTGGAAGTCCGTGTTGAACGCATTGCGGCGCTTCAGGGAGCGCTCGACGTACGCATCGCCCAACACGGTGCGGCGCAGGGCGAGTCCGGCTTCGTGGCGTTGCCGATCATCCATGGTGCCTCCTCAGGCGGTGGAGATGGGTTGTCATAGGCCCGCGCAGGGCCTGCCCGGTTGAGTGCGATGGGAATGCGGAGGCGTCAGCGCCCGAGTCGGTATGCAGCCAGCGCGCCGGCGACCAGCTCGGCACTGGCGCCCAGATACTGCGCTGGATCGAACAACCGCTCCAGCGTCTCGCTCGGCAGTGCGGCCGTCACGCGAGCATCGGTGCCCAGGATCTCTCGCAGGTGGCGACGCTGCTCGGCGGCGCTGCGGCAGGCCTGTTCCACAAGCGCGTGGGCCTGGGGAGCGCCCAAGTGCGGCACCAACGCCATCTTCACCGCTTCGGCGAGGATCTGCCCCTGCGTGGCGTCCAGGTTGGCGCGCATGCGCGCGGCGTCCACTTCCAGTCCGGCGACGACCTGGTGCATATGCTCGAGCGCGCCCGCGGCCAGGTCGAACAGCTCTGGCAATGCCGTCCACTCGGCATGCCAGCCGCCCAGGCCGCGTTCGTGCTCTTGCACCATGGCGGCCAGCAGCGTGGCGGCCAGCCCCGGCGCGCGCACGGCCGCGGCCAGCACGACGGCGGACGAGACGGGATTGCGTTTGTGCGGCATGGAGGAAGATCCTCCTTTGCCCGGTGCCGCGGGCTCGAAGGCCTCCCCCACGTCCGTCTGCATGAGCAGGCTCACGTCCCGCGCGATCTTTCCCAGCGTGCCCACCAGCAACGCCAGCGCCGCACCCATCTCGGCGATGCGGTCCCGCTGCGTGTGCCAGGGCAGCACCGGCAACGCCAGCCTTAGCTCCGCGGCCAGTGCCTGCGCCACGGCGGGCCCGCGCGGGTGCAGGCCGGCCAGCGTGCCCGCCGCTCCGCCGAATTGTAGTACCAGTACGCGCGGCCTCAGCTCCGCCAGGCGCTGGCGATGCCGTTCCAGGGCGTCCAGCCAGCCGGCGATCTTGAGTCCGAAGGTGATCGGCAGCGCGTGCTGCATCCAGGTGCGGCCGGGCAACACCGTGTCCCGGTGGCGCTCGGCCTGCTCTGCCGCCGCGGCGGCCAGCCGTTCCAGCGCCGGCTGCAGCCAGTCCAGCGCCGATCGCACTTGCAGCACCAGACCCGTGTCCATGGCGTCCTGGCTGGTGGCGCCAAAGTGCACGTGCGTGGCTGCGGTGACATCCTGCTCCGCCACGATGCGTGTCAGTTGCCGCACGAGGGGAATGGCCGTGTTGCCGGCCAGCAGCGCGTCCCGGCCCAGCACCTCGATATCGAAGCGCTCCGCCCGGCAGCAGGCCGCGATGGCCTCGGCAGCCCCGGGTGGGATCAGCCCCAGCCGGGCCTCCACGCGCGCCAGCGCCGCCTCGAAGTCGAGCATGCCCTGCAGGCGTCCGCGCTCGTCGAAAATCGCCTGCATGGCGGGCGCGCCGAACAAGCGATCCAGCAGTGCGTCGGCCATGGCTATGCTCTCCAGTCGGCACTGCTGATGGCCTGCCGGCGCACGGAGGCGCTGCGCGGCATCACGGTCTGCGCGGGCTCAGATGTCGAAGAATACCGTCTCGCCGGACCCCTGCAGCACAATGTCCCAGCGGTAGGCGCCGCTCTGCCCTGCCTCGCGCCGGGCGAGCAACGTGCCGCGACGGGCCGGGTCCTCGATCCGCAGCAGCACCGGGTCACGACCGATCTGCGGGTCGTCCCCGAAGTACACGCGCGTGACGAGATGCTTGAGCAGTCCTCTCGCGAAGAACGAGACGACGATGTGCGGCGCTTGCCGGCGGCCGCCTATACCCCGCGCCGAATCGGTGCCGGGCCAGGGGACGGTGCCCGGACGGATCGTGTCAATGCAGAAGCCGCCGTCCTTGCCGGTGATGATGCGCCCGAAGCCTGTGAAGCCGGGCGTCGTCTGCTTGTCCTGCCAGTCGTCGGGGTGGGCGTACTTGCCGCGGCTGTTGGCCTGCCAGGTTTCCAGCATGCCGTCCGGCACCGGCTCGCCCCGGCCATCCAGCACGCGGCCGCGAACGGTGATGCGCTCGCCGGGGATGCCCGCGCTCACAAGCGGCGGAATGGGCCGGAACCCGATGTGGAAATAGGGCCCTACGGTCTGCGAGGGCGTGACGATGCGCTTCATGCCTGCTTGCTTCATTCCGGATTCTCGAAGGGTGTGGCCTCACGGCCACGCAGCACAATATCGAAGCGGTAGCCCAGTGCCGTCTCCGGCACGGTCGTCTCCAGGTCGAACGAACAGATCAGCCGCTCGCGCGCCTTGCGGTCCGGCACCGCATTGAAGATGGGATCCAGCGCCTGCAACGGATCGCCGGGGAAATAGAACTGCGTCACCAGCCGCGTGGCGACGCTGGTGCCGAACAGCGAAAGATGGATGTGGCGGGGCCGCCAGGCATTGGGGTGGTTGCGCCAGGGGTAGGCGCCGGGCTCGATGGTGGTGAAGCGATAGCGGCCATCCGCGTCTGTCGCCACCTGCCCAAAGCCGGTGAAATTGGGGTCCAGCGGTGCGTCGTGCTGGTCGTTCTCGTGGTGGTAGCGCCCCGCCGCATTGCACTGCCAGATCTCGATGAGCGCATCCGGTACGGGCCGGCCGTCTCCATCGGTGACCCGTCCCGACACCACAATGCGCTGCCCGATCGCTTCGCCGGAGGCGCCGCGGGTCAGGTCCGCCTGCCCGGGCCGCACGGCCTCGTGCCCGAAGCGCGGACCCGTGATCTCCGACAGCGAGTGCGGGAGCTTCACCAGGGGCTGGCTGGGCGAGCGCTGCACCGTGGAGGCGTAGGCGGGATGCAGATAGGGCGCTTCCTGCTTGCGTGGCTGGCGCCGGTAGCCGCTGAGCTTGGCCATCGTCGTGACTCTCGTCCCTCGATCGTGTTCGTGTCGACTCGGCGCTGCATGCACACCGGACGTGCACAGCGCGCCGCCTGTCCAAATCCCAGGCATCCTACGTCGTGGCGGGAGTCCCTGTCGATCCGAAACGGCTCCCACTGCGACAGGCGGCCTGCGCTGCCCGCCGCCCCCCGCAGCACCATAGCGCAAGCCCGGCCGGAGGCAAGTCCAAGCGCCGGCAGCGGCCATTGCCAAACCGCGCTGGATCGCATAGCGGTGCAGGCAGGCCGCGCACGGGCGCCGTGCGCGCAATCCACAGGGCCGAAGACAGCCGGGAGCCACGATGACCGCAGACGACACCTACGAGGTGTATGCCGTCAAGTACGGCGAGATGCACCGGTACCGGCGCGACAACCTCATCGTGGCGGATGACCACGACGTGCCGATGCCGATGGACTACTACGTGTGGGCGCTCGTCAATGCGCGGCGTACCCTGGTGGTGGACACCGGTTTCGACCGTGCCGAGGCGGAGCGTCGCGGGCGCACCATGCTGCAGGTGCCGCGCGACGGCCTGGCCCTGCTGGGCATCGATGCGGCGGTCGTGCACGACGTGGTGCTGACACACCTGCACTATGACCACGCCGGCACGCTGGACGACTTTCCCGCCGCCCGCTTTCACGTCAACGACCTGGAGCTGGGCTTCGCGACGGGCCGCCTGATGCACCACCCGCCGTTCCGCCGCTCCTTCGCGGTGGAGCACGTGTGCACGGTGGTGCGGCGGCTGTTCGAGGGGCGTGTGGTTTTCCACCAGGGCTCGCAGGAGATCGCACCGGGTGTGAGCGTGCACCATATTGGCGGACACACACCGGGCATGCAGAGCGTACGCGTGCGCACGCGGCGGGGCTGGGTCGTGCTCGCCTCGGACGCCTGCCATTACTACGAGAACCTGGAGCGTGGCCGGCCCTATCCGACCGTCTACAACGTGGCCGATATGATGGAGGGCTGGGGCACGCTGAAGCGCCTCGCGGACTCGCCACAGCACATCGTGCCCGGGCACGACCCGCTGGTGATGCGGCGCTACCCTGCGCCTGATTCCGCCCTGGAGGGCGTGGCCGTGCGGCTGGACGTGGCCCCCCGGGGCTAGCCGGGGTCGCGTCACCTATTGCCAAAGCGTGCCGGATCGCATAGCGGTGCAGGCAGGCCGCGTCGCCCGGCCCGGCAGCACCCCACCCCCCCCGCACATCAGGAGCTTCCATGAGCCAGGAAATGTTGCCCCCGGACGATCCAGGGCTGGAGGGCAAAGTCGCCATCGTCACCGGAGGCGGAGCCGCCGGGGACGGAATCGGCAATGGCCGCGCGGCGGCGATTCTGCTGGCGCGCTCCGGAACGCGCGTGCTGGTGGTGGATCGCCAGCGCGAGCTGGCCGAGCGCACTGTGGCGATGATCGCGGCCGAGGGCGGCACGGCCGCAGCGCACGCTGCCGACATCACCGACGAGGCCCAATGCCGCGCCATGGTGGCCGAGGCCGTGAAGCGCTTCGGGCGGGTGGACTTCCTGGACAACAACGTGGGCATCGACGGGCGCGGCAGCGTGCTGGAGATGGCGCCGGACGGCTGGCGGCGCGTCATGCAGGTCAACGTGGAAACCATGTACCTGGCGGCGCGGGCGGCCATTCCGGCCATGATCGAGACGGCCCACGGCGGTGCCATCGTCAACATCTCTTCCATTTCCGCCCTGCGCCCGCGCGGGCTGACTGCATACACGACCTCCAAGGGCGCCGTGATCGCGCTCACCCGGGCCATGGCTGTGGACCATGGCAAGGACGGCATCCGCGTCAACTGCGTGGCGCCGGGGCCGGCATACACGCCGATGGTCTACGCGGCCGGTATGAGCGAGGAGGCCCGCGAGCGGCGCAAGCGCGCGGCCGTGCTGGATATCGAGGGCACAGGCTGGGACGTCGGCCTGGCTGTGCGCTTCCTGCTCTCGCAGCATGCGCGCTGGATCACCGGCCAGACCCTGGTGGTGGATGGCGGCGTCACGCTGCAGGCGCCGGCCCGCCAGCACGACCGCGGGTAGCGCCTACGGGGCCGCCGCAGGTGCCGCTCAGTCCGGGAAGGGCGAGCGCTCCCCAGGTGGCAGAGGCGCCTCGAACGCATTGAGCGTGAGGCACACCAGCGAGTAGTAGCCGATAGTGGCTACCAGCTCGACTACCTGGCGCAGCCCGAATGCCTCCTCCGCGCGCCCATACGTGCCGTCGCTCACGCGATGGGTTTCGAACAGCTCCGTGCACAGGTCGTAGACGATGGCATCCTGCGCCTGCGGGAAGCTGGGCCGCTTTCTGGCGGCGATGGCGGCAATGATGGGCTGCTCCAGTCCCGCCTTGGCCGCCAGCTTGGCATGCGCGTAGAACTCGAACTCGGCCTTCCAGTGCCTGCCGGCCAGCAGGATCGCCAGCTCCTTCAGCCGCTCGGGCAGCGAGGAGCGGAAGCGGATGAACTCGCTCAGGCCACGGGCGCGCCGGGCCAATTCCGGGCTCTGCAACCAGGCGGGATACGGCCCCACGATGCGGCCATGGGGGCCGGAAACGATCTCGTCCATCACGGCGCGCTGCTCGGCCGACATCGATTCCGGGCGCAGCTCGGGAATGCGGCTCATGCGGGGTCTCCTCGCAGGTCGAAGGTGAAATCGGCGCGGTTCGGCACACTGCCGTGTCGGGCCACACGCGCTCCCGATCAAAGCAAGCACGGGCAGGCCCTGTCCAGCCCCATCCGCGCAGGTGCGGCGATCTGCCTGGCGCCCGCGCCTGCACCGCCCGGCTCCCGCACATGACCAATGTCATAGCGAGTCCGCGCCTGCGACCCTAGTATGAACGAGGGGGGACGATCCGGGGCTGGAGCCATGCGTTCGATCCAATCCTGCCGTGCCTCGATGGATCCCCGTCGGGTGGAATCCCGTGGCCCATCGGCGCCGAGGGCTGCACTGCATCCTGCATCCAGTCAAGTCGCGCACCGCGTTGCCCTGCACATCCGGCTGCCACGACGTCCCGGCAGGCAGGCTCTGCGCACCGGCTCGCCTACACCCTCTCTGAGCGGCTGCACATGAACGTGTCGGGAATTCTCGTGATGACCGCCCAGGCGCAGCGGGATCGCCTGCCCGACGCCATCAGGGCGCTGGACTGGGCCGACGTGCACCAGTCTGACGCCACTGGGCGGTTCATCGTGACCATCGAATCCGAGAGCAGCGAGCAGGGCCTGGAGCGGCTCAAGGCCATCCAGCGCATGCCGGGCGTGCTGGCCGCGGAGATGATCATCCACTGCTTCGAGGACGAAGCAGCCCAGCCCGCCGCTTCCGACGCGGAGGCCCTGGCCGCGCTCAACCGCGACGACCTCTCGCAGCGCAGCCACTACAGCCGCCTCAAGGCATGGAGCAACTTCTGACCGGCACCCACACGGGGTGCCCGCAACGACCAGCGAGGGCACAATGACGCACGTGAATCGCCGTACCTTCCTCAAAGCCAGCGTGGCCGCAGCCGCCGCGGCGACCGTGGGCATGGCCCCCCGCGACGGTGCGCAGGCACAGATGATGACGCCCGTGGGGCTGGGCGAGGGCTGGGTGTGGGACAAGAGCGTGTGCCGATTCTGCGGCACGGGCTGCGGCATCCAGCTCGCCACCAAGGACGGCCGCATCGTGGCCATCAAGGGCGATCCGGAGTCCCCGGTGAACCGCGGCCTGTTGTGCGTCAAGGGGTACTTCAACGCCAAGATCCTGTACGGCAAGGATCGCCTCACGCAGCCCCTGTTGCGCATGACCAACGGCCAGTTCGACAAGCGTGGCAAGTTCACTCCCGTGAGCTGGGAACGTGCCTTCGACGAGATGGAGCGGCAGGCCAAGCGCGCCCTGGCGGAGAAGGGGCCGGACGGCGTGGCCATCTTCGGCTCCGGCCAATACACGATCGACGAGGGCTACGCCGCCGTCAAGCTCATCAAGGCCGGGCTGCGCTCCAACAACATCGATCCCAACGCCCGGCACTGCATGGCCTCCGCCGTGGTGGCCTTCTATCAGGTGTTCGGGATGGATGAGCCGCCGGGCTGCTACGACGACATCGAGCTCACGGACACGATCGTGCTGTGGGGCGCCAACATGGCGGAGATGCACCCGATTCTCTGGTCCCGCGCTTCGGCGCGCAAGCTGACGGGCGGCGAGCGCGTGCAGTTGGTGAACCTGTCCACCTATCGCAACCGCAGCTCCGACTTTGCGGACCTGGAGATCATCTTCAGGCCCAATACGGACCTGGCGATCCAGAATTACATCGCCAAGTACATCATCGACCAGGAGCGGGTGGATTGGGCGTTCGTCAACAAGCACACGGTGTTCGCCGCAGGGCCATCGGATATCGGCTACGGTCTGCGCGGGTCCCATCCCGCCGAGCAGGAGGTGACGCTCACGCGGGAGGAGGCCATCGCCCAGGGCCTCGACCCCAACCGGACCCATCGCGTCAAGCAGACGCACACCGGCAACCCGGCCTTGCACTGGGCAATCGGCCTGGAGGAGTACAAGAAAGCGCTCGCGCCGTACACGCTGGACTTCGTCGCGGAACTGGCCAAGGGCGACCCGGACGAACCGCTGGGGGATTTCAAGACCAAGCTGGAACAACTGGCTGCGCTCTATGCTGAACGCGGGCGCAAGGTGGTCTCGTTCTGGACGATGGGCTTCAACCAGCATGTGCGCGGTTCGTGGGTGAACGAGCTGATGTATTCGGTGCACCTGCTGGCGGGCAAGCAGTGCACACCGGGGAACGGAGCGTTCTCCCTGACCGGCCAGCCCTCCGCCTGCGGCACGGCACGCGAGGTGGGCACCTTCTCCCATCGCCTGCCGGCGGACATGCTGGTGGGCAATCCGAAACACCACGAGCGTACCGAAGCGCTGTGGAAGCTGCCGCCCGGAACGCTCAACCCCGTCGTCGGTACCCACGCCGTGGCCATGATGCGAGCCCTGGAGGATGGCCGGATCAAGTTCTTCTGGAGTCAGGTCGCCAACCCGTTCCAGGACTTCGCCAACCTGAATCCCTGGGTGAAGGCCGCGCGGGAGCTGGACAACTTCATCGTCTGCTCGGATGCCTATCCGACGGTCTCGGCCAAAGTGTCCGACCTGATCCTGCCCTCGGCGATGATCTACGAGAAGTGGGGTGCCTATGGGAACGCGGAGCGCCGCACACAGCACTGGCGTCAGCAGGTACGGGCACCCGGCGAGGCCCAGGCCGACGTGTGGCAGACGCTGGAGTTCGCCAAGCGCTTCAAGCTCAAGGAGGTCTGGAAGGCCATGCCCCAGAAGGGCGCGTCTGGCGACGCGCTGCCGGACGTGCTGACTCAGGCCCAGGCCATGGGTTACAGCCCGGAGGACACGCTCTACGAGGTGCTGTTCCACCGCCCCGGCAAGAACTATCGCTGGGACGCCAAGGATCCCGTCGCCGCCGGGCACCCCAACGACGTAGCCGAGCACTTCGGCTTCTTCGTGCACAAGGCATTCTGGGAGGAATACCGGAGCTTCGGCGACGGCCATGCTCACGACTTCGCCCCGTTCGATACGTACCACCAGGTGCGCGGCATGCGCTGGCCGGTGGTGGAAGGCACTGAAACCGCCTGGCGCTATGCCGAGGGGCACGACCCCTACGTGCCGTCCGGGCAGGGCTTCAACTTCTACGGGCCGCTGCTCAAGGAGATTGCCCAGGGAACCCTGAAGGGGCCGGACGCATCCGCGCCGAAGATCAAGCTGTTCAGCCGCACCGATGCGCACGGCTTCATCCAGGACGGCAAGGCCAAGATCTTCTTCCGGCCTTACATGGCCCCGCCGGAGCGGCCGGACGCGGAGTACGACCTGTGGTTGTGCACCGGACGCGTGCTGGAGCATTGGCACTCGGGCACCATGACCCGCCGCGTGCCTGAGCTGCATCGCGCCGTGCCCAACGCCCAGGTGTTCATGCACCCGGACGACGCCGCCAAGCGCGGTTTGCAACGCGACGACCTGGCGCGGCTCGTTTCCCGCCGGGGCGAGGTGCAGGCGCGGGTGGAAACGGAAGGCCGCAACACGATGCCGCGCGGGATGGTGTTCGTGCCGTGGTTCGACGAGAGCGTGCTCATCAACAAGCTTACGCTGGACCAGACCTGCCCGCTTTCCAAGGAGACGGACTACAAGAAATGCGCGGTCAAGGTAATCAAGGCCTGAACCGGCCTGCAGCGACGCTGCGCATACGACACAAGGAGACACGCGCCATGCCATCCACCACCATTCGCCTGTTGCTCGCCGCGGCCTTGAGCGCCAGTGTGCTGCTGGCCTGCTCCGGCAACGGCGGTCCGCGCTCGGATGAGGAAATCTCGCTGCGCCGGGAGGGCTTGCTGGAGCTCACCCGTCCCGATGCGGCGCTCTACGCGCTGAAGGACCCCGGCGAGAGCAAGACGCTGCCGCGGGCGTTCTACGGTGCCCCGCCGATGATCCCCCACAGCGTGGCGGACCAACGGGTCGACCTGGGTACCAACGACTGCCTGGATTGCCACGAGGTGGCCGACGAAAACACGCCGGGGCTGCCGCCCAGCCATCGCGTCAAGGCGGACTTCCAGGTGCTGCCCCGCGAACGGGCCCGGCACGGCCTCACCACGGTATTCTCCGGCTTTGGCAAAGCGACCCTGGTGGCGGGGAGCCGCTACGACTGCCTGCTCTGCCACGTGCCGCAGGCCACCAACGCCCAGAACCTCGTGGAGAACACCTTCGTCCCCCTGGAGCCCAAGGACGCACACAAGGACGTGCTGGACCAGCTCAACGAGGAAGGGAAGTTCTAGCTGGGTCGAAACCCGAAGTGACTGACTCCAGTGGCCCGCCCCCACGATCCCTCGCGGGGGCGGGCAGAATCGCAGACACTTCTGCAGCGCCTACTGCACTCGGATGTCGTAGGTCGAGCCGCCGGGCTGCGCTCCTGACCGCGTCACCTTGAAGTAGATCTTTGCCGAGCCGTTCGCCGTCGTCACACAGGTTTCCGGGCTGTTTGCCGCACCCGTGTTGCAGGTGATCCCCGTCGTATTGGTGAACGCCGCATCGTTGTATGCCTGCAGCGTTCCGCCTCCGGTCACGTTGGTGATGCTCACCGTGTAGGGTGAGCCGGGCGTGAGCCCATCGACCATATAGAAGCTGTCGGTGTTGGGAGGATTCGGGCCCAGGGTGCCCGAATATGGCAGCAGACCGGTGAGTTCCTTCGGCGTCGGCGGCGATCCCGGTGAGCCTTCCGAGATGGGCGGATCGACGATATCCAGCACAAACCGCGTGCCGTCATGGCCGGATGGGTTTTGGATTGCGTCCACCCGGATATAGAGCGCGGAGACGGCGCTCAAGTCGAGCGTGACACAGGACTCGGCAATGCCCGAGGCGGTCGAGGAGCACTGGAAGCCCGACGAGAAGTCGGCGCTGGAGTACACCCAGAGGTCCGCCTCATCCGTGAAGTCCGTGATGCGCACCAGCTTCTTCCCTGGCGCCGGCGTGATGTTCACCACGTAGTAGCTCGAGTGAACGGCGTTATCGAAGTCCCCGACTTCGCCCTGATAGGGCAGCATTCCCGTCACGTTGAGTGGCGTCGGCGGTGAACCGGGGAAGCCCTCGTTGGCGGGCAGCGGCTCCTTCACGTTGAGCAGGAAGTTGCGCCCAGCCGTTCCGGAAAGGCTCGTCACCTCGATGTACAGCTCTCCGTCGCCATCCGGCTGCAGCACGCAGTGCCTCGGCCGGTTGCTGGATGAACCCCAATCCTCGCCATCGCAGTTCGCACCCGGATTCACCCATGTGCCTTCGATGTTGACATAGAAGTACATGGGGCCGGTCAGTGACGAAACGGACAGGTAGTACGTCTTGGCCGGGTCGAGCCCCGTCAGATGGTAGTAGCTGTTGGACGTGGCGTTACCGGCGACCTGTCCCTGATGCGGTAGGTCCGCGAGCGTCAACTCCTTCGGGGCACCGGTCGTGCCTTCGCTGCTGGCCTCGTTGTCCAGGTTCGTGACTGTCGGATCGGTGGGATCCAAGGCGCCGTATGCCCCATCGGCGGTCGATCCGTTCATCGTGATCTGGATCGTCACGAGCTGGTCGCCATCCGTGGCGAGGTCGTTGACACCCTTCACTGTCACAACTTGCGGCGTCATCCAATCCGACGTGGTGAACGTGAGTGTGGCCTTGTTCACCGTCACTTCAGCAGGTGTCAGGCTGACCACGTTGATGACGACGGTCCCACTGGGCAAGGCGCTCAGGCTCACTGAGAACGTATCGGTGCTGCCGGACTCGCTGGTGACCAGACCGGTGGTCGGCGACACAATCACTTCCTTCACGTCGCCGCTGTTGGTGACCTGCACGGTGTAGGGCCCGAGGCCGTTGTACCCCGGGTCGGCCGTGGTGATGGCCAGGTCGATGTCGACGATCTTGCTCGGGTCGGAGATCATGTCGTCCACACCCGTGAGCGTGACCATCTGTGGGGTCGACCAGTCGACATCGTCAAACGTGAGTTGCGCCGGGCTGACCGTGACCTCATTGGTATCGCTGCTGGTCAGGTCGATCACGATCGGATTGCTGGTGCCGGGTTGCGTGTTCAGGCGCACGGTGAACGTAGCCGTTCCTCCGGCCTCGGTGGTATTGAGCCCGCTGGTGGGGTTGAAGGTCACGCCAGGCGTGTTGTCCAGGTTGGTGACGGTCACGTCGTCCGGATCCACCGGAGGCGGGCCAAGGTAGTCAGCGTCGTCGGTCTCCACCGTGTCCAGGATCAGCGCGACCTTGGCCGTGATGTTCCCATCGGTCAGCGCATCGCTTTTGCCCGTGACCGTGACCACCTGCGGCGTCTGCCAGTCTGCTGCGGTAAAGGTGAGCGTGGACTTGTCCACGGTGAACTCGGTCGTGTCCTGGCTCTGCACGAGAATCACGACCTTGGTATTGGGCATCGTGTTGGGCCGCACCGAGAATGTGGCTGAGGTGCCGGATTCGGACACGGTCAGCGTCGTGGGCGTCACCGTTACGTCCGCGAAATCGACATCTGAATTCAGCACCGTGACGTCCGGTGGATTCAGCGCAGGCAGCCGCTTGTAGCCAGTGACGGGATCGTCGTCGGTCGTAAGCGTCGTGTCGATTGCAAGGGCGATCGTGACGGTCTGGTTGCCGTCGAC
>Ga0326597_10010623_pt1 | contig 12246 bp, 8 predicted proteins | sample RVTome_12_FD_203789 | JGI IMG/M metagenome (GOLD analysis project Ga0326597, IMG submission 203789) | Soil microbial communities from uranium-contaminated site in the Upper Colorado River Basin, Wyoming, United States - RVT100D185 | ecosystem: Environmental > Terrestrial > Soil > Contaminated >... | reverse complement strand
CGACCTACCTGGCGAAGAACGTGATGAAGAACTGCACCAGCTCGGCCACATCCCCCTTGCGCTCGCGCAGGGGCGGCACCTCGATGGGCAGCACATTGAGCCGGTAGTACAGGTCCTCGCGGAAACGGCCCGTGGCAATCTCCTCCTCCAGCCGTTTGTTGGAGGCGGCGATGACCCGCACATCCACCTCGATGGTCTTGTTGCCCCCCACGCGCTCGAAGCGCTGTTCCTGCAGCACGCGCAGGATCTTGGCCTGGGTCTTCAGGCTCATGTCCCCAATCTCGTCCAGGAACAGGGTGCCCAGATGGGCCTGGTCGAACTTGCCGATCTTGCGCTGGGTGGCGCCGGTGAAGGCGCCCTTCTCGTGGCCGAACAGTTCGCTTTCGATCAGTTCCTCGGGAATGGCCGCGCAGTTGACCTCCACGAAGGGCCGCTCCCGGCGGTCGCTATGTTCGTGGATCAGATGGGCCACCGACTCCTTGCCCGTGCCGTTTTCCCCGTGAATCAGCACCCACGCGTCGCTGGCCGCCACGCGCTCCACCTGACTGATCATCTCCGTGAAGCGCGGGCTGCTGCCCACGATCTTGTGCTGGTTGCGCTTGGCCTCGCGGCGCAGGGCCACGTTCTCCTGCTCCAGCCGCGATTCGCGCAGGGCGTGTTGCAGCGTGAGCAGCAGCGAATCGGCCGAGAAGGGCTTTTCCACGTAGTGGTAGGCCCCCAGCTTGGTGGCAGTGACGGCGGTGTCGATGTTGCCGTGGCCGGAGATCATGATCACCGGGACGTGGGCATGGGTTTCCTTGAGGGACTTGAGCACGCCCAGGCCGTCCATCTGGGGCAGCCAGATGTCGAGCAGCACCGCATCGGCCGGCAAGGCCCCCTCCCGCGCGAACAGGGCGAGGCATTCCTCCCCGCTCTCGGCCTGCACGACCTGGTAGCCCTCGTCCTCCAGCAGATCCTGCAGGCTGGAGCGGATGGACTCTTCATCATCGACAACGAGAATGCGGTGGCTCATGCGGCGGTCTTCTGTGATGTGACCCGGTAGGGGCGCTGCGGTGCACCATCATCCTAGCGCAGTGGGAACTCGATGACGAATGCGCTGCCGTTGGGCTTGCGCTCATGGTAGCGGATGTAGCCGCTGTGGTCGGAGACGATCTGGTTGGCAATGGTCAGGCCCAGGCCCGTGCCGCCCTCCTTGGTCGTCGTGTAGGGCTCGAAAAGCTGGGACCGCAGGTCCTCCGGCACACCGGGTCCATCATCTAGCACCTCGGCGGTGGCCAGGCCATTGGCCCGGTCATAGCGGGTGACGACGCGGATCGTGCCCCGCTCGCCGACGGCGGCCGCCGCATTGTCCACCAGGTTGGTGAATACCCGGCGGATCTGCTCCCGGTCCAGCGGGAAGATGGGCAGGTCCGGGTCCAGGTCCAGCTCCATGTGAATGTTCTCGGGCAGGCCGTTCTCGTACAGCGGCGCGAGCTCACGCAGCACCTCGTTCAGGTTGTCCGGCACCGGCTGGCTCTCCGGCAGCTTGGCGAACTGGGAGAATTCGTTGACCATCTTTTTCAGGCTGCTCACCTCGTTGATGATGGTGCGCGTGGACTGGTCGATGAGCTGCTGCCCTTCGTCATTCCCGTTGCTGTTTCCATTCACGTAGCGTCGGCGCAGGCGCTCGGCCTGCACCTGGATCGGCGTGAGAGGATTCTTGATCTCATGGGCGATGCGCCGCGCCACCTCGCGCCAGGCCAAGGCGCGTTGGGTGCGCTGGATGGCCGTCACGTCCTTGAGCATGATCACCACGCCCTCCGGCGCCTGGCTCACGCCCTCCAGGCGCAACACGGTGACTTCCGCATGCACCGGCTTGCGCTGGTTGGTCAGGGTCAGGTTCTGGGTCACCTCGCGCTGGGTGCCGCCGCGTAGCTGCTCCTGCATCTCGTCCAGCAAGGGCGTCACTTCGCGGGAAAAGACCACACTGTAGTGGCGGCCCAGCACCGGGTCGCTGCGCGGCTGCAACAGCCGCTGCGCGGCGCGGTTCATGGCGGTCACGTTGCCGCTGGTGTTCAGGGAGACGATGCCCGCATCCACGTTCTCCAGCAGCAGTTCCACCAGCCGGTTGCGCTCGCCCAGTTCCTGGTGGCTCTGTTGCAGGTCGTCCGCGGTGCGCGTGAGCTCCTGCTGCTTGTCGCGCAATTGCCGGCTCATGGAGTTGAAGGAATCCACCAGCCCCTGGAAATCCCCGGAGAAGGGGCCCAGCGCCCCGCGGTCCACCTGCATGCCCAGCTCTCCCTGGGCCACGAGCAGGGTGGCCGTGGCCAGCTTCTCGATGGGCGTCACGAAGCCCCGCGCCAGATAGATGGCGATCCAGGTGGCCGCGAAGATGATCAGCAACGTCAGCGCCACCAGCACGCTGATCACCAGCCAGTACAGATTGCGCGTGATGAACGGGTTGGTGATCTGCTTGCGGTCCAGGGACATCAGCGCCGTGCTCAACCCCGGCGGAGGCAGTTCCACCACCTCCATCTTCAGCCCGTCGGGACTGTTGGGGATGGGCAGCAGCAGCCGCCGCATGGTGCCCGCGTTGCCATGCTCCTTCCAGTAGTACCCATCCGGCGCGCTGAAATACTGGGGTGGCGCGGGCTGCCACAACTCCGCCACCCGCGGCTCGGAGGTCCAACTGGCCACCACCTGCCGGTCGGCCGTGTAGACGAACACGCCGCCGTTGATGCGCGGCCGGTACCCGCTCAGCCAGCCGTTGGGCGTGATCTCCTTCTGCTTGCGCGGCAGGTAGGCCAGCACGTCCTCCGCCGTCAGCCGCAGGAGCTGATCCTCCCGGTTGTCCAGGGCGTCCATCACCGTGCGGGAATGCTCCAGCGCCTGCTGGTGCTCTCCCTGGAACAGGTTCTCGAACAGGAACCCCATGAACCCGCTGGCCATCAGGTGAAACGCCGTGGAGGGCAGGGACAGGGCCACGAAGGCGATGATCAACTTGGTCTTCAGCCCCACGCCGGACAGGGGGTCCTTGCGCTCATAGACCAGCTTGAACAGGTTGCGCAGGATCATGTAGAACACCGCCGTCAGCAGCACGATGTTCACGTTGATTGCCACGAACATGCTCATGTTCGCGTCAATCGTCTCCCAGTTGTGGAACCCGGGATAATTGAACAGGAATGACACCAGCAGCAGGATCACCACCATCAGCACGACGATGGTGAAAATGCGGTGGCGAATCTTCGGACGGCGGCGGGGTTTCTGCCCCGTGCCGGTGGCGGACTTGGCCATGCGGCGCAGCCTCTGCGAGAGCGGGACGGACATGCCGGGCGGCCCCCTGCGGCACGGCCCGGAATCCTGGGAAACACACTGATAGGATAACAGATATGCCATGCGGCCACCACGCCGCGCGCATTCGCTGGCGCGGCTCGCCGGCGACATGCCGCGCAGATGGGTGGACATTCGCCCCCGCAGCCATTATGCTTTCAGATTCCGACGGCACCGTGTCGCGTCGCCGGAACACCCTGCTCCCGTAGTTAAACTGGATATAACGGCGGATTGCGATTCCGTTGTTGTGGGTTCAAGTCCTGCCGGGAGCACTGTCTTTTCCCGCCTCACGCCTGCGCCGTCCGGCGCACCACGCCCGGCCGGCGCCGGTTGTACCCGGCCGCGGGTGCGCGCCATGGCCAACATCTCCCGAAATCCCGGCTGACGGGCCTCCCGGTGGGCACCAGCGCCATCATCCCCCATGGCCCAGGGCGCCCCATGCCAATTCGCCTCAATCGCGCTAGACTGGCCGTGCAGTCGCCGGATCCCCCCGCATGGATCAGTTCCATCTCTAGCGGAGCGTGTGCGATGACCCCCGACGAACGACTGGACCGCCTGACCCGCCGCCTGCGGCGCTGGCAGTGGGTCTGGGCCCTGACCGTACTGCTGACGGCAGTCGGCTTCGCCTTCCTGATGCTGCGCCCGCCGCCGGCCCATCTGCAGGCGCAGAATTTCGAGGTGGTCAACACGGAGGGCAATGTGGTGGCCATTCTGGGCACCACCAGCCGGCACGGCTTCCTGGATGTGTCCACGGGTGACGGCGTGCCGATCTTCAATGTGATCGCCCACCCGGGCATCGCGGACATGGGAATGTTCTCCCTGCGCAATGTGCGTGGGCGGGAGATCGTCAACGTGCGCACCGACCAGAGCGGGTCGGGCATTCTCTCCGTGCGGGATACGCGGGGACTGGAGCGGGTACTGCTGCTTGGCGCCAACGCCACGGCCACCGGGGGCACCGTGCTCGTGATGAACGCGGAGCGGCAGCCCAACGTGGTGGCCTCCATGCAGGCGGACGGCTACGGCCATGGGGAGGTGCAGGCATGCCCCAGCAACGGCGAACACTGCCGCAAGCTGATTCCCAGCCAGTAGTCAGCACCCACCGCGGCGCCGCTAGCCCAGATTGATGTTGGTGAAGATATCGAACGCCTCGTCGTCGGAGGCGTTGTAGTACTCGAAGTGATCCACCACTTCAGCCACGGTGATGTCCTGCGCCTGACGCAGGTCGATCACGTGATGATGGGTCAGGCGCTCCCCCGCCGCCGATTCGACCACCACGACCACCGGGTGCTCCAGGGCCTGGGGGTCGATGCTCACCACGAAGGCCAGATCGCCCGTGGACAGGCGCAGCAGGCTGCCGATGGGATAGATGCCCACCGAGTGCAGGAAATGCCCCAGCATGCGCTCGTCGAATTCCGTGCCGCGCAGCTTCATCAGCAGCCCCACCGCCTTGCCCGGCACCCAGTTGCGCTTGTAGCTGCGCTTGCCGATGAGTGCCTGGTACACATCCACGATGGCCGCCAGCCGCGTGATGGGCATGACCTCGCTGTAGTCCACGGCCGGGTAGCTGTTGTTCAGGCTGTTGTCCACCTTCACATGGTGGTAGTGGGCGACGTTGATCGTCTCCTTGGTCATGCCCAGGTCGGAGAGAATCTGGGCTCCCTCCGGCGCATGCTGCCGCATGAGCATCATTTCCTTGCTGTCCGCCGCGAAGCGCGCGGTGCTCTCCAGGATGTCCTTGGGCACCTTGCTCTTGCCGATGTCGTGCATGAAGCCGGAGATGAGCGTGATGCGTTTCACGGCCGGCGGCGCCTGCTGCCCGGTGCGTTGCAGCATGTCCGCATAGGTTTCCTGGAAGATCACCGAGGTGTCCACGCAGTGGGCATAGGTCTGGTCGCTGCTCTTCAGCCCGGCGATGGCTTGAATCGCCGTGGACGCGCCGGACTTGATGATCTCGTCCACCGCCGCCTCGGCCACATCGGTGGCATACTTGCCCCGCCGACCCCGCTCCAGCATATCCTCCACGGCAATCGCCGCATTGGCACGCTGGTCCTGCGCGACGGATACGTGGTCCAAGAATTCCTTCACCTCCGCCACGGTTTCCGGCGTGGCCTGATCGGACAGTCGCTTGCGGGCCGGCGGGCTGTCGGGAACCCCATGGTCCTCCACAGTGAAGCCGTAGAAGCCCAGTTCCTGCAACGCCGGCACGGTGTCTTCCACCACGTTGGCATGGGCCCAGGCCGCGGGCAGGGCCCGAATGGCCGTAATTTCGTCAAAGACCTTGAGTTGATCCGCGCCTACCTCCCGTGCGCCCGCATCGCCCGCCACCACAAAGGTGGCACCGGCCAATTGCGCTTGCAGGAAAGCCAGGGTTTTGGAATCGATGGTGCGGTACTTGGAATCCAGCCGCACCACCTCGTGAAGGCGCATGCCGGGCCGCAGGTCATCCACTTGCACGGTCTTCAGCGATTCGGTCATAGGACGGCGACTTCCTTGCAGCGGCGCGCGGCGCGACACGCAGTCTTCCGGGTGGCACCTACCAGCGCAGGCTGACTCGGCGGGACACCACGCGATATCCGAACATCCGGCACGGCGGCGGCGTCATTGATTGGATGTACAGTGCTCCTGCCAGGACTCGAACCCAGAATAGAGGAATCGGAATCCTCCGTTATATCCAGTTTAACTACAGGAGCCAGAGCGGCCGACCGCGGACAAGCTGCGCGTCGCGACACGACCAGGTTCCCACTATAAGCCATGAGTGACGCATTCGCCAAGCCATTGCCGTGGCGCCGGCCATGCCCCGGGCCGTGGCGCCGTGGGCTGCGCGGCGTTGGCCTGCTGATGACAACGTGGCTGGCGGCGGCGGGCCTTGTGGCAGCGCCGCAGGCCGCCGAGCGGGCGGCGGGCAGCGGAGCCACAGGCAGCGTATCCCCAGGCAGCGTCTGGAACGGCAGCGTCTGGAGCCGCAGCGCGACGGCGGGCGAGACGGCCGGTCCCGCGCGCACGATCGCCATCGTCGCCACCGGTGACCTGAAGGGGCGCATCACCCCTATCGCACCGGGCGATGCCCCCGGCCGGGGGCTGGCCCATCTGGCCCAGCCCCTCGCCGGGCTCCGGGCGCGCTATGCCTCGCTGGTGCTGCTGGACAGCGGCGATGCCCTGGCGGGGAGCCCACCCGTCGCGACGGACGGGCCCGGCGCCATGCCGGCGCTGATGAACCACCTGGGCTATGCGGCCATGGCCCTGGGCAACCAGGACTTCGTCGCCGGCGCGGAAGCATTGCACGCCTGGCGCGCCGCCACGAACTTTCCCTGGCTGGCGGCCAATCTGACGGCCGAGCAGGGGCCGCCGCCCTTTCCGCCATATCATGTGGTGGAGCGGGACGGCGTGCGCATCGGCATCCTGGGCCTGACCAACCCGGCCCTGCCCGCCTGGAGCGACCCGGCCCGCTGGGCGGGGTGGCGCATCCAGGGGCTCGTGGCGGCGGCAAGGCACTGGGTGCCCATCCTGCGCGAGCAGGAGCGGGCCGACGTGGTGGTGGCCCTCGTGCACGCCGGCACCGAGGCCGACTATGACGAGGAGACCGCCCTGCACAGCGGCCTGCCCCGCAGCAATGCGGCGGGCGTGTTGGCCGATGCGGTGCCGGGCATGGACCTGGTGATCAGCGGACATGCGCACCGGCTGTTTCCGCGCTTTCCGCTGCAAGGCGCCTCGGACTATCGTACGCCCATCATCCGCACCGGTGCCTATGGCGAGGCCCTGGCCGTGGCGGAATTGCGCCTGCGGCAGGCCGGCGGCCGCTGGCACGTCGTGCACCTGAGTCGCTCGACGGTGCCCGCTGCGGCGGTACCCGACCCGGCGCTGCTGGCCCTGGCCACGGACAGCCTGGCCCGTCAGCGCGCCTGGCTCGCTGTGCCGCTGGGTGTGCGCCTGCTGCGTCATCCCCGGCGGGGCGCCTTCAACCGCTGCACGGGCGAGTTGGGCCATCGGGCCGTGCTGCGCTGGCAGGCCCTGGCCCGTGGGAGCGTCGCCGCGCCGGCCACGCTGAGCCTGTTGCCGGGCCTGTGGCACTTGGATGCGCGCGCCCTGCCGCCTGCCGGCGAGCCCCTGCGCCGGGGCCATCTGTGGCAATGGCTGCCTTACGACAACCGGCTGCTGCTCGCCGAACTGTATCCGCGCCAGGTGGGGCTGCTGCTCCAGGATTATGCGGATCATCAGCGCCAGCGCCGGGTGCGCTACGCGGGCGTGCTGTATCCGGGCGGGATGCAGGTCGCCCTCAAGGGCGGCGGGCTGCCCACGCCATTGACCATGGACGGCGCGCCCTGGCCGAGCGGAACGGCACGGCGCGTGTGGCTGGCGGACTATCATGCCTTCGGCGGCGCGGGTCTGGCCCCGCGTGCGCTGCTGCGCCCCAGCCAGTGGCTGACGCTGAGCCCCATGCGCCACCGTGACGCAGTGGAGGCGCTGTTGCGGGATCGGGCAGCGCCGCTGCCGCCGGACTGCGCGACGTTCCTGGCGCGCGAGGACTAGGCTGCCCCTGAAAGCGCGATCCGACCTTGGCCCGCGCAGGTCGAGACGCGCCACGCGGCCGCTCCCCTGGGGCCGGCTCAGCGACGCGGAGCACGCAATTCGGCTCCCGATCGAGGCTGTACGCCGGAGAGAGGTTGCGTGGCAGCCTGGCTCGATGGGCACGGCCGGCCATGCCCTCGGATTTCAGACACAGCGTTGGCGCCCGGCCACCGGCACTCCGGCACCGCCGTTGGATTCGACGGGTCGATTCGTCTAGAATGCGGCATGCCGCGCCGCCGGCGACGCTCGCAACGGCGACGCTCGCAACGGCGATGCTTGTACCGGCGATGCTTGCACCGGCAGGGCACACACCGGCAGGGCACACACCGGCAGGGCTCATACCAGCGCTGCCCGAACCAGCGATGCATCGACCGGTGTGCCCTTGCCAACGGCCGCGTCACGGCAAGCCGCGTGGCGGACCATGTCAGACCCGCCCGCAGCGGCACCTGAACCCCAGGGGAGGAAGGCTCCATGGCCAACGACCAAGGCTACAAATTCGACACGCTGACCCTCCATGCAGGACAGCGCCCCGATCCGGTGACGGGCGCCCGCGCGGTGCCCGTGTACATGTCCACCTCGTTCGTCTTCGAGGACACGGAGCATGCCGCCGGGCTGTTCAACCTGGAGCAGCCGGGCCACATCTACAGCCGCATCAGCAACCCCACCGTGGCCGTCTTCGAGGAGCGCATGGCTGCTCTGGAAGGGGGCGTGGGAGCCGTGGCCACCGCATCGGGCCAGGCGGCCCTGCACCTGGCCATTGCCACCCTGGTCAACGCGGGAGAGGAAATTGTGGCCAGCCGCTCCCTGTACGGCGGCTCGCACAACCTGCTGATCCACACCATGCCCCGCTTCGGGATCAACACGACCTTCGTGGACCCCGGCGACCCGGAGAATTTCCGCCGCGCCATCACGCCCAAGACCCGGCTGATTTTCGGCGAAACCATCGGCAATCCCCAGATCGACGTGCTGGACCTCCGCGCCGTGGCGGACATCGCCCACGCTGCGGGCCTGCCCCTGCTGGTGGATAGTACCTTCGCCACGCCCTACCTGTGCCGGCCCCTGGAGCATGGGGCGGACATCGTGATGCACTCGGCCACCAAGTTCATCGGCGGCCACGGCACGACCATCGGCGGTGTCCTGGTGGACGGGGGCAACTTCGATTGGGGCGCCTCGGGCAAGTTTCCCGTGCTTACCGAGCCCTACGAGGGCTACCACGGCATCATTTTCGCCGAAGAGTTCGGCCCGGCTGCCTTTGGCATGAAGGCCCGCCTGGAGGGCTTGCGCGACTTCGGCGGCTGCATGAACCCGATGGCGGCGTGGAACCTGCTGCAAGGGCTGGAGACCCTGTCCATGCGCATGGAGCGCCACGTGAGCAACGCCCGCGCCATCGCCCGGTTCCTGGAGGGGCACGAGGCGGTGGGCTGGGTGAGCTATCCGGACCTGCCCAGCCATGCCTCCCATGCCCTGGCCCAGCGCTATCTGCCCAAGGGCGCCGGCGCCATCTTCACCTTCGGGGTCAAGGGCGGCCGGGCGGCAGGGGCCGTCTTCATCGAAGCGCTGGAACTGTTCAGCCATCTGGCCAACGTGGGCGACGCCAAGAGCCTGGTGATTCACCCGGCCAGCACCACCCACCAGCAGATGTCCGCCGATGACATGGCCAAGGGTGGTGTGACGGAGGACATGGTGCGCCTCTCCGTGGGACTGGAAGATCCCGCGGACCTCATCGCCGACCTCAACCGGGCCCTCAGCCGCGCCCAGCGCGCTGCTGCGCAAAGCGTGAAGGCGGTGGCCAGCGCCTGAGGGGGGGCCGTTGTTCGACGAAGTCACGGAGACAGGACTTTGGCCCGGCGGGCGGCAAGCCCGACACTGATGCGTGACCACAAACCGGCCGTGCCATGGCAGACAGGTTGGTGCGCAACCTTGCGCAGGAACACGGCCCGACCACAATGGGGCATGCAACAGCAATTAGGCATTCAACAACGCGTCGCTGAGGCGTGGCCAGGGGCGCGTCTCAATGTGCGCGGGGCAGGCCGGAAGCGGCCAGGCAATCACAGGGCGACCCGGGCGGCAGACGCCGCGCCGGGCGACCAGGAAACCATCCGTATGGCGGGAGCACCCATGGCTTGGATCAATCTGGACGGCAAGCGATTCTACTACGGCACCGGCGGCAAGGGTTGGGAGCCGGAACTGCCCGCCGTCGTGTTCGTGCATGGGGCGGGGGGAGACCACACCGTGTGGAACCTGCAAACGCGCGCCCTGGCCCATGCGGGCTGGAACGTGATGGCCCTGGACTGCCCCGGACACGGCGCCTCGGACGATCTGGCCGAGCTGACCACCGTGGAGCAATTGGCCGACTGGCTGGTCGCCATGCTCGACGCGGCCGGGCTGGAGCGCGTAAGCCTGGTGGGCCATTCCCTCGGCGCCGGCGTGGCGCTGACCGTGGCGGGGCAGCATCCCGACCGCGTGCAGGCCCTGGCCCTGGTGGGTACCAGCCTGACCATGCCGGTCAATGAGCAGCTGCTGCACGACACCCTGCACGACCAGCCGGCGGCGGTGGACTTCATCACCGGCTTCGGCCTGGACCGCCGCTACCAGTTGGGCGCCTCCCCGGCGCCGGGCATGTGGATGGTGGGCAGCGTGCGCGCCCTGCTGCTGCGGTGCCCGCCCGCCATGCTGCATCGGGACTTCAAGATAGTCGGCGGCTGGGACGGCGCGCCTTACGCCGCCAAGGTGGCCGCCCCCACCCTGGTCATCGCCGGGGAGAACGACCGCATGACCCCCGCCAAGAACGGCAAGGCCATGGCCGTCGCCATCGCCGGTGCCGAATACCTGCAACTCCCCGGCATCGGGCACATGCTGCCCAACGAGGCCCCCCGCGAAGTCATGAAGGCCCTGCGCACTTTTCTCGCCGCCCAATGCCGGCAGGCGGCATAAGTCTCATCGCCCGACCCTCCGACCCACATGCCACGGGCGCCCCCTCTCCCCCCTGGAGCGGGTCGGGGTGAGGAGTCAAGCACTGCTTTGCGAGAAAGCGGACATGAGCCTGAAGCAAGCAAGACTGTTGCGCAGAAACATGACCGATGCAGAGGGGACTTTGTGGCGCCACCTTCGAGGCCGTCGATTCCGAGATTTCAAGTTTCGACGCCAACACCCCATGGGCTCGTATATTCTGGATTTCATCTGTTGGGAACACCGGCTTGTTGTCGAAGTTGATGGCGGGCAACATGCTGGGGCTACGGACGCCGACGCTGTTCGCACGGCCTGGCTGGAAGCGCAGGGATTCCGCGTTATCCGTTTCTGGAATACCGACGTGTTGCGAAATATCGACGGCGTACTGCTGGCCATCGCGGACGAACTGTCCCAATAGAAAGCCCCCTCTCCCTGACCCTCCCCCCAAGGGGGAGGGAACTTGCGCTTCGGCATGCTTTGCCATGTGCGCAACGTTTCAACGTTCCTGACAGTATGCAACAGCACACCTGCCGGAGTGTTGTGCGACATTCTGGCCTGGGCGAGCCCCGGCCCCCGAAATATGGTCCAAGCCACCGACCCACATGCCACGTGCGCCCCCTCTCCCCCCGGGAGAGGGACGGGGTGAGAGGCCATGCCACCGGCCCGCTTGCCACGGGCGCCCTCTCTCCCTCCTGGAGCGGGTCGGGGTGAGGGGCCGACTTTCTGAATCCAAAGGCACTAGTGCCCCCTCTCCCCCCGGGAGAGGGACGGGGTGAGAGGCCATCTTTGTCCCTGCCGCTGCGTTGTGTAAGGCGTCAATTGATTTGCGAAATTGCGTCAATTGATTTGCGAAATTGCCCCGCGCGGCCTCCCTTGCCTCAGCCAGTCAGGCGCTTTTTCTGACAGGCGCCGCCGGCGGCTTGCACACGCAAATCTCACCGTCATCAGCATGGTGCGGGATGTCGAGAGCGCCGCGATAGATTGGGTCAGAGGAGAACTCAGTCCAACTCGCAGGGTCTGGCGTCCCTGACCGCCCGTGCAGGGGTTCGCCGCAGCGCCCCATATCATCCACGACTCGACACATGCGCTTGCCCGCCGGGCATGGCGGGTGCTGCCACAGCTTCGGCTTCCTTGCCATCGGCATCCCCCAGGTACCTGAATCCCTGCACGGCCCGGAAGTGCCCACCATATCCGGACGAGACGGATTCTTGCCCCTTCCTTATCGCAGAACGACGGACAGATTGCATCGACCGACCCTTGTGGCCCCCATACAGCGAGCAGCTCACTTGGCACCATTTCGGGTCCCGGCGAATGGCGCCGCTCAGGCCGGGGTGCGACGTGTGAAACAGCGTCGGCATGGGCTTCTCGTAGCGGTTCAGGCCCCGGCGCCACATGTCGCAGACCGCATTGAGGAAGCGCATG
>Ga0326597_10010622_pt1 | contig 12246 bp, 7 predicted proteins | sample RVTome_12_FD_203789 | JGI IMG/M metagenome (GOLD analysis project Ga0326597, IMG submission 203789) | Soil microbial communities from uranium-contaminated site in the Upper Colorado River Basin, Wyoming, United States - RVT100D185 | ecosystem: Environmental > Terrestrial > Soil > Contaminated >... | reverse complement strand
CTTGTAGCCGAAGCTGACGATCGTCACGATCAGGCGCTGGCCGGCGATCTCGTCCTGGGCGAGCTCCATGAACGCGCGACGCAGCTCGTGCACGGTCATGCTGGTCGTGTCGATCGTCCGGTCGGCCGCCCGCCGGATCGCGCCCATGCGCGTGCGCTCCAGCCGGATGCCTTCGAGCGCCGACCGGTCGGGCGCCAGCGGGTGCGGGCGGCGGGTCTCGCTGAACCGGCGGACCAGGGCGTCCTCGCTCGCCTCGAGGAAGATCAGCTGGGGGTCGAGCCCCTCCAGCCGTTTCAGGCCCCGGTACATCCTCGGGAACTCGTCGAGGAACGTGCCCTCGCGGACGTCGACGACCACCGCGGCCCGCGCGATCTCCGATCCCGCCTGGCGCGACAGCTCGGCGAGCATCGGGATCAGACGCACCGGCAGGTTGTCCACGCAGAAGTACCCGAGGTCCTCGAGCGCCCGGATGGCCTGTGACTTGCCGGCCCCGGAAAGGCCCGTGACCACGACGAAGCGGGCGCCGCCCGGGCTGACGCTGCGGCGGCGCCTCACGTTTCGTCTCCGGGATCGTGACCGTCCGGCTCGTCCGCGACGGCTTCGCCCATGAGGTGACGGTCCACGCGTGCGGCGAGCTCGCGGGCGGCGTGGCGGCCGCGGGCGCGGAGCAGCTGGTTGCGGGCGGCGACCTCGACGAGCATGGCGACGTTGCGGCCCGGCGCCACCGGCATGCGGATGAGCGGAATGGAGACGCCCAGCGCGTCGAAGAAGACGTCGTCGAGGCCGAGGCGCTCGTAGGCGCGGCCTTGCTCCCAGCGGTCGAGCTGGACGATCAGCTCCACCCGCTTCGAGGACCGCGTCGAGGCGATGCCGAAGAGGTCGCGCACGTTGATGACCCCGAGGCCGCGGATCTCCATGTGGTGGCGCGTCAGCGGCGGGCAGGTGCCGATCACGACACCTTCGGTTCGCCGGTAGATCTCGACGGTGTCGTCGGCGATCAGGCGATGACCGCGGGCGATGAGGTCGAGCGCGCACTCGCTCTTGCCGATGCCGCTCTCGCCGATGACGAGCACGCCGAGGCCGAGGATGTCGAGGAGCACGCCGTGCAGGATGTCGCGCGGCGCGAGGTGCACCTCCAACATCGCCGTGAGGTGTGCGATGGCCACGGGCGTCCGCAGCGGCGACCGGAGCAGCGGCACGCCAGCGCGCTCCGCCTCGACGGTCAGGTCGGGGCCGGCGTCGAGGCCGTCGGTGACCAGGACGCAGGGGATGTCCCTGGTCAGGACGCGCCGGAGGGACTCGAGGCGCGCGGCCCGCTCGAGGCTCTGCATGAAGCGGATTTCGCTCTCGCCGAAGATGAGGACGCGCCCGTGCCGCAGGTAGGCGTCGTAGCCGGCGAGCGCGAGGCCGGTCTTCTGGATGTACGGGAGGGTGATCAGGCGATCGAGGCCGGCGCTGCCGGCGAGCAGCTCGAGCGACAGCTGCGGTGCCGCGGTGCGGTCTCGCAGCACCGTGTCGACGCTCACGCCCGTCTCCTGAGAGCTCATCACCCGTTTCGGCTGCGGGCGCGGCCAGCTCGAGGCCAGCCGCGGACTCGGGACACTAGGGCTCCGGCTCGATCAACCCGAGGTTGCCGTCCTTGCGCCGGTACAGGATGTTGACGGTGTCGCTCGCGGCGTTGCGAAAGACGACGAAGGCGTCGGTCGCCCCCTCCACCCTGAGCGCGGCGTCCTCGACCGTCATCGGCTTGACGACATAGCGCGCCGCGCGGATGACGCGCGGCCGCCGGGCGGGCTCGGGGCCCGCCACGATCGGGGGCGTGAGCGCCTTGGTGCCGGCGGCGCGCCGCTTCCGCGTCTTCCACTTGCTCTTGAGCCGGCTGGCCTGGTGGCCGATCCTGTCGATGGCCTGCCTGATCGCGCGCGGCCAGTCGGCGCCGTCGCCGATGCCGTGCAGCATGTGGTCGCCGCGCGCGTGGATGGTCAGCTCTGCGACGTGGCGGAATTTCTCGGTTCGGAGAATCACCTGGGCGGACACCGCGCTGTCGTTCAGCACCCGGTCGAGCTTGGTCAGCTTGCGATCGATCACCTGCCGCAGCGCGGGCGTGATGTCGACGTTGCGTCCCGTAACGAGCAGTCTCATGGTTGTCCCCGAACGACCAGGCCGGAACCCGGTCATCAGTAGAGAACCTTGCGCTGGTTCGACGTGGGGATCTTCAACTCCTCGCGGTACTTGGCGATCGTACGGCGCGCCAGCATGAGCCCCTCCTTCTGGAGGATGCTGACGATCTTGGAGTCGCTGAGCGGCTTGCGCGGATCCTCCGCCTCGATGATCTTGCGAATGCGCTGTTTGATCGTCACCGAGGAGACGCTCTCGCCGTAGGAGCTGCTGATCCCGCTGTGGAAGAAGAACTTCATCTCGAACACGCCCTGCGGCGTGTGCATGTACTTGTTGTTGACCACTCGGCTCACGGTGGACTCGTGCATCCCGATGTCGTTCGCGACGTCCCGCAGCACGAGCGGCCGCAGGTGCTCGATGCCGTGGTCGAGGAAGTCCCGCTGGAAGGTCACGATGCTCGTGGCCACCTTGTGGATCGTCTTCTGGCGCTGATCCACCGACTTGATCAGCCAGAGCGCGGAGCGGAACTTGTCCTTCACGTACGCGCGCGTCTCGGCGCTGTTCTCGCTCGCGCTCTTGTCGAGCAGGCGGCGGTAGACCGGGCTGATGCGCAGCTGCGGGAGCCCCTCTTCGTTCAGGAAGACATCGTAGTGGTCCTCCACCTTCACGACGTACACGTCCGGAATGACGTACTGCGACTGCGACGGGTTGTATCGGCTGCCCGGTTTCGGGTCGAGGTGCTTGATGATCTCGATGTGGTCCTTCAGCTCGTCGACCGTGAGCCCGAGCCGCCGGGCCAGCTCCGGCACCTGGTGGTTCTGGAGCAGGCGCAGGTGCTCGCTCAGGATCTTCTCGGTGGGCGTGCCGTCGAGACCCAGGTGCCGGATCTGCAGCAGCAGGCACTCCTGCAGGTCCCGCGCGGCGACGCCGATCGGGTCGAACGTCTGGACGTGCGCGAGCGCCCCCTGGACCTCCTCGATCGTCCAGTCCCCCATCGCGGCGATCTCCTCGACCGACGCGACAAGGTAGCCGTCGTCGTCGAGGTTGCCGACGACCGCCGTGCTGATTTCCCGCAGCCGCTCGTCGTCGGTCTGGATCGACAGCTGCCACAGCAGATGGTCGGAGAGCGAACTGGCGGTCGAGAGCGTGTTCTCGATCGGTGGCAGCTCCTTGACCTCGGTCGGCGTCCGCGGCCGGTAGCCGTCGTCGAGATAGTCGCCGAAGAAGTACTCGTAGTCGGCGTCGTCCCAGGTGTCGTGCTTCTCGGCCGCCGCCTCGGGGGGGGCGTCGGCGGGCTTCTGGTCCTGGGTCTGGGCGGCCTCGGCCGGCTGCAGCTCCTCGGTCGGGACCTCCTCGAGGAGCGGGTTCTCCACCATCTCCTGGTTCAGCAGATCGGAGAGCTCGATCGTCGACATCGGCAGCAGCTTGATCGCCTGCTGCAGCGACGGCGTCAGAATGAGCTTCTGAACGAGCTTCGTGTGGAGCTTTTGCTGAATGGACATGCGCTAGTCGGTCGACCCTGGAGTCTCGTCCATCTTAGTCCAACCGGAAGTCGGTGCCGAGATAAATACGCTTCACGTCCGCGTCCGCCGCCAGGCCGGCTGGCGTTCCGCTGCGGAAAATCGCGCCGTCGTGGACGATGTAGGCCCGGTCGGTGATTCGCAGCGTCTCCCGCACGTTGTGGTCCGTGATGAGCACCCCGATGCCACGTTCCTTGAGATGAAAGATGATCTTCTGGATGTCGGTGACCGCGATGGGGTCGATGCCCGCGAAGGGCTCGTCGAGCAGGATGAACTGGGGCGAGATGACGAGCGCACGCGTGATCTCGACGCGGCGCCGCTCTCCTCCCGAGAGGGTGTGCGCCGGCGACTTCGCCAGCGGCGTGAGGCCCAGCTCGGCGAGCAGCGCGCGCAACCGCGCGCGTCGTAACGACCCGTCGAGCCCGAGGGTCTCAAGAATCGCCAGGATGTTCTGCTCGACCGTCAGCCCCCTGAAGATCGACGGCTCCTGGGGCAGGTACGCGATGCCCTTGCGGGCCCTCACGTACATCGGGTCGCCGGTGACATCGACGCCCTCGAGCAGGACGCGACCCGAATCCGGGGCCGTCAAGCCCACGACCATGTAGAACGTCGTGGTCTTCCCCGCGCCGTTGGGTCCGAGCAGGCCGACCACTTCGCCCGACGCCACTTCGAGGCTCACGCCCCGGACGACAGTGCGACCGCCGTACGACTTGGTCAGCGCGCTGGTTCGGAGCGTAGCCATTCAGCGACGCCGCTCCGGACAGGGTACCGGCCGCGTTTGACTGCGATTCCCGCCGGTCCCGACGATGTCGATCGTAGCAGTCGATCTGAGGAAAGTCAAAATCGTCCCAGTCGTTTCGAGGCACTCCGTGGGCTTTCGCTCGATGATCCTCACCGGCGCACCGTTGACGACGTAACGTCCTTCGGCGGCGAGATAGCTCAACTGCGTCCCGGTCACCGTGTACACGCGCTCGAGCAGCGCCGAGACGCCGTCGAACGCGTCCGCGCGGCTCAGCTCGCCGCCCGACGCCGCCAGGTGCAGCACGATCCGCGCCGCCCGCACGTCCCCTTCCGGCCCGTTCAGATGCGCGTCCTCGAGATAGGTCGCGCGACGCTCGGCCTCATCGTACTCCAGCCGGCCTCCCTCCGCGATGGTCCGCGCCGGCGCGCCCTCGCTCCCGGGATCCGCGAGCGTCAGTACGGAGCGGACCTGCCCGTCCGCCGACAGGTTGCCGCGCGCGCTGTCGATCGTGATCGTGTCTGCCTGGATGACCGTCTCGCCCTGCCACAGCCGGGCACCGCCGCTGTAGGTTGCGAGGGCCGCCTCGCCGTCGTAGACGAGCCTGCCGCTCGTCACGTAGACAGCCTCCTCGGCGGCGAGCAGCGCAGGCAGCTTCGTGTCCGTGGTCTCGGTGGCGCGACGCGCGCGGATCACGCTCTGCACCGATTGCCGCGCCTCGAGCCGTGTCGTCTCCAGCGTCAGGTCGATCGCCCGCGCGTCGATCGTCACGCGGTCGTCGGCCACGCGCGGCAGGGCAGGCGATGCGGCGTCGGCGGTCAGAGAGAGGGCGCCGCTCGCCGGCGCGTAGCGCGCGCGCGGGCCCTCGCCGCGCCACACGCCGTCGGTGAACGTGACGTCGCCGGCGAACTCGGCGGCGTCGATGGCGTCGAATCCCGCCTTTAGGGCGAGGTCGAGCCTCGCCGCGCGGGCCACCCGCTCGGCCGGCTTCGCCGCACCGGGCTTCGCGATGGGCGTCTCGCGATACTCGACACCGCCGGTGAAGCGCGCCGTCCGGAGGCCGCCCGCATCGCCGCTGGCGTCCAGGGCCGCCGCGGTGACACGTTGCGCCGGCGCGCTCGCCGCGGCGGGCAGCGCGAACTCCACGCGTTCACGGCCGGTGAGCGAGGTGACCGTCGTGCCGTCCGGCGCGACCTGGAGGTCCAGCCGCTCGGCGGCGATGCGCCGGCTGGCGGCGCCCCGCTCCCCCGCGAGGTCGAGGCGCGCGGTGCCGACGAGCGTCGCGCGCTCCAGCGTGGTGCCGTCCTCGCCGTAGGTCAGGTCCATGTCGCGCGACTGCATCGACGCGAGGTCGCCGGGCTGCGCGGGTACGGCGCCGGGGCGCGTGACCCGAGCGTCGCCCCGCAGCTCGACGAGCGTCACCCGCGTGTCGTCCTCGCTGAGCCACACGACGGCGTCGAGCGTGTCGATGATGCGGTCCGCCCGCTCGATGTGCACGCCGCGCTCGAAATGCACGCGGTGCTCGTCGCGGGCGAGGCCCGCCGCGCCGGCGGTGACGTCGAGCGCGCCCCGCCCCGCCGCATCGGGCGAGAACGCCACCCGCACCTCGTTGAGGAGCCAGAGCCGATCGCGGTCGCGGTCGTAGATCGCTCCGACTCCGGATCCGGTCATGCGCCCGCGCTCGAAGTGCACCAGTCCCGGCGCGCGCACCGTCCGGTCGGTGCCGGTGTAGCTCGCCGCATCGGTGGTCACGTGCAGGCCGTCGTCGGTCGTGATGTCGACGTCGCCGGACAGATCGACGGTCCCGAGGGCGTCGCGAAGCTTGGCCTCGCGTTGCTCCGCCTCCTGCGCGGTGATCGTGACCAGGCCGCCGTCCTCTTCCGGGAGCCGGAGCGTGACGGTGAACGCCTTGAGGCGGCCGTCGCCGTAGGCCAGCAGCCGCGCGAAGGCGGCCGTCTCGCCGTTGGCGAACGTCCACACTCCGCTCGAGGTCTCGCTGGCGGCGGCCAGATCCAGACGCTCGGCTGGCGCCCCGGCGCGCGCGGGCACGTCGCGGGTGCGGATGGCGAAATACACGATCGCCGAGAACGCGACGAGGAAGAGCCCGACCACGAGCCGCGCCCGACGTTGCCAGGTCATCGTTGCGGTCCCCGGCGGGTCGGCGGCGCCGCGCGGTCGCACGGGCAGAGGTTCGAATGCATCAGTACCGTTCGATTATCGCACGGGGCGAAATAGAAATAGGGTCAGACCCTATTTCCAGGTGAGTCGCGAGGGAATAGGGTCTGACCCTATTTCGCTTTGATGTCCGCGACGGTGAGCTGCACGTAGGTCTCGCCCTGGTATTGATTTTCGTCGAGCGAGAAGGCGAGGTCGAGGCCGGTCCGGTGCTCGGCGAGAAACGGCGCGCGGTCGGCGGCGCGCCAGGCGATGGCCCTGAACACGCGACCCTCCTGGCGAAACGACATCGCCAGGTGCCGGTCCTTGATCGTGCGCGGGCCGTTCACGAGCTCGACCGGCGAGGCGTGGAAGACGGGGCGCGGGTTGGCCGAGCCGAACGGCTCGAGCGCCGCGATCCCGGTGACCACCCTGGCGGTGATGCGCCTGAGCGGCAGCGGGCCGTCGATGCGCAGCCGAGGCATCAGCGCGTCGGGCTCGAGCGTTGCGTTCGCATGCGCGGTGAGGCGGGCCCGCAGCTCTGGAATGCGGGCGGTCTCGATCGTCAGGCCGGCCGCCTGGCGATGTCCGCCGAACCGCACGAACAGGTCCGCCGAACCCTCGAGCGCGCGGAGCATGTCGAACGCGGGGATGCTCCGGCAGGACCCGTGCGCGATCTCGCCGTCGATCGAGAGCACGATCGCCGGCTTGTGGAACGCGTCCACGATCTTCGACGCGACGATGCCGATGACGCCGCGATGCCATCCGTCGGCGCCGACGATGAGCAGGTTATGGGCGCCGATCGCCGGGTCGCTCTCGATCGCCCGCCGGGCCTGGGCGACCATCCCTGCTTCCTCCTGCTGGCGACGCAGGTTCTCCTCGTTGAGCTGCGCAGCCAGGGCGCGTGCCTCCGCCTCCATCTCGTCGCCGGTCGCGAGCAGGAGCCGCGTCGCGAGGTCGGGCGTGGCCATCCGCCCGGCCGCGTTGACGCGCGGCGCCAGCATGAAGGCGACGTGGAAGCTGTCGAGCGTCTTGCCCGTGAGGCCGGCCGCGTCGATCAGGGCGCGCAGGCCCACCGCGTTGGGGCCGCGCGACAGGCCGTCGAGCCCGATCTTGGCGATGACGCGGTTCTCCCCTATCAGCGGCACCACGTCGGCAAGCGTCCCGATCGCCGCGACCTTGACGAACGCCGGGAGCCACTTCGAGCGGTCGGTGCGCGCGCAGAGCGCCTGCACGAGCTTCAAGGCGACGCCGACGCCGGCGAGGTGCTTGTCGGGGTACGTGCAGTCGTGGCGCTTGGGGTTGATGACCGCGAGCGCCGGCGGCAGCTCGGCTTCGGGTTCGTGGTGGTCGGTCACCACCAGGTCGACCCCCAGGGCCTTCGCGCGCCGGGCGGCGTCGGCGCTGCGGATGCCGCAGTCCACCGAGACGACGACCCGCACGCCATCGGCGTGCAGCCGCTCGATGGCCGCCGGCTGCAGCCCGTACCCGTCCCGCAGCCGGTCCGGGATGAAGTGGACGACGTCGGCGCCGAGCATCTCGAGGGCGCGGCGGAGGATCACGGTGGACGTGACGCCGTCGACGTCGTAATCGCCGTGCACCGCCACCCGCTCGCGACGCACGATCGCCTGCAGCAGGCGATCGACCGCGATCGGCATGTCGGTCAGGCGGAACGGATCGTGGAGGTGATCGAGCGACGGGTGCAGGAACCGCGAGGCCTCGTCAGGGTCAGACAGGCCACGCAGCGTCAGCAGCCGGGCGACGATCGGGTCGAGATCGAGCGCGCGCGCGAGCGCGCCCGCCGCCTCGTCGTCGGCGGCGAGATGATCCCAGATCAACGGGCGCACGATCTACTGACCATCGCTCTCGTCGATGAACTCGGCGCCGAGCCGGCCCATCCCCCGGAACTTCTCGTAGCGCGCGTCGAGCCGGGCGGCGTCGGCGAGGGCGCTCACCTCGTCCAGGGCGCGCGACAGCGACGGCTCGAGGAGCGCGGCGGCGCCGGCCGGGTCGGTGTGTGCGCCGCCGACCGGCTCCGGCACGATCTCGTCGATGATGCCCAGCGCGAGCAGGTCCGGCGCCGTGATCTTGAGCGCCTCGGCCGCCAGCACTTTCTGTCCGGCGTCGCGCCACAGGATGGCGGCGCAGCCCTCGGGCGGGATGACGCTGTAGACGGCGTGCTCCTGCATCAGCACCCGGTCGCCAATCGCGAGGCCCAGCGCGCCACCGCTGCCCCCTTCCCCCGACACCACGACGATCACGGGCACGTCCAGCACGGCCATTTCGCGCAGGTTGTAGGCGATCGCCTCGGCAACGCCCCGCTCCTCGGATTCGATGCCCGGGTACGCGGCCGGCGTGTCGACGAACACGATGATCGGCCGGCGGAACTTCTCGGCGAGCTTCATCACCCTGATCGCCTTCCGGTACCCCTCTGGCCGCGCGTACCCGAAGTTACGATAGATCTTCATCTTCGTGTCGCGCCCCTTCTGGTGTCCGACGACGCACACCGGTTCGCCGCGGTACTCGGCGAACCCGGTGACGACGGCGTGGTCGTCGGCGAAGCGGCGGTCCCCGTGCAGCTCGACGAAGTCGCTGAAGAGCAGGTCGACGTAGTCGAGCATGTAGGGGCGGCTGGGATGCCGCGCGACCTGCACGCGCTGCCACGGCGTCAGCGAGGCGTAGATCTCGGTGCGGATCGACTCGGCGCGGCGGCGCAGGCTGTCGATCTCGCGCTCGCGCTCAGGCGTCGACGGCAGCATGCCGAGGGCCTCGATCTCCTTCAGCAGGACCGCGACCGGTTCTTCGAAATCGAGCGTCTCGGCCATTCAGTGTGATCCCGGGGGGCTCGGGGCGCGAGGCGGGTCACGCCTCGCGCCCGGGGGTTCGAGCCCCAAGCCTATCGCAATTCCACCGATCCGGATCCGCAAAGCGCTTCCAGCTCGGCGACCAGCCGCTCGGACGGCCTGACGCGCACGGCGACGTCGGCGTGAACACGCAGGGGGCGTCCCTGGTCGCGGATGTCCAGCTCGACTGAGACCCGGCGATCGCCGCGGTGGCGGGCGAGGACCTCCGCGACGGCCTCGAATGTGGCGCGGTCGTGCGGCGGCACGGTCAGCCGCACGGCGACCTCGGTCGTGACGCGCTCCCGCAGCGCGGCAATCGGCAGCAGCTCGGCCGCCACCAGCCGGCTCGTCTCGTCGTCCTTGTCGAGCTTGCCCCGAACCAGCACGAGCCGGTCGTTCTCGACGAGCGACGCGCTCTTCGAGAACGTCTCGGGGAAGACGACGACCTCGACGGTGCTGGTCGGGTCGTCGAGGACGAAGACGGCCATCCGGTCGCCCTTCTTCGTCTTGAGGTGCCGGATGCCGCCGACGATGCCGCCGATGCAGACGTCGGCTTCAGACCGGGTGAACTCCGCGATGGGGCGGGCGCCGCAGGCCGCGAGGTCCTGGCGGTGCCGCTCGATCGGGTGGCCGCTCATGTAGAGACCGAGCGCCTCCTTCTCATAGGCGAGCTGCATCGTCTCGGTCCAGGGCTCCACCCCGGGCAGCGGGATGCGCGCGTCGGCGCCGGCCGCCTCGTCGCCGCCGAAGAGCTGCGTCTGGCCCTTGTCGCGGTCACGCTGGTGTCGTGCGCCGTGCTCGATCGCGCGGTCCACGGCGGCCATCAGGCAGGCGCGCACGGCGGCCTTCTCGCGGGCTTCGTGGCACGGCGTGTCGGCGAACGAGTCGAGCGCACCCGCTTTGATGAGGCTCTCGAGCACGCGCTTGTTGACGAGCCTGAGGTCCACCTGCTCGCAGAGCGTGAAGACCGAATCGAGCCGGCCCGAGGCCTGTCGCACGGCGAGCATCGAGAGGATCGCGCCCTCGCCGACGTTCTTGATCGCCGCGAGGCCGAAGCGGACGCCCTCCGGGGTCACCGTGAACGCCAGCTCGCTCTGGTTGAGATCGGGCGGCAGGATCGGGACGCCGACCTCGCGGCACTCGCCGAGGTACATCGCGAGCTTGTCGGTGTTCTGCGATTCGATGGTGAGCAGCGCCGCCATGAAGTGCCACGGGTAGTTCGCCTTCAGGTACGCGGTCTGGTACGCGAGGAACGCGTAGGTCGTCGAGTGCGACTTGTTGAAGCCGTAGCCCGCGAAGTACTCCATCAGGTCGAAGATCTTCGAGGCTTTCCTCGCGTTGAGGCCGCGGGCGGTGCAGCCCTCGACGAAGCGCTGGCGCTGGGCCTGCATGACCGCCGCGTTCTTCTTGCCCATCGCCTTGCGGAGCAGGTCGGCCTCGCCCATTGAAAAGCCGGCCAGGTCGCTCGCCAGGCGCATGACCTGTTCCTGGTAGGCGATGACGCCGTAGGTATCCGCGAGCACGGGCTTGAGCTCTGGCAGCTCGTACTTGACCTCGACGCGCCCGTGCCTGCGCGCGATGTAGTCGTCGACGACCCCGCCGCGCAGCGGGCCGGGGCGGTAGAGCGCGTTGAGGGCGATCAGGTCGTCGAGGCACTGCGGCTTGGCTTTCCGCAGCGTGTCACGCATGCCGGAGCTCTCGAACTGGAAGATGCCCAGCGTCTGGCCGTCGCAGAACAGCTGATAGGTCTTCGCGTCGTCGAGCGGCAGGTCGTCGAGCGCGATCGCCTCGCCGGTGGTCTTCCTGATGGAGACCAGCGCGTCGTCGATCAGGGTGAGCGTGCTGAGCCCCAGGAAGTCCATCTTGAGGAGACCCATCCGCTCGATCTCCTTCATGGCCCACTGGGTCGTGATTTCGTCCCGCTGGCTCTTGTAGATCGGGGCGAACTCGGTGATCGCCCGCGGCGCGATGACGACGCCGGCGGCGTGGACCGACGCGTGGCGCGTCATGCCCTCCAGGCGCTGCGCGACCTCGAGCAGCTCGTGGACCCGCTCGTCTTTCTGGTCGAGTTCCTTGAGCGCCGGGTTCTCGGCGAGCGCCTTGTCGAGCGTCATGTCGAGCGTGGGCGGGATCTGTTTGGCGACGCGGTCCACGTCGGCATACGGGATGTCGAGCACGCGTCCGACGTCGCGGACGACGGCGCGGGCCTTCATGGTGCCGAACGTGATGATCTGCGCGACGTTTTCCCGGCCGTACTTGCGCGTCACGTACTCGATGACCTCGCCGCGCCGCCGCTCGCAGAAGTCGATGTCGATGTCCGGGAGGGACACCCGCTCGGGGTTCAGGAAGCGCTCGAAGATGAGGCCGAACTCGAGCGGGTCGACGTTGGTGATTCGAAGGCAGTAGGCGACCAGGCTGCCCGCCGCGGAGCCGCGGCCCGGGCCGACCGGAATGCCCTGCGCGCGTGCGTACCGGATGAAGTCCCAGACGATCAGGAAATAGCCCGGGTAGCGCATCCGCGTGATGACGTCGATCTCGTACGAGAGTCGCGCCTCGTACTCTTCGATCGTCTGGCGCAGCCGGCCCTGCGCCATCAGCGCCTTGAGCCGCGGGAGCCGCGCGTTGAAGCCTTCGCGCACCATGTGCACGAAGTACTCGTCGAGGGTGAACGGCGCCGGGACGTCGAAGTTCGGCAGGTGACTCTCGCCCGTGTCGAGATCGACACGGCACCGCTCGGCGATGCGTACGGTGTTCGTCAGCGCCTCGGGCAGGTCGCCGAAGACGGCCGCCATCTGCTCGGGAGTCTTGAGGAAGAACTGGTCGCCGAAATAACGCAGCCGCCCGGCGTCGTGGACGCTTTTGCCCGTGCCGA
>Ga0326597_10010620_pt1 | contig 12247 bp, 7 predicted proteins | sample RVTome_12_FD_203789 | JGI IMG/M metagenome (GOLD analysis project Ga0326597, IMG submission 203789) | Soil microbial communities from uranium-contaminated site in the Upper Colorado River Basin, Wyoming, United States - RVT100D185 | ecosystem: Environmental > Terrestrial > Soil > Contaminated >... | reverse complement strand
GTGGTCCCCCTCGAACCCGGTCGCAAGTAAAGGTCGAGGGCCCGGTAGAGGGCGCTCGGCTGCGCCGGGGCCGCCGCGGACCGCGTGGTGGCCGTGCTGGCGAGAAGGTACCAGGGGACGCGGTTCCGCTCCTGCGTGCCGAAGACGAGAACCTGATCCTGGACGTCCAGCGGCGTCGTGCCCTCGAAAGTGTCGGTGAAGGTGAAGCTGGTGCCCGGCTCGAGCTTGACCTCGCGGGCGTCGTTCGGGAAGGCCTCGATGCTGCCGTCGTTCGAGAGGATGAGGCCGCCCACGAGCAACGGCACGGGGGCCGTGGGTGCCAAGGAGACCTCGACCCGCCAGCGGTGACAGAGGGGGACGACCTGAGGCTGGTTGGCCTCGGCCTGCTCCCAGGTTCCGTGGGAGCACGGGGTCTGGTTGGGTGCAGGCTTGAGCCGTACGCGCAGGGTCTCGTTGTCCTGGAAGTCCCTGCCGTTTTCGCCCTGGAGCTGGAGCAACGCGCGCTGGCGGGCATGGCGCCAGAGGTCGTCGGCGACGTTCGCCGGACTCACCGGTCGCGCATAAGTGTTTCGGATCCGGTTCTCCGTCCCCCGCAGGATCAGGGTACCGGGATCCGCCCCGAGGGCGCGCCCAGAGGCGCTGACCAGATCGCCGGTGTCCTGGAGGGTCAGCTCGAAATCGCCGGCGTCGTTCGTGACCTGCACCAGCCGGCGGGCTTCCGCGTTCGCTTCGATCGCGGCGCGGATGGCGGCCGCCTCCGCGTCCGGGATCCCACCGCGTTCCGCCGCCGGACGCAGCCGCAGCTTGAGCTGCACGTATGCATCGGCCGGCCGCACGAGGACCGCAAGATCCCCCACGGCGATCGGTGGCGCTCCCGGTGGCTGGGTGAGAAGCCGCGCCTGCGCGTCGACCCCGGCGAACCCTTCGACCGCAACGGCGGCCTTCCCCCGGGCCGGGTCGCGCGCGTCGGCTGCCGTCACGTTGCCCGGGTAGATTCGAAGCTCCGCTCCCACGCCCAGGCCGGGGAGCGGGGGCCCGCTCAGTTCGAGGGGTGGACCGAGGGCCTTCACCTCCCATCCCACGGGTCGCGCACGGGTGGTGTTGGAGAAGACGGCCTGGTCCAGCTTTCCGTGGAAGTACGGGATCTGGTAGCTGCGCGAGGCGACCAGCGGGGGAATCTGCCGCGCCGCCTGCGCGTAGAGCAAGGGTGTCGCGGGCGCGGCGGAGAGGACTTGGATGAGAGCGTCAGTGAAGATGCCGTTGCCATCCGTCTCCAGGGCGGAGGTTCCATCGCTGGCGGCGGAGAACACGACGAGACCCGGCAGGTTCTCGGGCGCCCAGCCTGCGCCCCTGTCGCCTGCGGTCGATGCGGCGGTGCCGGTGGCGGACAGGCGGGTGGAGGCGGGGGCCACATAGCGTGCGACGAAGGTGCCGGCGTTTCCGGCTCGGGTGGCGGTTCCCGAGTTGCAGGAATCGAGGACCACCACGACGTTGGGTGTCTTCTGGAGGAGTCGCGACAGCATCGCGTTGAACTCGTCGTCGAGGAGGTCCGTCGTCTGCCCGGAACGAGAGTCGTGGAGCACGAGGGTCTCGTCCCAGCCGTCGGGCTCGTCCCCATTCTCGTCCGGGGCCTGGGAGCCGTGACCCGCGAAGAAGACGACCGCGACGTCTCCCGCCTGCGCCCGCCGCACGAGGGCGTCCTCGAAAGCAGACTTGAACCCCGCGACAGTGCCCTCGGAGTCGAGAAGCACGCAGACGTTCTCCTTCGGGAAACCGTAGCCATCCTTGGTCCGGGTCAGGAGATCGACGATGCGTCCTGCGTCGTTGGGGGGGCCCGCCAGGTCCGTGATCGAGGGCGCCTCGTATTGGCCAACGCCCACGACCAGGGCCAGGCGGCGGAAGCCCTCGGGCCCCGCGACCGCATTGCCCAACGGGCAGTTCGAGGATCCGTGGGCGTCCGGACCCCGCCCACACGCCATCGACAACAGCGAGAGGAAGCGAAGCCAGCGGACGCAAGAACGCATACATCACCTTCCGAACTCCTGGTCACCCAGGGGCGGCTTCATCGAATCAGTGTGGGGCGAACTCTGTTCTCGGTTGACACGAAGATAGGGAGCAGCAGATACTTTTTCAAGCGAAAAAGGCATCCCTTCAAAAGGCAGCAGGCCGGGAAATGTTCGCTCACTTGCCCCGCGTCGCCGAGCGACTTGGACTCGCCGCGCCGCTTCTGGCCGTTTTGGCGTGGGCTGCCCCAGCTCTCATCGAAGCGGACGACACGAGATATGCCCTCGTCATCGGCCTCAACGACTACGGTGGGTCGGCGGAGGGGATCAGGCGCCTCGGCTACGCGAAGAAGGACGCCGTGGACATAGAGCAGGCCCTCCGAGCGCTCGGTTACAAGATGCTGGAGCGCCCGCTCATCAACGAGGTGGCCCGGCGCCGGGACATCGTGCGCGCGCTCAGCCTCTACGCGGACACCCTCACCGAGAACGACACGTTCGTCCTCTTCTTTGCCGGGCACGGCGTGCGTGGACGCAACGGCCAGCCCTACTGGCTCACGCGCGACACGTCGCTGGGCCTGCTCGAGGAGAACGGGGTGCGCCTGGGCCACCTCATGGACTACGTCCGCGACGTCAAGGCCAAGAAGAAGCTCGTGCTCCTCGACCACTGCTTCAGCGGGGATGTGGGCCTGTCGGCCGGCGGGACCCGCAGCCTCGATTCCTCCGCGGGCCCCACGGGAGCGCCGCGCGCGGGGGAGGGGGCCCCCGTCGTCGTGCGCGGTGTCGCCAGGGTGAGTGACGTGGGGGCAAGGCTTCGCACAGGGGCCAGCGGGTTCTTCGTCCTCGCCGCCGCCCGCGAAGAGGCCTACGAATCAGACCAGATGAAGCAGGGAATCTTCACTAGCGCGGTGCTGGAAGCCCTCCGCACCCGCAAGGCGGCGGGCAACGATGCCATCCTGACTGTTTTCGAGCTCTTGAGCTTCGTCGGCCGGAGGGTGCAGGAGCTGGGTCGCGAGAAGTCGCTGCCCGACCAGGACGTCTACCCGGTTGCGGACAACCCCGGGATCTCGGATTGGGAAATCGGCAAGCCCTCGGGCGGAGACCCGGCGGCCTACCTCGAGACCCTGCGCCGCTGGGAGGGCCGCGGCTGGATCACGACCCAGGTCAAGATGGATTGCAAGAGGATCATCGACAAGTGGGCCAAGAAGATCAACGAGGGCGGACCTGACCTGACTCCGGAAGAGGCGCTCCTGCTCCAGAGGATTCAGGGTCACATGCAATACCGCGAGGGAGCCGAGGAGGAATGGGCCAAGGAGCTTCAAGACATGTTCGAGCAGCCGCCGCCGCCATGAGGGCAGCCTTCTGGAAAGGAGCGCTTCTGGTGGGCGGCCTGACCCTGGCCCACCCGGTGGAAGCGGCGATCGCCCGCGCCGAGCCCTCCCGGTGGGCGCTGGTGGTGACGGTAGGGCAATACCCTATGTACCCGACGCGGGGTTCTCGGGGCGGGCCGGAGAGCGTGGAAGCGGCCGAGAGGCTGGCGACCCTCCTGCAGGACCGGTTCGGATTCGCACCCGAGCGAATCCTCCGGCTGCCCAACGAGAAGGCCACCACGTCGGGACTCTACGCGACCGTCGCCGACCTTCGTGAGAAGGTCCGACCGGGCGATAGCGTGTTCATCTACCTCGCCCTGCAGGTGGCGCGGGGAGCCAAAGAGGGAAACGCCTTCGTCCCCTACGACGGCCGGCTCGACGAGCCCTGGACCTGGATTCCGGTGGTGGCGGCGTTCGAGGCCTTCGCGACCCTGCGTTCCGGCGCTCTTCTGGTCGCCGTCGACAGCTGTCTGCCCCCCGACGACTCCTACAACCTCCGCCCCAACCCCAACGAGCGGCAGCAGCAGGTCGCACCGCGGCCGCAACCCGCCATCGAGATCATGGCGGGCTGCCCGGGGGGTGCTTTCGAGACGGTCACTCTCGCCGATGCGCTCGTAGACGAGCTCAGGAAGTCCGCCGATGGAGGGCGAACGCGGACGGCGGCCGACCTCAGGAAGACGCTCGAGCAATCCCTCGCGAGCATCGTCCTGATCACCCCGATGGGTGTGCGCGAATCCTTCGCCTTCGTGCCTGCACCCACGGACCCCACCCTCGCCGCCCTCGACGGCGCCCGTTCCCTGGAGACCCGGAAGCAGGCGGTCGCCCTGCTGGGGGAGCGGCTGCGATCCGAGCAAGGCGCTCCGAGCGGGTCGCCGCCCTCCCGGGCGCTGCTGGGAATCGCCGCGAACGAGAGGGAAGCAGAGGAGCTGCGGCTGACCGCGATCGCGGCCCTGGCCGAGTCAGGCCATCCCGGCCTGGCGACCGACCTCGCTCGCATTCTCGCCGGGGCGCGCTCCTCTCCGCGTATTCGTCTGCACGTCGTGTCCGCGCTGGAGCAGCTCAAGGGCCCGGCGGCCATCCAGGCTCTGGAAACGGCCGCCGCGAAGAGCGATCCCGCCACCAGGGCGGCCAGCATCCGATCCCTGACCCAACTCCAGTCGCGATCGTCCATACCCGTCGTCGCGAGAGCGCTTGGGGATGCTTCCGTCGAAGTGCAGGCAGCTTCCCTCGATGCCATCCAGCTCTTCGGGGCGGCCGCGAGCAGCCCGGCCCTGGTGGCGAGCGTTCTCTCGCTCGCGGAGCGGTCGCGGGGGAACGTCGAGTTGCGTCGCGGGGCGGTGACGACCCTTGGCCTCCTCGGAGACCCCCAGTCGGAGTCCGCCCTCCTTCGATACCTGCAGCAGGACCAGGACGCCGGGGTGCGGGCGGCGGCCGCGTCGTCGCTGGGCCGTCTGTCTACGCATGCCGACAAGGTGGCCTGCGAGGCGGCTCTGGCCCGCGCGCTGAACGACGGCGCAGGAGTCGTCCGCGAGGCCGCGGCGGTGGCCCTGGGCCGCCTCCCCGCCTCCGCCGCGGGGCCCCTGGTCACCGCCCTCGACGATCTCGAAGCACGCGTCCGATCGGCGGCCGCCGAGGCTCTCGGGAAGCTGGCGGGATCGGACGGGCATGAGGCGCTGCGGAGGAGGCTGGCCGAGGACGAGAGCACGGACGTGCGACGAGCGGCGGTCACGTCGCTCAAGGGCGTGTGCGACGAGGCGACACAGTCCGCACTGGCCAACCGGGCCGTGGGCGACCGGGACGGTGTCGTCCGGGAGGCGGCGCAGCGCGTCCTCACGGACTGTCGCACCCGCGCCCCGGCGACGTCGACGATCGAGACGGGCGTCCCCGAGTGGGCGGTCCGCTCGAACGATCCACGCACGCGTGCGGCAGCCCTGGCGAGGGTAGCCGCCTCCGGGAGCCCGAGGGCCATCGACGAGCTCGTGAAGGCCCTGGGCGACAGCGACTACTCCGTCCGCGAAACGGCGACACGGTTGCTGGGCGGCATGCCGGCCTCCCTGCCCGCCCTGCAGGCGGTGCTGGCGGCCGGAGATCCCCTGTTGCGGGCGGGAGCGGTCTCGGCCGCGGGCCGTCAGGGAACGCCGGAGGCGCTGGCCCTCGTTCGGCCGCGTATCCTCGAGAAGGACCAGCAGGTCCGTCTGGCGGCGATCCGCGCCCTGGGCAACTTCACGGATCCTTCCGCGATCGATGCCGCCGAGCAGCTCTCGCGTTACAGGGATCCCGAGACCTGTCTGGCCGCGGCCGAGGCTCTGAGCGCGCAAAGTGGACTGCTCTACGCGTCGGCCCAGTACGAGCGGGGCCTTTCCCTGGCTCAGCGGGCCCACGAGACCCGTTTGGGCCTGCTGCCTCCCCTCCACGCCGACCTGGCCACGGACCTGAACAACCTGGCCGTGTTCCATCAACGCCTCGGGGACCTCACGAGGGCACAGCAGTTCCTGGAAGAGGCGCTGGGCATGCGCATGAAGCTCTTCGGCGAGGAGCATCCCGAGGTGGCGGTGTCACTCTCCAACCTCGCCTCCGTCTTCAGCGACCGGAAGCTGTACGAGCGGGCGGAACCCCTGCTCCTCCAGGCGCTCCGGGTGCGGCAGAAGGTCCAAGGCCCCCGCGGCCCCGAGGTCGTCCAGTCATTGCAGAACCTCGCCAAGCTCTACAGGGCCTGGGGGAGGGCCGACGACGCCGAACGCTACGACGCCCGGGTCGAAGTGGTCCGCCACCTTTCGGCCCAGAAGACGGCCAACTGACGAAACCCCTCGACCGGAGGCTCGTCGGCGGAACCTCTCCCAGGTCCACGACGCCTCCGGGCCGCGGCTATGGGCTCAGCCTGCCGAGGACGTAGTTCAGCTGCGCGTACTCCACGTCCGGCCGGGCCTTGAGCGCCTCCAGGGCCCGGAGGGTCAAAGCCTCGCTGTCCACGAAGAGGAGAATCTGCTCGCCATCGGCAGCGCGGCTTTCGACCAAGAAGCCCAGGCGCTCGGTGAGGCGCTTCGTCAGGGCCTTGGCGTCGGTACCCGTTGCGATCTGGCGAGCGCGCACCGCGGGAAACGTGAGACCTCCCGTCCTCGCCCCGCCTTCCTCCAGGGTGGCTTCCTTCAGGGCCCCCTCCTTCTTGACCTCGGTCAGAAGCCGGTTCGTCAACGAGGGCAGGCCGAGCGACAAGAGAATCTCCCCGCCGGATAGGGCTCGTTTCGCCTCCACCGGAAGGCCGATCTCCCGAGACAGGCGCTCGGTGTACGGGCCGAGTGAGCCACGAGCGTCGGTGGCCGTCGTGGGACCGGCGACCAGACGAGCGCCCTCGCTTCCCGCCTTGAACTTGACGATCAGCTCTCCGGGCACGAACCGGGCCTTGCGCTCGGAAGGAGGTTGCGCGGGAGAGGCCAGGCAGGCTACCTGCAGCAGCAGACCGAGCCACGCTAACGTCACAGATCCATGGTACCGCCAGGTTGCCGCCCCAGGTTCAGCCAAAGGAGCCAGGCCGTGGGGACGGACAACACGATGATGAGCTCCCATGTGTCGTGGGCCCGCGCGAAATACTCCGGCCGGAAGACTCCCACCACGAAGAGGACCAAGAGCCGGGAGAGGTTCAAGACGAGGATCAACCCGCCCCCCACGATGGCGCCGGCCAGCCTCCATCGCAGGGGACATGGAGAAGCCACGACCAGGGCGGCCAGGAAGGCTGCCGGTAGGAGCCCGGTGCATCGCCAGTAGACCTCCATCGCGAAGCCGCCGGGATGGCGGAGGACGCGTCCTTCTTGCTCGATCTCGAGCCCCGCGGTCCGCACGAGAGCGGCGGTGACGGCGGCCACCGGCACGTCGGCATGCCCCAGCATCGGAACAGGCTCGCGCGGCGAGAGTACGACGACGGCCAGGCCCAGCGCCACCGTGACCGTCACTCGCATGCGGTCTGCCCTCGTGAACGGCGGCGAGGGGCCGGGCCACGGGACCGCCGCAGCGTTGGACATTCGGCTTGCTCCTGATCGCGGCTCGCCCTCTAGAGTCGCCGGAGGACCAGGAGCACGATCGCCGCCATGGCGAGCGCTCCGAGGGTCGAGAGCGAGGGTACGCGCACCGGCGCTTCGGCGGTTGCAGTCTGTGCCTGAGCACGAACACTCGTGGAGCCCTGGCTCTGGCCCTTCACCGTGGTGCTCGCGCTGCCGGCGGCGTCGGTCACGGCGCTCGCGGGGTCTACGGTGGCGATCGCAGCTCCCGTCGAGGTGAAGGTGACGGTTTCGCCCGCCACTGGAGAGCCCCCACTGGTGACGATGGCGGCGAGGGAGGCCGTACCCCCCGTCTGCAGGTCGAGCCGCGACGGCGACAGGGAGAGCGAGACGGGTGTCGGGCTCGGACCCGGTGACGGCATGGGCGCGGTCAGGAGGCCGGTACCACACGGTCTCGGACACTGGGCCGAGGTTCGCGGACGGGCCGAAGACTTGATCTGCGCCTCCACCTGGGCCGGCGTCAGCGGGCCGCTCGCGGCGGCGAGCAAGAGCGCCGCCACCCCCGCGACGTGGGGCGCGGCCATGGAGGTGCCGTTGTACCACTCGTAGCCACCCTCGACAGTGCTGAGGACGCCGTCGGGATTGTTGTCGTTGTTGTCGTCCCGCTGCACGTCGCCGCCCGGGGCCAGCACGTCCACCACGGTGCCGAAGTTGGAGTAGCGCGTGACGAGGTGACCGCGATAGTCGGACGCGGCCACCGAGATCACGTTGTCGCAACCGGCGGGCAGGAAGTCCGAGGCATCGGAGGCCTCGTTGCCGGCGGCCACGACCACGGTCGTTCCCGCGGCCACGGCGTCGTTGATGGCGGCCTGGGTCGAGGGCGACTGGCTGCAGGGCAGGGGACCGCCGAGGCTCATGTTGATGACCTTGGCCGGAGTCGCGTTGTTGGGAACGCCGGGAACGGGAAGACCCGCGGCCCACCGAATGCCGTCGTTGATGTCGACGAGCGAGCCCCCGCACCTGCCCAGGACGCGAACGGCCTGTACCTTCACCTGCCAGTTCGCGCCGGCCACGCCGTCGTTGTTGTTCGTCTTGACGACCCCGATCGTTCCCGACACGTGGGTCCCGTGCCAGCTGTTCGGACTGCCTGGATCGCCGTTGCATTCCCCGGGGGCGTTGGCGTCGCCCGGATCCGTGGGGTTGGCATCTCGGCCGTCACCGTCGTTCGCGCGAAAGGTGTCCGTGATCATGTCGTAGCCGGGCGCCACGTTCGGCGAGCCGGCGATGTCGGGATGATTGGGGAGGATGCCCGTGTCGACCACGGCCACCACCACGCTCGAGCTTCCCTTGTTCGTGTCCCAAGTGGTGGGAAGGCCGATGCCGCCCGGCGCCTGGCTCGGCACGAAGTAGTGCCACTGCTGGGGGAAGCGGGAGTCGTTCGGCGAGGTGTTGGCGATGCGGAGCAGGTAGTTCAGCTGGACGTACTCGAACTGCCCGCTGTCTCTGAGCGCGGTGATGGCTTCGGTCGTCCGATCCGTCACGGCTCCCCGGGCCATCGTGGTGCCGATCGAGGGACTCAGCCGGAACACGACCTCGCCTCCGGAAGTCTTCCGCTCCTCGGTGAAGCCCAGGCTCCTGATCTGGGGTGGGGGCGCCGTCGAGCGCGCGACCGTGGCCTTGCGCTTCGCGATGATCTCGCCCGGAACGAAGGGGACCTTTCCCCGCCGCTCGAGGAGCTTCTGCGCCTCCGCCTGCCGGGGGGTCAGCACCGGCTTCTTCTCGGTGGCGGCCGAGGGCTGGGCCTCGCCACCTTGCGTTGCGGGTGACCTCTGGCAAGCGCCCGACGAGAGGGCGATTCCGAGGATTCCGAGGCCGATTCCCATTTGGGCTGCGGGGTGGATGGGGCGCATAAAGCCTCCTCGCCTTCAGCTACGGGGTTGTTCTCTATTGGTAGAACACCGGGGAGGGACTACCTCAAATATGCGCACTCATACTACATTTGTCAACGATATCCAAGTGCAAGTGGGCAATGACTTAGCGCTGCGAGCCCAAAGAGTGGTCGTCACCGGCCTCCTGGGGCTCGACGCGGAGCATGTCGGCCATAGCGAGCTCCATCCGATATACGCCCTCGCCGTCCAGATTCGGTGCGCGACCCAGGAAGCCGCCGGCTCCTTCTCGGAGCGATGGGCGGTGGTGCTTCGGAACTGGGGCAACGAGGGCTACTGCAGCAGTTATCGCTGTCTCCACCACCTGGTCCTCGACGCGAACGGCACCTTCACCATGAGGCTCCCTCTCGGTAACGTCGCCGACGTGCAGGACCTCCGCCTCGGCGAGGGTGTCGGAGAGACGGACCTCGGGGCCTCGAGCGCGGAGGTCAGGGTGGCGGCGGCGGTTGATCTCGACCCCTCCGGCTCGGCTGCGCTCGTGCGCTTCCGGCTGCCCTCGCCGACGGATCGCCCTCTTCTCTATGGGGAGCTGACCCTGCGTTTCAAGGCCCGGAGGGCTGCCGGCTGTCCCCCTCGTCCGGCGGTGGCTACCCCAAGCGGGCCGGTGACTCCCGCGTCCACGTCAAGGGCCGCGGGCCGTGGTCAGGAGCAAGCCGGGGAGGAAGGAGCGGAGGGGCTCCTTCGCGACCTGGGCGAGAGCGCTCCGCCGGAGATCACGCGTGCCGCAAGCGTAGTGCTCGACCGCGGAACGTGCCGCCCCGCCCGCATTAGACGAGACGGAGCGCGCTGCCGTATGTGCGGCCGTCCGGCATCTGACACCGGAGCGCGTTCGACTGGATCGGCGCCTCGAGGAGCTTCTCCGCGAGTGCGCTCGTCCACGCTGAACGGCGCGGGGACGGCGCGGGGACGTTGACCCCGGCCCGGGGAGGCGCGTAGCCTTCCCGTCGATGTGTTCCCGGCGGTTCAATCCATGAGACCCGAGACCATCCTGGTCGTCGAGGACGACCCCGCCGTGCGCGACGTGCTCACCGAGATGCTCGAGACTGCCGGCTTCCGGGTGGTCGCGGCGGGCGACGGGATGGAGGGCCTCGACGCCATGGAAAAGGCCCGGCCCGACCTCGTGGTTTCCGACATCTCCATGCCGAGGATGGACGGCTATCACTTCTATGAGGAAGTCCGCGCGCGCCGCGTGGACGTCCCCTTCATCTTCCTGACCGGCAAGGGCGACGAGGACGAGATCCGCGAGGGCCGGCGCCTGGGGGTCGACGACTATCTGGTGAAGCCGGTGCACGAGACCGACCTCGTGGTGGCCGTGCGAGCGCGCCTCCACCGGCACGCCGCCCTCGAGGCGCTGCGCGAGGAGCAGGTGCAGGACGTGAAGCGCACCATCCTGCGCACCCTGAACCACGAGCTCCGCACGCCCCTGACCTACCTCGCAGGCTACGCGGAGCTGCTCAAGGAGCTCGGGCCGGAGCTGTCCGCCGAGAAGATCCGGCTCAGCGTGGACGGGATCCTCGCGGGAAGCCAGCGCCTGGTCCAGCTCGTAGAGGACCTGGTGCTGCTCGTGGACCTGCAGACGGGCGCCGCGCGCTCCGCCCACGAGCGGGAGCGCCGTCGGGTCGAGGACATTCCGAGCCTGCTGCGGCACCTCGCGGAGAGAGAAGAGCCGCGGGCGAAGAGCCGCAACGTCAGCCTCAGCATCGAGGTGCCGGCCCTGCTGCCCGCCGTGATGGGGCAGGGCGAGCTGCTGATGGCGGCGGTGGGCCGCCTCGTGGACAACGCCATCAAGTTCTCCAAGAAGACCGGAGGCGAGGTGGTGATCGGCGCGCGTCCCGGGGGTCGAGGGGTGCTGATCGACGTGCGCGACACCGGCATCGGCATGCCGGCCGAGGAGCTGGACCGGATCTCCGAGATGTTCTACCAGATCGATCGCGCGACCCTGGAGCAGCGCGGCTCGGGCGTGGGGCTCACCATCGCGCGCGGGATCGTCTCCCTCCACGGAGGCGAGCTCACCGTGGAGAGCGAGATCGGCAAGGGTTCCACGGCTCGCGTCGACTTGCCATCGGCCTGAAGTGTCGGAGTCGAAGGTGCGGTAAGATGGTGATGCGCCGTGTCTTTGGCGAACGGAGGCCGGTCCATCCTCGTACGCCGCCTGATCGCTGCCACCCTGCTGACGGGGGGGACGTCTCTCCTCGCAGCGGCGCCGTCCTCGATCGTGATCCTCGCCGAGGGCCAGCGCCGCGAGGTCGTGACCGTGCAGGGGCGCGGTGACGTCGAGCTCGTGGCCATCGACCAGGTCGTGTCGGGCCTCGGGGTGAGCCTGACCAGCGACCCCGGCGGCACCGCCGCTACCCTCACCTTCCAGAAAAGAGAAATCGCCGTCTACAAAGGGAAAAGCCTCGCCTCGGTGGGGGGGGACCTGCGCCTGCTCTCGGCGCCCGTCGTCTACGACCATGGAAAGTGGCTCGTCCCCGTCGACTCGCTGGCGCGGCTCCTCCAGCCCCTCCTCGGGATCAAGGTCGAGTGGAGACCCTCGGCGCGCGTGGTCCTCTTCGGCAACACGGGCATCCCGCGGGTGACGGTGAGCGCCTTCCTCACCGGCGACGCCGCGCGTGTGGTCTTCGACGCCAGCGAGAAGGTGCCCTTCCGCATCCACCAGGAGGAAGGACGGGTCACGGTGGCGGTGCCCCGTGACGTGGTGGATCCCGTCCTCCAGCAAGAGCGGATGACGGGCGGCATCGTGGAGCAGATCCAGTTCGTGGGCGGTCGCGAGAACGTGTTCGTCATCACCCTCGGCAAGCGTTTCCAGCAAGTCAAGGCCTTCGAGCAGGAGCAGCCGCCGCGCCTCGTCCTCGACTTCCAGCCCATCGCTCCCGCCGCGGGCACGCCCGCCGCGCGCGCGCCCGCCCAAGCACCCCGGGCGCCCGCCCTGGATGCAG
>Ga0326597_10010619_pt1 | contig 12248 bp, 12 predicted proteins | sample RVTome_12_FD_203789 | JGI IMG/M metagenome (GOLD analysis project Ga0326597, IMG submission 203789) | Soil microbial communities from uranium-contaminated site in the Upper Colorado River Basin, Wyoming, United States - RVT100D185 | ecosystem: Environmental > Terrestrial > Soil > Contaminated >... | reverse complement strand
TCACTGGTGTCCGGTTAACTGTGAAACTTGAGATTTTTTGCTTGTAAGTACTTGATTTTTCTAATCCAGGTTTTCGAGCCACCGTTGAAGTCGGAGACACCTTAACATCGCTTGAAACCCGCATGTTTATTGGTTTTCCAGGCGATATGTATAAAGTTAACCGGACAGTAGTGACAATTTATAAGTATTAATTGTGGGGGAACAAGTATGAAATCTTTGTACACTTTGATCTTGCCGGCGCTCCTGTTACTGGTACCGGCATGCAGCGGGCCGGACAGCGGGCAGGCGACATCCGCCGCCAATATGACCGAAGATAAAGTATTTAACTGGAAGATAGTCACCACCTGGCCGGCCAACTTCCCGATATTCCAGGACACGGTGGTACAGTTTGCCGACAACGTCAGAACGATGAGCAGGGGCAGGCTGGACATACAGGTGTTCGCCGGAGGTGAACTGGTCCCCGCCCTGCAGACCTTTGATGCCGTCTCACAGGGCACCATCGAAATGGGCCATGGCGCCTCGTATTACTGGGCCGGCAAGATCCCCGCCGCACAGTTTTTTTCAACTGTACCCTTTGGCATGACCCCCAAGGGGCTTGAGGCATGGCTGTATCACGGCGACGGGCTCAAGCTGTGGACCGAATTATACAAGCCATTCAACCTGGTCCCCATCCCGATGGGCAATACCGGTGTGCAGATGGGTGGCTGGTTCAATAAAAAGATTGAGTCCGTGGACGATCTGAAAGGACTCAGGATGCGCATTCCGGGCCTGGGTGGTAATGTCCTCAGCAAGGCGGGCGGCAACCCGGTACTGATGGCGGGTGGTGAGATCTATACCGCCCTGGAACGCGGGGTACTGGATGCCACTGAATGGGTGGGCCCTTTTCATGACCTAAGGCTCGGCCTGAACCGCGCGGCCAGGTACTATTATTACCCGGGCTGGCACGAGCCAGGGACGGAATTTGAGCTGATCATCAATACCAACGCCTGGGAACAACTGCCGGAGGACCTCAGGACTATGGTCGAGACCGCTGCCGCGGCGGCCAGCCATAGTATCTATACCGCAATGGAGTTCCATAACAACAAGGCGTTACAGGAACTCAGGACCATGCAGAACGTGGAAATACTGGAGTTCCCGCCTGAGGTACTGCTGGAACTGAAAAGGATAACCATTGCGTCGTTACAGGAAGAAGCGGCCAACGACCCCGATTTCAAAAGGGTATATGAAAACTACCAGCAGTTCAGGCAGGAATATGCCAAGTGGACTGAGGTATCAGAGGACTCCTACCAGAAGGCCCTGATGCTTGAGTAAGTGAGGGGCAATCTACTGGCTGGTTGCAATCATGTAGTCCACTGCCGACCTGACTTCATCGTCACTGAGGCTGGCATTGCCGCCCTTGGCAGGCATGGCCATACCGGACGTGCCGGTATAACCATTGATGGCGCGTTCATACAGCAGGAGCGTGCCCTGGGCTATCCGGTCTGCCCATTGTTCGGGGACACCTACTTGCGGGATGTTGGGCAGGCCGGTACCGTGGCATGAGAAACACAAACCACTATAGACTTTCTGGCCGATGTCTTCCGGCACGGTGTCTGTATCACCAGTAACGGAAGCGGTAGTCTGCCCGGACGGGGACCCCATGTTGGAACCGCCGGACATACGCACGCTGCCTACCGGCCGGGTTATTTCGGCGATCACCGTTGCCCGTTGCTTGGCAATGGCCACTTCGTTGATCCCGATTGTGCGGGCGAGAATGACAAATAGGACAACCATCCCCAACAGCATTACAAGGATGATGATAAAATTCTGTACAAATACCTGGTCCAGTAGTTTAGTCATTGATCACGTCTGGTTAGTTGTTAAAACGCTTAATTTAAAATGTTTGGTTAAAATTAAAAGCGTGAGTATACCGTTAGTCTTTATCGCCGGGAACCGCACTGCAACAATTTTCAATTGAATCTCCCGAATCCATATGTCCGGCATGCTGCCCAAACGGTCGAGTGCAGGGACCAGTATTACGTAATCATAGATTATTTTTAGGGTAAAGTTGTGGTAACAGCGGAATAATTCCATCGAACGAGGCGGGTTGTTTTTGTAAAAATGCCTGTTATGACGGTTCCCAGCTGTTTCCCGGGTCTTGATAAATAAATCACGGTGTAATTAACCATGTTGCATGCTTTATACTTACCACTGGTTTGCTGCACTGAATGCGCCCGTAGCTCAGTTGGATAGAGTGTTGGTTTCCGAAGCCAAAGGTCGCGAGTTCGAATCTCGCCGGGCGCGCCAAATTAAGTGAGGGGTGAGGTGTAAGGAGTGAGGTGTAGTATTTGTGCTCCTCACTAACTTAATCCGCCGGGCTTGCCTGTCTCTCCCTCTCTATCAGGGCATTTACGACGTTAATCAGGTAATCAAAAGATCCGGCATGTGTGGCCGAAGTGAGATACTTGCCGTTTACCACTATCGACGGGACGCCGGTGAGTTTGTAGTCCCTTGCCAGGAAATAGGCCTGTCTTATCTTCGCCTCCACTTCCGGGGAGGTATATGTTTTGGCAAATTCACCTGCCGGCACGCCATGGGAGGCAAAGAAGTCTTTCAATTGTTCATCGGTGTATATGGTCTTCTTTTCCTTGTGGAGGGCGTCAAACAGGGGCTGGTGTATCTTTTCCACTATCCCGAGTTTTTCAGCGGTATAATAGGCCTTGGCATGGGGTATCCACTGCTGGTTCAGCACCCCGGGCACGCGTACCAGCTCCACGTCTTCCGGTTTGGTTTTCAGCCATGCTTCAAGAAAAGGCTCAAAACTGTAACAGTGGGGACAACCATACCAGAAGACCTCCACGACCTCTATCTTGTTGCCGGTCTGCGTTGGTTGTGCAGGTTTGAGGGTGATGTACTTTCCTTCTATGTCTTCCTGGGCCAAGGCCGGGAGGGCCATAACCAAGCCGGTCAGCAGGGCGAGTATAGCGATCAGGTTTTTATACATTTGCATTTGTGTACTCCTCAGTAATCGTTGAGGCAAAATCAGTCTGTTCCTCAGACGGCCGTCCGGCACGAGGAAATTTCCATCTGCCTGATTGGATAGTTTCGGGTGCGCTTCCGTTCCCGTAACAACTAATTTTTTGTATTAATGCAGGCCCTGTATGTATTGAGAGACTGCCTCGATTTCTTCGTTTGACAATTTCCTGGCGATGTCGCGCATGACACTGTTGGTATCATTGTTTCGGGTCTCGGTCTTGAATACTTGCAATTGTGCCGCGGTGTAGGCGGCATGCTGTCCGCTTAAACTTGGATACATCGATGCAGGATTGCCTGCCGCGCCCGGGCCATGGCAGGCCATGCAGGCGGGGAGTTTGGAGTCTGCGTCGCCTGCGCGGTAAATTGTTTCACCGAGTTCGACCTGCTTGTATTCTATCGAGGCGGGTATGAAGGTCTCGGTCACGATCTGTTCAGCATAATAAGCGGCGATGTCTTCCATGTCCTGATCACTCAATGGTGCTGCCATGGGGGTCATCTGTGGATTCATGCGGGCGCCGTTTTTGAATTCCTGCAACTGTTTCAGTATATACTCCGCATGCTGACCGGCGAGCTTGGGCCAGACCGGGTTAGCACTGTTACCGTTGGGACCATGGCAGATAGAACAAGTCTGGATTTTTTGTGCCCCGGCTGAGGGGTCCCCTTCCGCGCCTGCACGGGCGGACAACAGTAGCAGAACCAGACAGCATGTATATGCGAGCTTATTTACCATTCAGCAATGTCCTTGTAGAGATGGTTAATATCAAGGTTGATATTATTATCGGAAAGTACGCATCTTACCTAAAAACAGGGACAATTTGGATGCTTTGTAGAGGATATTTTACTGTGGGTCACGCAGTGGCGGCTTATTACTATGCCTGATCATCCCTACCGGCTGACAAAATTCCTGCTCAGCGCCCCGAATGCCGACCATTTTCCGGCGGATACCGGTCGGGAGGTGGCTTTTGTCGGCCGTTCAAACGTCGGTAAATCCAGTGTAATTAATACCATAACCGATCACAAAAACCTGGCCCGGACCAGTAAGACGCCGGGCAGGACCCGGTTGATCAATTTTTTTACCGTAGACGAAGGGGTCCGCCTCGTGGATTTACCGGGGTATGGGTTTGCCAGGGTCCCCCAGGCGATCAAAAAACAATGGTCGGCTGTCATTAATGGCTACTTGAACCACCGGGTTTCCCTGGTTGGCCTGGTAATGATTATTGATGTCCGGCGCGAATTGTCTGCGGAAGATATGACCCTGCTGGACTGGTGCATGGCATCCGGGATACCTGTGCATCTGCTGGTCAACAAGGCTGACAAGCTGCCTTTCGGCAGGAGGAAACAGGCCTTACTTAAATATCAGCGCCAGTTTGAGGAGGCAGCGGTGTCAGTACAATTGTATTCAGCTATGGACAAGACCGGGGTCGAAGCGGCCAGGGGATTATTGGACAGCTGGCTATTTGGAAAAAAAAGTGGGCCCCGGCAGTAATTTGGGGAAGAATGGACGCCGGGGCCACAATAACCCGGATGGGGAAACCGGGTATACATCCCGTTCCATCATTCAGAACAGGATATCTTGGGGTATTTTATCTGACAGACACAATTGGGAATTGTTCCCTGGCCCTGGAGTAGGGTGGCTGTTATACACAGCAGGCTGCGCCAGTTTGAATTTTTCCCGAGAGTATTTGCATTCGCTCCTCTGGAACCCGCAGTAGTACGTGTAACTATATGATTTATATATATAAAATAATTCTGTTTAAAAATTAACAAATTTGTGACAAACCCAGCAGGAAAGCCCCTCTCAGCAATATGTGCTCAATTCATCCACAAAGATATCCACAGAAAATGTGGATAACAATCGAATCCTATTTGGGGCAGATAGTTAAGGTTTGATGATTAGAAACAGGATTAAGGAGTTCTGCTAAATAGCGGCCTGTTTTGATATGGGAACGGGAATGTCAATGGGGAATACCCTGCTGTAGATGTTCCATTACACTTAGTCGAGTCACGAATACCGGGGTTGCGGATACCCACACACGAATTCAGCTGCGATTTTTCTAGTTCTGTACCGCCTTGACCAGTTCACCGCTTTTGAGCTCACCGTCCGGATACAAGCCGTTGATGAGGCGTAACTGCTGTTCCGGGAATTTATCGATGGGTGACGAGGTGGCAAGTCCGTCAAAGGTCGTGGTCTCATCCGCCCTGAAGATCTTGATGCGGTTAGACTGACTGGCTACCTGCCTTTCGGCATTGGTCAGCGGCCGGAATGAGCGCGCTGTTTCCCTGAAGGCATTGTCATAACGGCTGAGCCCGTTGGCATCCCGCGTCCTGCCAGCCAGGATGAAGGCTGAATTATTCAGGTAAATCACTGTTATACGGGACAAACGTTTGCCTACATCGGTATTGATGACAGCCGTACCCGTATAGGCCTTTAGTCCGTTAATTGTGAGTTCCTCACCATTGGTAATCGATTGCAGGCCCATGTTTTTTTCCATGAATGTCCTTGGGGTCACACGCGGGTCAGCGGGGCCTGTCATGACCTGTATCATACCGGTACCGTTTTGTGATGCGGCGATCAGCCTGTCAGGCATGTTCATGATCTTCCAGTCTTTGGGGAAGCGCATGGCAAATCCCAGGTCGCCATGGTAAAAGTCCTGTCCTTTAATCATGCCGTCGGCGTTGCTTTCTCCGAATATCATCCCGTCTACGCGCTGCAGATACTCCGTACGGCCGATAAAAGTAGACTCAGTCGAAGACTCCTTGATGTCGTGAGCAAAGCCAACCACCTCTTGCAGGCGTGTATCACTGCTGGGATGGCTGGAAAACACGCCGTGGTAGATACGGGGGTCCCGCTTTTCCTCACGTGCCAGTTTAATCTCGAACAGTTCCTGGTCTTTCAGTATGCCGATAACTTCCAGCATGGCATCCGGGTCATAACCGCTGCGGGCGAGGTATTCGGCCCCCAGCCTGTCGGCCTCGAGTTCATGTTCCCTGCCGTAACCGCGCAGCATGGCCGTGCCCATTACGCCAACCAGTTCCTGACCGCCTACGGAACTGATGCCCGGGACGAAGGCCTCTCCGACAATGGTGCCAATCGCAGCGCCGAGACCAGTCAGAGTTGTGGCCGAGTGCTGCCTGACGGCATGTCTTGCGGTGACGTGCCCAATTTCATGGCCGAGGACTGCCGCCAGTTCACCCTCGGTATTCAGGTAGGACATCAAGCCGCGTGTAATATATATATATCCACCAGGCAGGGCAAAAGCATTGACCTCAGAGCTTTCTAGCACGGTGAATTGATAATCCAGGTCGCTGCGGTGGCTCTTGGCAGCGACCTTTTTGCCCACATATTGGACGTAATTCTGCAGTTCCAGGTCGTTATAAACACTGTATTGCCGCAGGATGTTCTGATGTTCCTGCTTGCCTATTTCAATCTCGTCTTTTTCGGACATGAATACCATGTCCTGTTCCCCGGTTGCCGGATTGGTGGCGCATCCGTAAACGGAAGTTAACAGGACAAATATTAATAGACTCTGGATCTTCATAGAGATGTTCCCGTCGGCTTAGTCGGCCTGATTGCTGATTCGTATGCTGGTGACAAAAATTTTATACCATTTGGATGGCGTAAGTGTATTAGTAGCACACCACCTCAGATTGTAAATTTCTCCCTGGATCCTGATTAGATGGTGAATAAGACTTCTAATATCCATGGTAGCAAAATATTTTAAATCGTCTTTGAGAATTTTTAATGAAAATGCCTAGGCCTGGCATAATATTAGTAAACGCTTACTGTCGTTTATATATAATATATTAAACGGTCTTTCTACGGAGGATGTAGTATCCCGGGCAACTGCCATGGTCCTACGCCCGCTTTAGCGGGCCAACTGCCGTCCATGGACAGTATTTTGACTGTCACAGGGTTGGCGTTATAGAACACAAAGGCAGTCGGAAAGCTGAAAATGATGACAAAAAAAACGCCAGGTTATGGCGTTTTTTCAGGTTTTCATCGCGTCATCAGGATCACGATCGCATGGAATATTTGCGGCGGAATTTGTCTACACGGCCGGCCGAGTCGAGCAGTTTTTGTTTGCCGGTATAGAAGGGATGGCATTGAGAACAGACTTCAATGTGCATGTCCTTCTCCTCATAAGTCGAACTGGTCTTGAAGGTGTTCCCGCAGCTGCAGGTCACGGTGATCTCTTTGTAGGCCGGGTGTATTTCCGCTTTCATAATCTGTTTCTCTATAAAATTCCCGCGCATTTCGGCGTCGGGAAGTGTATGTGAAACCGCCCGTTCATGCAACCGGCAGCGGGGATCGGGGCATTTGGTTGGATTATTTCAGGTCCAAACCTCGAATTCTGCGACTACCGGGGCATGATCCGACGGCCTTTCGAGTTTTCTGGGGGCAATATCGATCCGGCAACTTTTGCAGTGCTGCGCAAGCTCAGTAGCCGCCAGTATATGGTCTATCCGTAGGCCCCGGTTGCGGCGGAACCCGGCGGCACGATAGTCCCACCATGAATAGGCAGGTTCCTGTTGCGGAAACAGCCTGTAACAGTCCACCAGCCCGGAGTGGACCAGTTTAAAGAAAGCTTCTCTTTCCGGCCCACTGCACAGTACTTTCCCCGTCCATTCCTGCGGGTCGTGCACGTCTGCGTCCGTCGGCGCAATATTGAAATCGCCGAGCACCACACACTTAGGGTAGTTTCGGAGGAGATCATCTGTATACCCCTTCAGATGCGACAGCCACTCCAGTTTATACCGGTACTTTTCCGAACCGACCTCACTGCCATTCGGGACATACAGGTTCAGTACGCACACGCCGTTGAACTCTACACACAACAATCGTTTCTGGGGGTCCGGGTAAGCAGGCAGTGCAGTGGCGATTACCTGTCCCGGGTACTTGCTGAGTATGGCTACGCCGTTATAGGTCTTCTGACCTGTGAAAGCGGCCAGATAGCCTATGCCGGCAAATTCCTGTATTGGGAATGCGTCGTCGGTCAGTTTTGTCTCCTGAATGGCCAATACGTCGGGCTGTTCGGCCGTGAGCCAGGCCAGCACGTGGGCCAGACGCACACGCAGTGAATTGACATTCCAGGTCGCGATCTTGAACATGTCGCCGGGACAGTGATCGCTGATTAACGTCTAGATTCTGAAACCGCCGTGCCGGCGCCTGTTGATCATATCCATCAGGTACAAGCCGAGACCGGTACCGGCAATCAGGGTGATGGCCAGTATGATCAGAACATTTCTCATACTGAAGAAGGATTCCGTCATAGTACTCTGTGGTTGCAGACCGAGATCTCCTGGGCTCGCGCCCTCCAGCAATTTAGCCGTCTGGATCTGAAGTTGCTTGTTCTCTACTGACAGTTGGTCAATCTTTTCGTAAAGTGAGTCATTACTACCGTCTTGACCCAGCCTTTTCCTTAATTCTGCAACCTCCACCTGAAGTTCTCCTGCCTTAATCCGTTCGGATTTGAGCTCTTGCTCAAGCGCAAATCTTTCTGTGTCCGTGCTGCCTGTGGTACCGGCGTCGACAGCAGTTAAAGTTTGCCGGGCCTTGGCCAGAGACTCTTCGAGAATCTTGATTTTAGCCTCGGCATTACGCAAACCGGCATCACCGGGGGCAGTCTGGCTGAGGTAACTGTTGTCGATCCAGCCTCCCACACCGTCCGGTGTCCTGACAAATGACAAGGCTTCTTCAGTCTTGATCAGTTCCAGCGGGGTACCGACAGGGACAATTTTGACGATGGGGCTGGATACCGATTTGTCGGTATACAGACCGATCTGGAGTTTGTCAGAGATGTAAACCGTCACTGCGCTTGCGTGCGGGCAAACGACAAACAGGACTATGAAAGCAAAGTTTTTACACCGGTTTATCATATATTAATCTTCTCTGCGTCCCGTGCCTCTATCCCTGAATGTCTGAGCAACGGGTTGATGCTCGGTTTTCTGCCACGGAACTCGACAAACAGATCCATAGGGTCGCGTGAACCGCCCTGTTCCAGGACAGTATGGAGAAACTGTTCACCTGTTTTACGGTCAAAGATACCCTTTTCTTCAAATTTTGAAAATGCATCGGCGGACAAAACTTCTGCCCATTTGTAACTGTAATACCCTGCTGCATAGCCCCCGGCAAAGATGTGGGTAAACCCGTGCTGAAAGCGGTTGTACTCAGGCGGGACAGTCACGGCTATTTCGCGCCTTACGCTGTCCAGGAGTGCCTGGATGGCCCCGCACGAGTAGTCATTTTGTTCATAGTGGAGGCGAAAATCAAATAAAGCGAATTCGAGCTGGCGGGCCATCTGCATACCGCTCTGGAAGTTCTTCGCCTGTATCATTTTCCCGTACAGGTCGTCAGGGATGATTGCTCCGGTTTTGTAGTGCCTGGCCATGACGTCGAGTAATTCCCGTTCCCAGCACCAGTTTTCCATAAACTGGCTGGGCAGCTCGATGGCGTCCCAGGGCACGCCGTTGATGCCTGATACGGCCGGGTAATCGACCAGCGTCAACATGTGGTGCAGGCCGTGACCAAACTCGTGGAACAGTGTGGTGACCTCATCATGTGTCAGCAACGAAGGTTGTTTATTGATGGGTGGAGTAAAATTGCAGGTGAGATAGGCGACAGGCAGTTGGAGTCCGGCTTTATTTCTTTTTCTGACGATGCATTCATCCATCCACGCGCCGCCGCGTTTATGCTGTCTTGCAAAGAGATCCAGGTAGAAACTGCCGCGGTGCGTCCCTTGCTGGTCGTGGATCTCGAAGAAGCGGACGTCTGGATGCCATGTTTCTATAGCATTAATTTCACGAATGTGCAGGCCATACAGGCGTTCCACCAGGGCAAACAATCCTGACAACACTGCGGATACCGGGAAATAGGGTTTCAGTTGTTCCTGGGAAAAATCAAATTTGTGTTGCCTGAGTTTTTCCGAATAGTAAGCGATGTCCCAGGCATTGATTCCGGAGATCTTGTAATGCACGCGGGCAAAGTCCCTGAGTTCATTGAATTCCGCCTTGGCAGTGGAGTGGGAATGTTTGCCGAGATTATTCAGGAACTCCAGGACCTGGTCCGGCGTATCAGCCATTTTTCGTGCGAGGGAATAATGCGCATAATTGTCAAATCCCAGGACCCGCGCTTTTTGCGCCCTCAGGGCCAGGATGTTCTCCATGACCTTACTGTTGTCCCGGTCGTGCGGTCCCGGTCCCATGTCCGAGGCGCGGGTAACGTAGGCAATATACATTTCTTCCCGTAGAGTCCTGTCCTCCGCATACTGCATGACAGGATAATAAGACGGGAAGTCGAGGGTGAACAGCCAGCCCTGCAGGCCCTTGTCCTTCGCCGCTTGTGCCGCGAGTCCCAGTGCTGATTCAGGCAGGCCGGCCAGCCTGCTCTTGTCGGTAATGTGCTTCGACCAGGCATGGGTGGCATCAAGGACATTCTCCTCAAATTTGGTCTCTGCACGCGACAGAGCCTGCTGGATATTTTTATATTCAAGCTTCTTATCCTGGGAGAGGGCGACGCCGGACAAATGAAAATCACGCAGCGCATTGTCAATGGTCTTTTTCTGGGCAGGATTCAGTTGCTGGTATTGCTTGCCGTCAGCGATCTGTTTGTATGCCTGATAGAGATCATGGTTTTGCAGGATGTCGGTGGAGTAATCAGAAATTTTCGGCAGGCAGATATTGTATGCCTCACGCAGTACATCATTGTCTGCGACCGAATGTAAATGCCGTACGGGTGACCAGCACTTGTTCAGGCGGTCTTCCATTTCTTCGAGGGGGATAACCAGGTTGTCCCAGTTATACTGTTGGTCAAACTCGAGCAGGGCAGCCAGCTTCCTGCGATTGTCCCCCAGGACCGTGTCTACAGCCGGGACAACGTGCTCAGGTTTAATAGCGCTGAACCGGGGCAGACCTTCAGTTTCGAGTAACGGATTGTTCATGTAATACACCTGGTCCTGTTTTCGGCTTGCTATGGTAATGAATATACAGCTTATCCACCATACAGACGCAGGCTTATAATCACGGTCGCAAATGATCCAGCGAGAAAAAACAGGCTGATCAGCCCGCCTGAATAGAAATAATAACGCCGGATCAGCTTGTCCTGGTGTACGGAGGAGAGGATAAAAGGTCGGCGGGGGTCCTCGGTCTTGCCCAGGACATTTACCGCGGGTATGGTTTTGATCTCCCCATGCTGGTCGAGGACGTGTTTCAGGGCGGCCTCGCGGACGTCCTGCCACTCCTGCATGTCAATCTGCCCGTCCTTGTTGTGGTCAAATTGTTTCAGCATCTGCCGGCTGTCCGCTTTCCATTCTTTCAACAGGCTGATGACCTCCTGGTTGATGTTGAATTCGGTATTGGCGCCGCCTATAGTCTTGTACAGACCGATCGCATACAGTTTGTCTCCAGGATGCATTCTCATCTCGCTGTAACGGTAGCGGCCGCCTGAAAAGAATCCCCCGCTGAGCTTGCGTCCGCGTTGCGGCCGCGCCGTACTGCCGTACCAGGTATCCGTGATTGTCGGGACTACAGTAGCGCCATCCGGGTCGATGACGCATTTCCCGGTATCATCAATAATCAGAAACAGCTCGTCACTTGTCGCTTTTTCCACGGCCACCCACTTTGAGTTTTTTCCCGAACGGCGGCGTTCTTCCACTTTGAAACTATACCAGGTGCAGGGTGTACCGGTCAGGGGAGCGATAATCTTCGGGCCTTCCAGCACATGGCCGTGTCCGGATAGCTCAAGGTACCCTTGCGCGGCCGATCGGATCTTGGAGGTGGGTGTATCTGCCAGGACCCTGCTGCGGAGAAAGTAATAAAACCCGCCGATGAATCCGGCGGCACTGGACAGGACGGCGATACCCGCGAATACCCAAAACTCATCAGACGGACTGGACAGCGCCCATGCGCTGACTACAGATATCATCTAGACTCTCCCGCCCTGAGTTTATTGAAACAGTTCCTTGAGGTTGACGTCTTTTTTTTCTTCTTCACTGAACTCAAGCAATTGTCTGGCAAGGAAGTCGAACATCCTGGCAATAATCACGTCCGGGAATTGTTCGATCCGGATGTTGTTCAGGTTCACGCTCTCATTATAGAACTCGCGGCGGTCCGCGATGGCGTCTTCCAGGCCGGATATGCGTGATTGCAGGTGTTTGAAATTGTCATTTGCCTTGAGGTCCGGGTAGGCCTCCGCCAGTGCGAACAGTGATCCAAGGCCCATCCGCAGTTGCGTCTCG
>Ga0326597_10010618_pt1 | contig 12248 bp, 15 predicted proteins | sample RVTome_12_FD_203789 | JGI IMG/M metagenome (GOLD analysis project Ga0326597, IMG submission 203789) | Soil microbial communities from uranium-contaminated site in the Upper Colorado River Basin, Wyoming, United States - RVT100D185 | ecosystem: Environmental > Terrestrial > Soil > Contaminated >... | reverse complement strand
GTCGACCACCACCGGGAGCTGAGAGTGCCGGAAGTACAAGGCCACTCTCCCACAGGTGATGCGTGTACTTAGTGATCTCTACGGCACGCTCGGTCTTAGCTCCCGGGGGAATGCCTAGCTCTCCGCGGCGAACTTCGCGACCTTCGGCTGCACCAGCCGGGCGAAGTCCGCGTACCTCATCCGGATCACTTCGGTGAAGGAGCCCGCGTTGAACGCGATGGTCTCGTCGGACGCGAGATCCCGGTCCACGTAGACGTCCAGCCCGCTCAAGTTCCCGAACGGCGGCATGGCGCCCCGCTCGCACCCCGGGAACAGGCTCGCGAACTCCGCCTCGCCCGCCAGTTCGGCCGAGCGCGCCCCCGTCGCGTCCCGCAGCAGGTCGAACACGACGCGCTCGGCGGCGGGCAGCACGACCATCACGATCTTACCGTCGAGCTTGACCATGACCGTCTTCGCCATCTCCCGTCCGGGAATGTGCGCCGTCGCGGCGACTTCCTGGGCTGTGAAGGCAGGCGAGTGAGTGATCGTGACGTATTTCACGCGGTTCTTGTCTAGATGCTGCTTCAGCTGGTCACCCCACATGGCACACCTCCCAGGCGCATGCGCCTCGATGCAATCCTGCCCGGCGCGCCTGACGGCGGTTCGAAAGAAGGGTGAAGCATCCTTCAGGCGGAACGGGCCCGCTGCTAGCCTCCCCCGGGGAGATGAGCGACGATTCAGGGGCGATTCAGGGTGGTTTCACGCTCGCCGTCCGACGTTGCAGGCGGGAGGTACAGCCATGATTCAGCGAGCCACAACCATGCCGGTGTACGAGGTCATGACGCGGGCTCCGGTCACGGTCACTCCCGTGACCACCCTCACGGACCTGATCGCTCTCTTCGACCGCTACGATTTCAATGCGTTTCCCGTGATCGACGACCGCAGCATCGTGTGCGGCATCGTCACCAAGCTGGACGTGCTGCGCCTGTTGCGGCCCGATCAGAACCTCTGGGTTCCGGCCTTGGCCGGGGTATCCTCGGCGCGGGTGGAGGACATCATGCGGCGGGGGGTGGTGTCCGTCGAAGCCGGGGATCCGGTGGTCGTCGCGGCGGACCTGATGGTCGAAACCCGACTCCGCAGTCTCCCGGTCGTGCAACGCAAGGCCGAAGGACCCTCCCTCGTAGGCATCGTCAGTCAGGGTGACTTGCTGCGTGGGCTGCGGTTCGAGCTGGTCGAAGCGACGGCCGGCTTCGGCACTGCGGACTCGCGCCGGTGAAGGAAGTTGCACTCTCGATTCACGGCCGCTTCATGGCCGCGGGCGTAGCTTGATTCGAGTTGCTCCAGGGGAATCGGGGAGGTTCCGAGCCCGGCAACGGAAGCGGGACCGGCGATCCGAGTGATCACATCGCCTGGAGCGGTGGGGCCAATCGCGTGCCTCACCCACGACGGAGCGGCGCTCCGGCGTGCAGTGCAAGAGGTCGATCCGCGATTCGACCGACTCGCAGCGCCCGCATCGGCGAACCATGGGGCCCGTCAGGCCGCATGGGGATGGAAGCCGGAGCTCCCAAGGCCAAACCGCAAACGAACAGTTAGGCGGTCGCTGCGGGAAGAAGAACGGGGCAGTGAATCCTCGACTCCGGGTAACCGGTGCGTAGGGCGGCCCGCCCGCCGATTGCAGCTCGGTGCGGCGGGCCGCCCTTTTTTCTTCCCCGCAATCTCACGACGCGTTAATTGCGCCGGCGCAATGCTTGGGCATGACTCGCAGCGGCCCGCCTCACCCGATCTTGATCGCGTTGACCGCACTCGCCGTGGTTGCCGCTGCCGGGCGCGGGCAGACCGATCCCCGCGCCCGGATCTTCGTGCAGCGTGGGTGCAACGACTGCCACGCCGTCTCCGCGCTGCGGGTCAAGGCTGGCGCCGACGTCGGGCCGGACCTGACCTACGCCTACGGTGACGTGCTCCGCCGCTACGGTCTCAACCTCGAGTCCTTCATGGCGAATCCGACGGGGGTGATGCGGATGATGCTCGCGTCCCACCTTCGGCTCACCGTGGCGGACCGCGACCTGATCGTGCGTCTCCTGCGGCGAGTGTACCAGGAGCGGAGCGCGGACTCCGAAGGAGGGATGCCGTCCCTTCCCCCGGTCCGATCATGCCCGCCGTAAGCAGTAACCGCCTGGCGGACATCGTTCGCGACGCCGCGCATCCGCTCACGGGCGCGCCCGAGGATTTCGACCCCATCCTCGCCCTCGTCGGCGACGCCCGGTTCGTGCTCATCGGCGAGGCATCACACGGGACGCACGAGTTCTATCGCATCCGGGCTGAGATCACCAAGCGGCTAATCCGCGAGAAGGGATTTGGCTCCGTGGCCGTGGAGGCGGACTGGCCCGACGCCTATCGCGTGAACCGCTACGTGCGCGGCCGGGCGGCCGACGCGGACGGCGTCGAGGCGCTGGGCGGGTTCCAGCGTTTTCCGCAGTGGATGTGGCGCAACGCCGACGTGCTGGACTTCGTCGGGTGGTTGCGGACGCATAACGATGCCCTGCCCGAGGACGCCCGCGCCGGCTTCTACGGCCTCGATCTTTACGCGCTCCACGCCTCGATCGAAGCCGTGCTGAGCTTCCTCCGGGTGGTCGACCCGGACGCGGCCGTCCGGGCCCAGCACCGCTACAGCTGCTTCGATCACTTCGACGGCGGCGACCCGCAGGCGTACGGCTACGCGACGCAGCTCGGCATTGCACCGTCCTGCGAGGCGGCAGTGGTGGCGCAGCTCGGGGAGCTGCGGCGCTCGGCCGCGGACTACGCGCGGCGCGACGGCCGCCTGGAGCCGGACGCGGTCTTCTTCGCCGAGCAGAACGCGCGCCTGGTGCGTAACGCCGAGCGCTATTACCGCGCGATGTTCGGCAGCCGGGCCGCGTCGTGGAATCTGCGGGACCGGCACATGGCCGAGACGCTCGACGCCCTGCTGGCGTTCCATGAGGCGCGTGGGCGCCGGGAGAGAATCGTCGTGTGGGCGCACAACTCGCACCTGGGAGACGCGCGGGCGACGGAAATGGGCGCGGGGGGAGAGCTCAACGTCGGTCAGCTCGTGCGCCAACAGCACGGGCGCGATGCCGTGTTGGTCGGGTTCACCACCTACCAGGGCACGGTGACGGCGGCGTCGAACTGGGATGAGCCCGCCGAGCGCAAACGCGTCCGGCGGGCCCTGGCGGGCAGCTACGAGGCCGTGCTCCACGACGTCGGGCTCCGCAATTTCTTGCTCGACTTCACGGCGCCCGGGGCGGCCGCCGAGGGGCTCGCCGAGCCGCGCCTGGAGCGGGCGATCGGCGTGGTGTACCGCCCCGAGACCGAGCGGCAGAGTCACTACTTCCACGCTCGGCTCCCGCAGCAGTTCGACGCCATCCTCCACTACGATACGACGCGCGCGGTGGAGCCCCTCGAGCGCACGGGGCTCTGGGAGCGCGGCGAGGTTCCTGAAACCTTCCCGTCGGCGCTGTAGCTTTCGCTTCATGCCGATGTCGGCGGAGCCGGTGATCGCGAAGGGGACCTGCTTTTCCCTCTTTGCGTACGAAGTGGCGCAGGCCATCGACCTGGACGCGGCAGACCGCCGCCTGCACGCGGGGGCCGAGCGGCAGACGATCAAGCACAAGCGCCGCGCGCCGGCGTCCTTCGAGTACCGGCCGGCGCCATTGCGGGTGACCCGCGCCGGCGAGCCCCATGCGGTGGGCGGGTATCGCGCTGCCCCGGGGGTCGAGGTGGTGCTGTACGACTTCGGGGCGGTGTCGGTGAGCTACGCCATTCCGATCGAGGGCCCCCTCGGGAGCCTCCCGGCGCTCGCCGAGGAGCTGTGGGGGAACGAGTGGCTCCTGGCGGACTCGCGGCGCCAGGTCGAAGCGCTGCTCCGCGCGCTGGGGGACGCGGCAATGCGCGCGCGCATCGCCGACTTCGTCGAAGACTACTCGGTGTTTCACATCGAGGCGTTCACGGAGCCGTGCGAGGCGGCGGCCCTATGGACGGCGCACGCGCAGACGGTCGCCCAGGTGCTCCGGGCGGCGCGCCACCCGCTGTCCCCACAGGAGATGGCGGACGCGATCGCGCTGCGGCTGTCCTTCGGGCCGAACGACGCCACCATCATCGATACCGACGCCGCGGTCTTGTTCGACCCCGAGGGAGAGGACGTCCGGGCCGTGATCGAGTTCGCCAACACGCAGCTCCTGGAGATGCGTTTCCTCGATCAGCAGCTGGACGATACGCTGGAGCGCGCCTACGAAACGTTGCTGGGGCGGCCGGAGCGGCGCTGGGGGCTGGGCGGCCTCGGGCCCGACGTGCGGCGTCTTGCCCGGCTGCAGCTCGACGCCGCGATCTTGTTCGAGCAGGTGACGAACGCCCTGAAGCTCGTGGGGGATCAGTACCTCGCGCGGGTCTACTCGCTCGCGGCGCGCCGCTTTCACCTCGCCGAGTGGGATGCGAGCATTTCCCGCAAGCTGCAGACGGTCGACGGGATTTACGCGAAGATGGCGGATCGCGCGGCGACGCGGCGGATGGAAACGCTCGAATGGATCATCATCGTGCTGATCGCGCTCTCCATCGTCCTGTCGGTGCTCACCCTGACGCCGCACTGATCTGCGGGAAACGCCCGGCGATCACCCGCATGAAGTCCGTGGCCGTGACGATGCCCGCGAACTCCTCCCGGTCCAGCACCAGGGCCCGGTGGATCCTCTGGTCGAGCATGTACGCGGCGGCCTCCGCGAGGCTCGCGTCGGCCTGGACGCACCGCACGCCCGCGGTCATCGCCTCTGCGACCGTGTGCTCGGCGAGGACGTCCCACTCGGGCCCTTCGGACTCGCGGATCCGCTCGACCACGTCGGCTCCAGCGTCATCCCACAGATCGCTGAAATAGGCGGCGGGGGCTTCGGCCCCTTCCTCCCAATCCTCGGGGGTCTCGAGTTCACCCTGCTCCGGTTGCTCGGGATGCGCGGTCGGCACCCCCGGCGTGGCAGTCTCGAACGCGAGCACGTCGCTCGCGGACATGACCCCGATCACGGCGCCACTCGCGACGACCGGCGCGCCGCCGATGTGTTGCTGGTCCAGCACCTCGATCGCGTCACGCAGACTCATCTCGGGGCTCAGCGTCACGATGTCCTGCGACATGATGTCGCGGACGACGCGCGGAGGTGCGGCGGTCGTCACGCTTCCACCATCTGCTCGACTTCGTACTTCAGGTCGCCGACCATTTTGCGGAGGGCCTCGACCTCTTTTTCGAGAGCGGCGAGTCTCCGCGCCACCTGGCGGGCGGCCTGCTCCGCCGTGGGTGCCGGTCGCTTCGTGGTCCGTGTCATCGCGCCTCCTTGCGCCCGTGCGCCAACGTGCCTCCACTCCTGGGCTGAAAAGTCGTGGCGGCGCTCTGAGAGCACTGTGAGGAGAGTGGGAAGCTCTCTTCCCACGCGTCTCACGCCGCCGTCACGGCCGACCCGCGATGCTTGTGGCGAAAGGGAGGATCTCATGAGCGCAACGCGGCTGATCGAGGGTGCCCTCGACAAGGTTCGGGCTACGGCGGGGGTGAAAACCGTCTACGGTGAACCGATCAAAGTGGATGGCAAGACCATCATTCCTATCGCGAAAGTGGCTTATGGTGCCGGGGCGGGGGCAGGGGCCGGTCCGGCCAAGGCCGAGGGCGAAACTCAGAGCGACGCGGCCGAGGGCGCCGGCGTGGGAGCCTATGCGGCGCCGGTGGGCGTCGTCGAGATCTCCGAGGGAGAGACGAAGTTCGTAGCGATCAACTCGAAGAAGAAGATCGGGATTGCCGCCGCCGTAGGTGCCGCGGCGGGGATGCTGGCCGGCCTGTTCATGGGCCGGGGCCGCCGGCGCGGGTACTGAACCGCAGCAGCGCCGCCAGGCCGTCGATCGGTTTCGCGATGTCGGGGTCCTCGATCAGCGTGACCGATACGTCCTGCCGTCGGGCCTCGTCGGCGGCGGCGCTGACAATGTCGGGCACGGCGACCGGGTCGCCTTCGCCAAGGCAGTCGGCAGCGGAGAGGACGAGACGGCCCGAGCCGGCGCACCGGAACCCGGCGCCGCGCACGTCGGCCCGGACGAGCAGCGTGCGCACCTGGCCCTGGGCCAAGGCGCGCAGCACCGCCCGGACGCCGGTCTCGGCGCGGCCGGTGCCCAGTCCTTCCAGGACGGCGGCGACGAGGGCGCGTTGCGCCGCGCGCTCGTGCGCCTGACGAAGCTGCGTCGCGGTCCGCTGCACCACGGCCGGCGTTACTTCGAGCGGACTGAGCCTTGCCGTGCCAATGACCCGCTCGCCGAGCTGGGGCGGGAGGAAGCGCCGCAGGGCGCCGGCGGCGGTGCCCGGCCCGGCGAGCAGGACATCGGCGTCCGGGTGCTCGCGCTCGAATGCGGCGACTCGCTCGGTGACGGCGGTCAGGTGCCGGCGCTCCTCCTCGCGTAGGCGGCCCTGGTAGGCGTGCTCGCCCCACCCGGGGCCGCCCTGGCGGTCGCTGTGGAACTTGCCGCCGCGCATAGCGGGCGAGGCGAGTGAGGGAAGCTCGACCGTCGCGTCCGCGCCGACGTCGAAGAACCTGGCGTGTGCGCGGTCGAGCACCACGGCGAGGACGCGCATCACATGGCCTCCGCTGGCTGCAGCGTCTCGGGTTTTTCCTCCGGTAGCTCGGTCAGCGTCGCCTCGGCGAGGAGCAGGACGCTCGCCACCGAGACCGCATTCTCGAGCGCGATCCGCACGACCTTGGTCGGATCGATGATCCCGGCCTCGACGAGGTCCACATACTCACCGCGCGCGGCGTCGAACCCGAAGTTGCCCGTGCCGCTGCGCATCCGGTCCACCACGACGCCGCCGTCCGCCGCGGAGTTCTCCGCGATCTGGCGGGTCGGCGTCTCCAGCGCGCGACGCAGGATCAGGGCGCCCGTGCGCTCGTCGCCCTCGGTCGCCTCCGCGTCGCGCTCCACCGCCTCGATGCAGCGCAGCAGCGCGAGCCCGCCGCCCGGTACGATGCCTTCCGCAATCGCCGCCTTGGTGGCGCTGATGGCATCATCGAAGGCCTCCTTGCGGCTCTTGAGCTCGGTTTCCGACGGCGCGCCCACGTGGATGACCGCGACGCCGCCTGCGAGCTTCGCGAGCCGCTCCTCGAGTTTCTCGCGGTCGTAATCCGACGTCGCGTCCTTGATCTGCTTGCGCAGCTCGTCACAGCGGCCGGCGATGGCCTGCTTCGCGCCGTCGCCGCCGATGACGGTCGTGTTTTCCCGGTCCACGACGACTCGCTGCGCCCGCCCGAGGTCGTCGGTCTTTACGTGCTCGAGCTTCACGCCGATCTCCTCGGCGATGACGCGCCCGCCGGTGAGGATGGCGATGTCCTCGAGCATCGCCTTGCGGCGGTCCCCGAACCCCGGTGCCTTGACCGCCACGCAGGCGAGCAGGCCGCGGATCTTGTTCACGACGAGCGTCGCAAGCGCCTCGCCCTCGACGTCCTCGGCGACGATCAGGAGACTGCGGCTCATCTTGGCCACCTGCTCGAGGAGCGGCAGAAGGTCCTTCATGCTCGCGATCCGCTTCTCGTAGAGCAGAATGAACGGCTGCTCGAGCACGGCCTCCATCTTGGTCGGGTCGGTGATGAAATAGGGCGACAGGTAGCCGCGGTCGAACTGCATCCCCTCCACCACCTCGAGCGCGGTCTCCATTCCCTTGGCTTCCTCGACCGACATCGCCCCCTCCGGGCCGACCTTCTCGACGGCGTCGGCGACGAGCTCGCCGATCGTGAGGTCGTTGTGGGCGGAGATGGCCGCGACCTGGGCCTTCTCTCGTTTGGTCTTGACCGGCCGCGACAGCGAGCGCAGGGCCGCGACGGCCACGTGCAGCGCCCGCTCGAGGCCGCGTTTCAGGTCGATCGCGCTCGCCCCGGCGGCGACGTTGCGCACGCCCTCGGCGAAGATGGTGTGGGCCAGCAGGGTCGCCGTCGTGGTGCCGTCGCCAACTGCGTCCCCGGTTCGCGTCGCGGCCTCGCGCAGCACCTGTGCCCCGAGATTCTCTTCGGGGTCCTTGAGATCCACTTCCTTGGCGATCGTCACGCCGTCGTTGCAGACGAGCGGCTCGCCCCACTTCTTCTCGATCAGGACGCACTTGGACTTGGGCCCGAGCGTCACGCGGACCGCGTCCGCAAGTGCCGCCGCGCCGCGCAGCACCTTCTCGCGCGCGGCAGCCCGGAACATCAGGTGTGTGTGTGCCATGAGTCGCTCACGCCTCGACGTAGTCCGGCGCTTCCGCCGGGAGATGAAGGCCGTGCTGGCGGTAATACTCGAGACACTCGGCCTCGCGGCCGCGCACGATCCGCCGGTCTCTCAGGACGCCCCGCGGGGCGGTCACCGCCGTGTAGCGCCGCTCCCCCCGGCCGCCGTCCACGTACAGGACGACCCAGTCCCGTGTCCGGCCCAGCTCGTGGGCGCGCTGCGTGTTGGAAAACAACGCCGTGTAGTCGCGACCGTCGCGCTGCGTGTGCAGCACCGGGAGCCAGGCCTCGCGCGTGGGGTTGAAGCGGCGCGGTGCGATGGTGCGGAGGCTGCCCTCAGTAGCGCGCGTCCGATACTCGCGATCCACCGCCAGCAGGTCGGCGATCGGCGGCTCGGGCCTACCGTCCGACGCGGCCGGCGCCCGGATGCGACCCAGGCGCTGCGCGAGGGAGTCGCGGATGCCGGCCAGCCGTTTGGCGCCGATCATCGCCATGCCGGCCAGCCGGCCGTCGTACGCCGCCGCCTCGAGGGCCTCGAGGGTGTCGATCCCCAGCTCGTGGTGCAGGCGGTCGGCCAGCACCCCGCCGATCCCGGGAACGGACGCGAGCAGCCGGACGGCGTCGGTCTCGCCGCGCAGCCGGTCCAGCATCGGGAGGCGCCCCGTTTCCACGACCGCGCGAATCGCCCGGCCGAGCGCCTCGCCGATCGCGGGGAGCCGTTCCAGCCCCGCTACGCCTTCATCCCGCAGGATGTCGGACACCGGCAGAGCCAAGCCGCGCAGCGTCTCCGCGCCACGCCGGTACGCCTCGACTCGGTACCGGCTGGCCCCCTGCTCGGCGAGCAGTTCCGCCACCTCGTCGAAGCGGGCGGCGATCTCGAGGTTGAGTGGCACTGGCACGCCTCCAACATCGGCGGGGCTTCATGAAGCCGATTTGAGATCGACGGCAACCTTCCTTCGCGCCAGTCTCAAGGTGCCTTCATAGACCCTGGCCGAAGTTCCCACAACGAACAGACCCGAGGAGCCTATGTCCTGGGAACCGATGGTCGTGGGAGTGGACGGGTCGCCCGCCAGCGTCGGGGCCGCGGAGCTGGCCCAGCGCCTCGCGCGGATCGCGGGCGTGGAGTGCCGCCTCATTCACACGGTGCGTGACGAATGGGCGCCGCTCGCCGCCGTCGGGGATGCGAAGCAGGTGCGGGAGATGCAGCGCCTGCAACTCGCGGTCGCCCGGCAGCAGGTGACGGAGACGCTCCGGGACCGCGTGGCCCCGGAATTGCTCGAGATGTTGGACGTCCGGTTCGGGCCGGCCGCGGTGGTCTTGCAGCAAGCCGCCGAGGAGCTGCGGGCCGGGCTGCTCGTCCTTGGTGGCAAGCGTCACGGGATCATGGAGCGTTGGTTTGGGGGCAGCACGAGTCTCAACGTCGTCCGCACCGCCACCGTGCCGGTGCTCGTCACCGCCGGAGCGCCGCAGGCGATCCGGCGCGTGCTGGTGGCGGCCGACCTGTCGGCCGCGGCGCGACCGACCGTGGCGCTGGCGGAGCGATTCGCGAAGCTCGTCGGCGCGCAGCTGCGCGTGTTGAGCGTGATCGAGCCGTTGCCGGTGGTGGCGGGCGCCCCCCCGGTCGATCCGCAGGGCTACTATGAGCTGTCGCAGGAGCTGCTGGAGCGCGACGTCTGGCCCTTTGTCGCGCCGGGGGTGGAGCGGATCGTCCGCCATGGCATGGTTGTGGAGACGCTGCTGCGCGAAGCGACCGACTGGTCCGCCGATCTGCTCGTCGTGGGCTCCCACGGCAAAGGGTGGGCGCAGCGCATTCTGCTCGGCAGCGTCACGGAACGTCTGCTGAACGACCTGCCGACGTCCCTGCTCGTCGCACCGGTCGGGGCACGGGTGCCGGTGCAGCAGCGCCCGCGGGCCGAGGCGGTGGTCGCATGATCGCGGGACCGGTTGTCGTGGGCGTGGACGGCTCGCCCGAGGCCGGTGCAGCGGCCGCGGCGGCCTGGCGCCTCGCGCAGGCGGCGGGCGTCCGCTGTCACTTGGTGCATGCGACGCGCGATGTGCGAACCGCGCTCGACCTGGCGGGTACGGGCGTATCGCTGGACGACTTACAGCTGGCGATGCTGGCGCGCACGCGCAGCGAGATCGCCGCGGCGCTCGAGGACCGCGTGCCGCCGCATGTGCTGGAAGGCTTGATCGTGCGGGCCGGCCGCCCGGCGGCCGTGTTGGCCGAGGTAATCGAGGAGACGGACGCCGGTATGGTGGTCCTCGGCGGCAAGCACCACTCGACGTTGGGCCGCTGGCTGGGCGGAAGCACCGTGCACTACGCCGTGCGGCGGCTCTCCGTGCCTCTGCTCGTCACCGCCGGCGACGTGCCTCCCCGTCCCCGCGTCCTGGTCGCCGTCGATCTCTCCTATGCTGCGCTCCCGACTCTCGACCAGGCGGTCGACTTCGCCCGGCTGCTCGGCGGTCCGCTACGCGCGCTGCACGTGCTGGAGCCGCTTCCCAATGTGCCGGAGCTGCCGTTCCCGGTGGACGTGGAAAACTACGAAGCGCGGTCGCGTGAGCGGCTCGAAAAGGACGTGTGGCCCGCGCTGCCCGTGCCGGACCATCACAAGGTCGTGCGGCATGGCATAGCCCCGGATGCGATCGCCGAGGAAGCGGCGGCCTGGCGTGCCGAAGTCATCGTGGTCGGCTCGCACGGCAAGGGATGGGTGGACCGGCTCGTGATCGGCAGCGTGACCGAGGATCTGTTGAACGACCTGCCGACCGCCGTGCTCGTGATCCCCGTCCCGGCGCCGGAGCGGCGCGAGATGCTCCCCGTCGCAATGCGGGCGGGCGTTACGGCTTGATCGCCGCCCGCCGCTCCGCCTCCCGGCGAAGCCGCGGCACGAGCAGCCAGCGGATCAACACGATGCCCACGCGGGCCCAGCGCCAGTAGCGCCGGAACTTCCTCTGGGCCGCTCCGTCGGTCGCGAGTGCCCGGGTCTCCGTGCGGAACCGCGTGAGCGCGGGGCCGAGCGGCTCGGCCTCGAGCGTCCACACGATCTTCACGAGATCAGGCTCGGCGAAGGCGGCGAATCGGTCCGGCGCGACGGCCGTGAACTTGACGTCCGCCATCCACGGCTGCGTGACGGCGCCCATCACGAGCTCGCGGCCGGGTCGCTCGCCCAGCACGGCCCAGCCCAGGGCGACGGTCTCCGCCACGAGCCCCTGCCGCCGCCGCGCCGGCATCGGCGTCGCGCCGAGCAACTTTCCACGCAGCCAGAAGATCGCGTGGATCGCGGGCCCCGCCTGCATGTCCAAGCTCCGGGCGACGTCGAACACGACGTCCGCGGGCGCATGCACCAGCGTCTCGTGACGCTCCGTCACGTCAGCCGCCGGCATGAACCAATTGATGAGCCTCCCGGCCCGGGCCGCTGTGACTGTCATCTCGGCACGGCGATCGTCATTGCGCGGCGCTCCGCTTCCCCTTTGATCCGCCGGACGGCGCGGCGCATCACGAGCCCCACACCGGGAGCGATGAGGCGCCAGTAGCGACGAAACGTCCGTCGTGCGGATTCGTCGGTCGTGGCCGTCCGGGCCTCGTAGCGGAGGATCGACCCGGCGCCCACCGGCCGGACCGCCAGGCCGAGGGCGAGCTTGGCGTACCCCGGCTCGCTGAACGGCACGAACTGCTCCGCCGTCACCGGCCGGCCGCCGTAGTCCCTCCGCCAGAACCGGCCCACCGATCCGAGAACGAACTCCGTCCCCGGTTCCTCGGCGAGCGACACCCACCCCGGCCCCATTTGAGCGACGTCACCGAAGGTCACCTTTGGCGGGGCGGCGGGCGGCGGCGGCTCGCCGCGCAGCCGGCGCGCGATCATGAGCGGAAGCTCGCGCACCGCGAAGAGCGCATCGATGACGGGGTCGCGGAGATTCGTCTCGCGGATTGCCGCATAGGTATCCTCCGGCGGCGCGTCCACGCTCGTCTCGCACACGTAGGTCACGTCGTATCTGGGCAGGAACCGGTCGATCAGCATTTGCGTCCATCCT
>Ga0326597_10010617_pt1 | contig 12249 bp, 15 predicted proteins | sample RVTome_12_FD_203789 | JGI IMG/M metagenome (GOLD analysis project Ga0326597, IMG submission 203789) | Soil microbial communities from uranium-contaminated site in the Upper Colorado River Basin, Wyoming, United States - RVT100D185 | ecosystem: Environmental > Terrestrial > Soil > Contaminated >... | reverse complement strand
CCAACGAGATCGCCACTGGTGGATGTGGCACCGCATGCAGTCAAGGCAACGACTAGACCGAAAAGTAGAGTCGCGTTGAGTAGCTTCACGCTGCGTGGCACGCTGCCTCCTCGGTGCTCATCACGGGTGTCTTCCTCAACCGGGAGAGACCGATCGCAAGGGCGATCCCATTGATGCCGAGACCGACGATCATGAATGCCACCCGTGCGTCGTAGAGGAAAGTTGCCGCCGCGGTGGCCCCAAGAAACGGGAGCAACTCTGCGATGTGATGAGCGCAACAGGCGATCATCCCTGCAGAGGAGGCGCCCGTCCCGGCCGCACCAGCTCCCATGGCAGCCCCCATCAGCCTGTGGCGTCTCCGGAGTTCGGCCATCACCGTGATCTGTGCGCCGAAGCCGGCCAGGATCGGTATCAGCAGATACCAATCCAGTCGAATCTGGTCGTACAGATGCCCAACCGAACCCGAGAGCCCGCCGACGACCACGGCATAGAAGACCGCCATCCCCAATGCACCAATTGCGCCCCAACTGATGCTCCGGGCGGAGATAGCCGTCACCAGCTCCCGGTTAATCACGCTTCAGGCACCTCGGCGAAGAAGTCGGCAGCCGGCACGAACATGGTTGCGTAGTGTTTCACCCAGCGGACCTCTCGATCCGCTCCGACCAGCGCGAAGCTATGGCTCGGCCGATCGGCATGACCGTAGACACCCAGCATGCCGTACGCTTCTGATGCAGACCGGTCGGCGTCGATGAGAATCGGATCGTTGATGCCGAACCGGGATGCCTCTGCGGCCACCCGCTCGGCGGGATCGACCATCACCGGGACCAGTGTGATGCCCCGGGCGGCAAGTTCCGCTTCAATCTCAGGGATCTGAGCGAAGCAGCCGTCGCACCCGACACCCATCGAGAAATAGAGCATCGCTTGGCCGCCGCCGTTGAGGACATCGTCGAGCGCGACTCGAGTTCCGTCTGTGGTCGGCAGGGAGAACCCGGGGGCTTCGGCCCCGAGGAGACCGTGTTGTGGTTCATCGGTTGCGGTACCGATTGCCACCACGATCGCAAGCACCAGGACCGGCGCGGCAAATGCCAACCAGGACCAGCTCGATGATCGCTTCTGGCTTGGACGGCGGCTCCCTTTCCCTGCCCTCGAGCGGCTGTTGCGGCCGCTAGTGGTGGGGCGCGGAGTCGGCCGTTTCGTCTGATTGCTCATGGCAAGACCTTTCGTCTTGGACGTCGTCATCATCACCGGGACGCCGACGCCGTCCCGAAATTGCTACCGCTCCAGCGGCCAACCCGACCAACACGAGCCCGACGACCGCGTCGGGTACCGGTTCGAGTAGACGAACAACCGGAGCCAGCAGGTTCTCCAGCCAGCGGCCGACTCCCTCCTGGAAAGTGGGGGCAACGGTGACACCGGTCACCCCTACCACGATCAAGACCACCCCCATTACCACGAAGAGGGCGGAGCTCAGCAGGTTCAGGGTGTTGGTCTTGAAAATCTTGTTCCCGAGCGACCAGGTCACTTCTCGTCCCCGGAAGGCGGCCCGGTCGCCGAGCCCTAGTCGATCCCAGGCGACCGTCATCAACAGGAGCGGGAAAACCATCCCGAACACGTACGCCAGGCCGATGGCCGTTCCCTGCACCAGGTTGGGGGCTACCGCGGAAAGCGTGACCACCCCCGCCAGCACCGGAGCGCAGCAGGCGCTCGCAGCTCCCGAGAACACCCCGAGCGCGTAGACACCGGCGGAATCGGTGCGTTGCACGTCGGGCGCACCGCGCATCATGGGCAGTGCCCAGGTGATTCCCATTGCCGAGACGGCAGCCAACACCAACAGCAGGATCCCACCCAGTATGTAGACCGGACCGTGGAACTGGAGGAGTGACCGGGTTATGAATCCGATGCCAAGCGTTACCGGCACCAGCACGGTCGCCAGGCCGGCCGCAAAGATCAAAGTCAGCGGAACCAGGCGCCAGCGACGGTTCCGGACGGCGGCAGCCAGGTAGGTGGGGAACATGAACACGATGCAGCAGGGCGCGAACAACGCCACCCCCCCGGCCAGGAATGCCGCCAGGAGAGACCCACCAAGGAAGATGCCCTCCATTGCTACCCCTGTGCTTTCTCGGCGAGCTCGGTGAGGGCCTTGGTGAGCTTTCTCGCCGAGATCCGCCCGTGTGCGTGGTACCGGCCTTCGATGAGAACCACCGGTGGGAACGGCACTCGCCAGCGACGGACTATCTCCATACCCTTCGCAGAGGCCAAATCGACCTCGCTGATGTCGAGGGTGAACCGCGAGTCCAGTTCATCGAGCAATGCCCGGGCGTCACTGCAGAAATGACAGCCGGAGCTTGTCACGAAGGTGATCGATATCGGCTCGGGCCTTGGCGCCGGCTGGTCGGTGTTCCGGTCCGTGGTCGGGGCCGGTGACGCTCGATTCGTCAATCCACTTCCTCCTCGATCTCCGCCACCCGAATCGGGCCGACCCAACCCGAGGCCGCCACCCAGGGGAGCAGTTTCATCATTACCTCATGCCCCGCAAACGGGCATCGGACTCTGCGGCGTCGATCTCGCCCTGGGCATCTCGCTCTTCGAGGATGTCCACGTGGCGGTTCGCGCCCGACGACCTGCTGCCGACTTGTCTGAGCAGCCACGCAATCAGCAGCACGGCCCCGACCCAGAAGATGACCATCCAGACGGCCCCCAGCCATCCGCCGTAGTTCCACATCATCAGAGACACTCCTCTAGAACTGGACAGAGGCAAGCACACCAACATCAAGCCTGTATCCGCGCCGGCATCAAGATTTGGTAAAAGGATGTTGGGCCGCTCGGTGGACGAGAGGCTGCCGGCGAGGGCCTGGGGGCGTGACGATATGAACGCCTTGTTATCCGCCGTCGGGATGCCGCGTGTCCGCTTCCGAACGACGGTGTGGGGCGTCTTACCCGCAGGCAGCCTTCAGCGTTGCATAGGGATTGACCGCCGCCCCGCCACCCGGATGTATCTCGAAATGCACGTGTGCGGGTGTGCTCTTGGCATTGCCCGAGGTCCCGTTGAAACCGATCAGTTGACCCTGAGTAACCCCCGTTCCGGTGGTGACTCCGTCAGCCCATCCGCTCAGGTGGGCGTAGTAGTAGCTGACGCCATTGTCCCCGTCGAGCCAGACCGTTAGGCCGCCAAGCCCGCCGTTGCGGACACGTGCCACGCCGTCGACAACGGCTACCACCGGGTGGTCGTAGGCAGCAAACACATCGTTTCCTTTGTGAGTGCGACCACCGGATCGAGGAGCACCCCAATCGTTCCAGAAGGAAACCGGCGCGCCCATAGGACACACTATCGAGGGACCCGGCGAACTGTTCGTCGCGGTGCTCGTTCGCTGTGCAGCTTCTCTGCGTCGCTCTTCGGCGAGGCGCAACTGCTCGGCCTGATAGTCGGATTCAGCGTCCCGCAGGTCTGCATCAGCTGCTTGGAAGGCTTGATTCGCCTCTTGAAAGAGCGCCTCCATCTCGACGACCAACGCGTCGGCTTGTTGCTGTTGAGCGGACAATTCGGCTTGTTTCGCCACGAGCAGTTCCGTGTCCGCCTCCAACTCTCCGTTCAGAGATTCAAGGTCATTGATGGCGAGACCGTCGGTGGCGGTACTGGTTGCCAGCATCTCCCGGCCGATCAAGGAGTCGGCAATCGTATCGGCTACGAACATCGATTCGAGGCCGCCCGACACCCCACCCATGTAGAGCTCAACGGCTTGGTCCTCGACGCGCCCGCGTAGCGAGGCCGCCCGACTCTCGCCGTCGGCGACGCGCCTCTCGAGGTTGTTCACGTCGAGGATCAACGTCTCGAGCGCGTCGTTCACTATCCAATACCGCTCCGTCGCCTCGTCCAGTCGGGCCTGCACATCGGTTCGATACCCCAACGCAGCTTCCGCTTCACGCCGGGCATCGTCCACACGGTCCTCCGTCTGAGAGAACGCCGGGTTGGTACCGATCATCATCAGCAATGCAATAAAGGCTGCGGCCCACACTCGAAGACGGGTACGTCGCGGCCGTTCGGGAGCGTGAGGCCTCATGATGCACCCTCACGGAGCGGCCCAGGGTTACCATCACCGGGCCAATTTGAAGTGGTTGGGAAGTCATCTGGTCGATGCATCTGAAATACTCAATATTTTCGGCTGAGGCCCACGTTACTACGACAAATCGTCGTATATGAAACTCACCGACAGCGCCCGCCATGCCGCTGAAACAGGCAGACCGCCCGCCGGGGACCAGGCCGGAGTTGACGGGTCGGAAATACTCTGGAGGGCACCGTGGGGGTTCGGCGCCGTCTCATGTCACGGTGATCGGCGTATCAGGACCGAAACCCGGTTGAGTCGTTCTCCCCCCGAGGAGTTGGTCTCCCCGCACTTCGAGACCGGGCCTGTGATAACAGCGGCCTCAGATAGGACAATAAAGAGAGGCCGCAGCCAACTGATGGGCGTGCGAGATCCACACGGTCAATGCACCAGTCGCAGCAGCCCCCAACCCGCCAACGACTGAATAGGACAACCATTTGACCCCTGCGGTACTCTCGGAAGGGTGCTTCACCAGGGCGTGCACACGCCATCCAATCGTCTCGGCAGCGGAAAACGCGGCGGCATAGGGAGATACCGCCAGCGAGACGTACGTGCGGAGCGCAGCCAGCAACGGTTGGCTGCTGCCCAGATCCTCGACGGCGACCGCATCGGCCCATTGTTCCAGGGACAACCTGAGACTGCTCAGACTGCGCCGCATCATGGGCAGCCAGCCCACCGACCACTGCACCATGGAAACGATCGTGAGAATCGACCCGTGTCGCAGGTCCAGATGGGCCGCTTCGTGTCTCAGAACCGCCTCCACCTCCATCGGTTTCAGCGCGGTCATCAACCCTTCGGATAGGAGTATCTGGCCGGGTCTTCCCGGAACGCTCACCGCCAGCATCGATGACGTTGGCAACACGACCAGTTCGTACGGCCCCAGGCGGCTGTGAGTACCTACCCAAGAATCGGCCCGCATTCGGTGCTGCACATTACGGCTCCGTCGCGCGCCGACCAGCGCCAGACAGGCCAGTATGAGAGCCAGTGTCGCGGCCGCCCATCCCACCGCGACGTTGCCGCCCAGCACGTGCCCGGCCAGTCTTTCACAAACTGCCGCCAGATCAGTCATGCGGAATGCCCTGAGCACGGTGGGAGCCGCGGTCAGGATCAGCCCGACCTCGACCAGAGTGACCCCGACCGTCAGCGATCCGACCATCAATCTGGTTCGTTCGGGATGAGAAAGCCCATGTCCGACGCTGCCCAATGCGGCCGGAACGAGCAACAGAGCCAACGCGGCCAGAAAAAGCAGCTCAGTCATCGGCGTTCAATACCCGCATCAACTCCTCGCGATCTGATACCGAGAGTTTCTCAACGAAACGCCCAAGTGTGACGGCCCGATCGTCCACGCCTTCGAGAATCCCTTCCATACGGTTGGCGGCGTGCAGTGCCTGACTCTTGGTCGGAGCGTACGCGTAGGCCCGCCCCACCCGGTAGCGCTTGAGCATACCCTTGGACCACAACCGCGTCAGGACGGTCATCACCGTCGTATAGGCCACCGGGTGATTGGGATCCAGCCGCGACTTCACCTGGCGGGGTGTTAGGGGTCCGGGTTCTTGCCAGAGCATCAGCATGATGGCGTTCTCCAAAATCGGCTCTCTCGCCATCAACTACCTGCCCTTCCTCGGGTTGCGATCGGTCTCTCGGGCGAGGGCCGCACGCCACTCGACGCTGAGCAGCCCCTCGTCTTCGTACTACTACGCGTAAGCGTAGCCCGCCATCGGGTCGTACACCAGAAGCAGCGTTCATGCCGGGCTCAGAGTGTCAATCTGGATCAACTCAAGGGGATCTGGACACGAAAGACGGAGCCCAGAGTGACGCCGGGCGACTCTGCAGTAATCTCGCCGCCGTGACGCCGGACGATGCTGCGAGCTATGGTCAGACCGATCCCGGTACCCGCTGATGCTTTCGGATCGACTCGGAAGAACCGTTCGAACACAGCCGTGCACTGCTCATCGGTGAGACCCCGGCCGTTGTCGGCGATCTCCACCACTGCAGAGTTGTGCTGGCGGCGACTGCTGACCCTCACCCAACCGCCTTCTGCGGTGTAGGCCAGGGCATTGCCGATGACGTTGGTGAAGACCTGAGCCAGCCGGTCGGCATCTCCCTCAACGATGAGGGAGGGCCCTTCTTCGATAGTCAGGGTCACCGTCTGCGCTTCGAATTGGGAGCGGAGACGGTCGGCGGCTTCTGCGGCGACGGTGCCGAGGTCGATTCTCTCCAATACCAGGGCGTGGGCGGCTTCCTCTGCTTGGGATAGTGCGCTCAGGTCCTGGGCCAGGCGTCTCAGCCGGCGGACTTCGCGACCGACTGCTGCCGATATCTCCTCGTCCTGTTCGAATACGCCATCGAGTAGTCCCTCGAGGTACCCCTCGATGGTGCTCAGAGGCGTCCGAAGCTCGTGGGCTACCTCTCCAATCAATCTCATCCGTCGTTGCTCGGTTGTGTCGAGGGCTTCGGCGAGCGCGTTGACATCCTTGGCCAGCATGGCCAGTTCTATCTCTCGAGGGGGAACAACCCTCTCCGCGTATGAGCCGCCCGCCATACGACGAGCGGCCTCGCGCACCGACTCGAGCGGAGCGAGGATACGCCGGCTGGCGAAGGTGCTCAACGCCACCGCTGCGACGATGCTCACCGCTACGGACACTGCCAGGGCTTGTCCGAACGAACTCTCAAATGCGTCCCGTAGCTCGTCCTCCATAAACGATGACAGCGTTCCGTCCATCATTTGACTCATGCTCTCCAGATGAGACCCGAAGAAGGCAGGGGCCAGTAGCTGGACCGTCACCAGCAGGGCGAGAACGCCAAAAGCAACAACGGCAAGCTGCACCATCAACAGCCGGACTCGCAAACTGCGGAGGACTTGTCTCATCGGGGTGCTCCGACGAATTTGTAGCCCACCCCGCGCACAGTGCCAATGAAACGAGGTGAGGCTGCATCGTCACCCAGGGCCTTGCGTAGGTTGGCGACATGGACGTCAACCAAACGAGGGACTCCGAAGTAGTCCCATCCCCACACGCGCTCCATTAATTGCTCCCGCGTGAAGACCCGCCCGGGAGCGGAAGCCAGCGCAGCCAGTAGGTCGAATTCCAACGCGCTGAGTTCGACAACCTCACCGTCGCGGCGAACCTCACGGCGGGCCAGATCGACGACCAGAGCCTCGAACTTCACAATCTCGTCGGTGGCAACGCCGACCGTGCGAGTGGTCCTGCGGAGAACGGCTGAGATGCGGGCGATCACCTCACGAGGGCTGAATGGTTTGGTCACGTAGTCGTCGGCACCGACCGTCAACCCCACAATGCGATCTACCTCCTCAGCATGAGCGGTCAGCATGATGACAGGCACTTCCGACACCTGGCGCACACGACGAAGCACCTCGAATCCGTCCATCCCGGGAAGGCCGACATCCAGCACCACCAGATCGGGTCCGGTCGAATCGATCTGTTCCAGCGCCTGATCGCCGTCGATTGCTTCAACGACGTCGAAGCCTTCCGCATCCAGGTAGGACGAAAGCATGGTGCGGAGGTCGCTCTCGTCGTCGACGATCAGAATAAGGCGGCGATCCATGGTGGTCATCGTAGGGTTGATATCGATTCAGGTCGCCGATCCACGCCCCGAGATGGCCTCCCGCAACCTCCCGATCTGCGCCAATCGGATGCCTGCGGCCGACACCATTCGGGGGAAACCATCACCTTCCCTCCCGGTGTGCCAATCCTTGGTGGCGGGCGGAGTTGGGCCGGGAGGGAAGGTGATCTCACAACACTACTACTACATCGTTTAGTAGTCCCATATCTTCGAGGTAACTGGATCATTTGGAATCAATGGTCCGTACAACCAGCCCCCGCTCCCTCAGGCAGACTCCGGCTCGGCCGCCTCCGAGCTTGGGAGTCTCAGTTGTTTGAGGAGTAATGCGTTGGTGGCGACCAGGAAGCTGGATCCGGACATGGACAGGGCGGCCCATTCGGGTCGGAGAACCCATCCGAGAGAGGGTTCGAGCAGGCCCGCGGCGATGGGGAGGGCGATGCTGTTGTAGCCGATTGCCCAGGCCAGGTTCTGTCGCATTTTACGGACGGTGCCGCGTCCGATCCGGATGGCGATAGGGACGTCGAGGGGGTCGGATCGCATCAAGACGACATCGGCGGTCTCAATGGCAACGTCGGTGCCGGCACCGATGGCGATCCCGAGGTCGGCTCCGGCCAGGGCGGGGGCGTCGTTGACACCGTCGCCGACCATGGCGACCGTTTTCCCCCGGGCTTGGAGTTCTGCGATCTTGTCGGCCTTTTCCCCCGGGAGGACTTCGGCGATGACGGTGTCGATGCCGAGTTGAGAGGCGATACGGTCGGCGGTTGCCTGGTTGTCCCCGGTGAGCATCACCACCTCGATACCGAGGTCGTGGAGGTCACGGACCGTTTGGGCCGAAGTGTCGCGGGGGGCGTCGGCGATCCCGATCACCGCCACTGCGGTTCCGTCGATGGCGGCCAGGACTGCGGTGCGGCCGCCGGCGGCGATCTCTTGGCGACGTGCGGCGAGATCGCCCACCTTCACGGCTTCTCGTTCCATCAGCCGGGCGTTACCGACGATGACCCGGCGGTCATCGACGGTTGCGATGGCCCCGTGCCCGGGGACGTTCTCGAAGGTCGTAGCGGTAGCCGGTTCGACGCCCTGCTCGGACGCGTAGCGAACAACGGCCTCGGCGAGAGGGTGTTCGGATTCCCTCTCCACAGCCGCCACAAGACGGAGCACGTTGACCGGATCGCCAGCCGTGACAAAATCGGTGACCTCGGGTTCACCCCTGGTGAGGGTTCCGGTCTTGTCCATCACGACCGTGTCGATCTCGGCGGAGACCTCCAGCGCGGTGGCGTTCTTGAAAAGCACACCCCGCTGGGCGCCCAGGCCGGTTCCCACCATGATCGCGGTTGGTGTGGCGAGGCCGAGTGCGTCGGGGCAGGTGACGACAACCACGGTAATGGCGAACAGCAGTGCGGTGGTGAAGGCGGCGCCGGCCAGGCTCCACCCGATGAGGGTGAGCCCACCACCGATCAAGGCGACGAAAACCAGCCAGAAGGCGGCCCGGTCGGCCAGTCGCTGGCCGGGCGCCTTGGAGTTCTGTGCTTCTTGGACGAGCTTGACGATCTGGGCCAGGGCGGTCTCGGATCCGACCTTGGTGGCGCGGACACGGAGGGTGCCGTTGGTGTTGATGGTCGCCCCAATCACGCCGCGGCCGGGAGCCTTGTGAACGGGAAGACTCTCGCCGGTCACCATCGACTCGTCGACATCCGACTGGCCGTCCTCGACAACACCATCGACGGGAATGCGGGCGCCCGGCCGCACCAGCAACAGGTCGGCGACCGCCACCTCGGAGGTAGGCACCTCGACCTCCACGCCGTCGCGGATTACAACAGCCAGCGGTGGGGCCAGGTTCATGAGGGTGCGGATGGCGTCGTTGGCTCCACCACGTGCTCGCATCTCGAACCAGTGCCCCAACAGAACGAACACCGCCAGCATCGCCGCAGCCTCGTAGAACACCTCGCCACCCCCGGTGAGGGTGATCACCAAGGAGTAGAGCCACCCGGCTCCGATGGCCACCGCCACCAGCACCATCATGTCCAAGGTACGGCGCCGCAGCGCCGCGACGGCGCCTTCGAAGAAGATCCATGACGACCAGAAGATCACCGGCAGGCTGAGCAGCAGCCCGAAGATATCATCGCGGAGCCCAAACGGCGTCCCAACCTCGAAGTTCAGGACGTCCCTTCCCAGCGGCGACCACAACACGATCGGGATGGCAAAGAGCAGCGCCAACAGGAACCGGTTGCGCATGTCGGCTACCATTGCCTCCATCGACATCTCGCCGTGGCTGCCGTGGCCCATCACCGCATGGGGCGAACGTGACTCTCCCGCCTCGTGGCGAGGTGCCTGCACATAGCAGATGTGGTCGGGCATCGACTCACCTGCACAGTGATACCCGCATTCGATCACCCGCTCGCGCAGCTCGTCGGCGCTCGTCACCGTCGGGTCGAAGGTCACCGTGGCGGTCTGCGACACCGGGTTGGCGTCGACCGTTACGACACCAGGCAACCGAGCGAAGTGGAATTCGACCTTATGCTTCTCGGAGGCGAACTGCATCCCCCCGACCTCGAGCACTACCGTTTGGCGCCGATCGCCGGTCCGACTTGTCGTCATTGTTGATCGTCCTCATGTGCGAGTTGTGATCGATGTTCGATGACTTTCGGCGGCCGGTCTTTCACTCCCGGGTCGGCTTCCAGTCGTCGAAGGCGGCCTGATACCGCCTACCGTCTCTTTATACACCTTCTAGTCAAGTGGAATGTCAAACGACTTGTTCACCAGCGCCCCGCGGCCGATTGGAGCAGCGGGCGGGGCGGGGCGAACCTCCTGGAACTCGAATCCGCAGCCCTTATGCGGACCGCGTCTACGACACACCTTCGATGTCCCGCGCGATCTCGAGTGAAGCGACGTACGCCAGATTGGGTCCTTCCACGAGTTCCGCGATGATGATAAGTCGCTGCCGCGCCGAGAACCTCGGGGTACAGGTCGTGAGTGTCAGCCACGCACCGGGGCGCGGATCGGTGACCCACACGTCGGTTGGTGCAACGATGATGGACTCTCGAACCGCATAGACATGGCGGCCGGTAGCCGTCTCCACTTCGATGGTGTCGCCCGGCTCGAGGAAGTCGACATCGAAGAAGGGAGCTCCGTAGGTAGTGCGGTGCCCACTCACCACCGCGTTGCCGGGTTGTCCGGGAACCGGCGTCCACGGCATGTGCCCCGGCCCCACCTTGAGAGTCTGGCGCTCTACTCCCTCCATGAGCACATAATCGAGTCCAATCCTCGGAATCAGAATCCGCCCTAACGGCTCGCCTTCCTGCACCTCGGGCTCGGTGTACAGCACCGGTCTCGGCTCCGTGGCCACTTCAAGGCCGCCGGACACCGTCGGTTCACTGGGAATGGGTTGTGACAATGGGTCATCGGCCTGAGGTGGAGCATTCCCCGATAACCCGGTCGCGCGGCTCTCATCCAACCGTTGGTCGAGGAGAACTCGAGCCTCGGTCTGAGCCCGGTTGGTGATCAGATTGGTGGCGAACAACTGATACGCGAGAAAGGCGAGCAGCAGTACTCCCAGGGCGATCATTGCCCACCCGATCCGCCTCAGAAGTCGGCCGGCCATGCCCCGCCCCCGGTCGGTGGACGCGAGCGTTGGACCCGTCTCCCGATCGAAGCCGGCACCCTCAGGCCCTACCCCGTATGGCACGATAGGTTGAGATACGCCTGGCACCCGATGGCCTCCCACTCCACCTCTCCATAACAATACTACTTTATGTGGCAATTAATTCACGGAAGGTGGCGTTGCTTTCTCTCTGCCCGGAGGAGTCGGTCGGATGACGCGCTCTCCGCACACAGTCGGACATGGTGGGGGCGGCCCGGGCAGGTGTCCGGGGGCGGACAGCGCCGAAGCCAGACCAGGGCCGTCAGTGAAGCCACCGGCGAGTCGGCCTGGAAAGCGGGACGAACCAGGACCCCACGAATACATCAGTCGAGGAGGCCGAGCCACCACACACCGACACCGGCGAGGATCAACCCGCCGAGGAAATACAGCGTGTTGTGGCCACCCGGCAGAACTGCGAAATCCAGACCGATCCGGTCCAGGAAATTCGCAACCACGACTCCAATCCCCACCGACACCGCCACGATGCCAACCGGCCGCTGCCATTCCGGGCGGGACTTCCCGGGCGACGCACCGGACGTTGTGACCTGGCGGGAAGATGCTTGTGAGCCACCCTTTCGACTAGGTTTTCTCTTCAATCTCGACATACGACATATCGTAGTATTTGACGACCCGCCGAGCAACGGCGAAGCCCTGGCCGTCACGGCAGCGTGAGAGCGACACGGGTTGCTTGCTGCTCCTTCCTGAAAGCCCAGCAGTCCGCTCTGCCTGGTCGAGACATGGCCGCTGGCGGTCATCACGAGCACCGGACGCTCATAAGGTCGGGAACCGGAGTCCACACACGTGTACCTCTTGCAAGGGGTGGGAGCCGACGAACGCCTACAGCAGAGCGAAGTCTTTACTTTCCGCGCACCCACCACACGCCTCTCAAGTCCGTTGGACCGGATGCCGGTCTAGTGGCTACGGTGTTCG
>Ga0326597_10010616_pt1 | contig 12249 bp, 9 predicted proteins | sample RVTome_12_FD_203789 | JGI IMG/M metagenome (GOLD analysis project Ga0326597, IMG submission 203789) | Soil microbial communities from uranium-contaminated site in the Upper Colorado River Basin, Wyoming, United States - RVT100D185 | ecosystem: Environmental > Terrestrial > Soil > Contaminated >... | reverse complement strand
TTCGGCCAGCTGGTGCTCTACGGGCGGCTGGAAGGCTCGCCGCAGGGCGACATCAGCGCCGCGGTCGAGACGCCGCCCCACCGCAGCCTCGGCTACCGCTACTTCACCATGCACACGCTGGACGACATGCCGGAGCTGCGCGCCCGCGGCACGCGCGAGCTGATCCGGATGCTCGCGGCCGGCACGATCAAGGTGCCGATATACGAACGCATTCCGCTCGCCGAGGCGCCGCGCGCGCACCGGCTGTTCGAGTCGGGGCAGGTGATGGGAAAGTTGATCATGAAGCCCTAGCGGCCGTCGCCCGAAAAGAAAGACGCCACGCGAATGCGCGGCGTTTTTATTCGACATTGCCCGTCCGTTCTGCCCTCCGACTTCTGCCTTCTGACTTGGGCTGGCTCGCCGCTGGCCGGGTCCTGTCGGAACGGCCGGCGCCTTCCCGATTCTCCCCGGCGCAATCGGGCAATTGATTTGGCCGTCGCGTTGTCTTGAGTCAGTACCAGTACCGGGAGAATCGGATCAGCCACCGGCCATTCCGCCACCCGGCCGCGGCTGAAGCACTCTGAAATTTTGGAAAGGGCCCACTGGACCGCCCCCGCCACCCGCCCTGTTCTGCTGACCCACGTCGGCGAAACAGCATGGGAAGTGGGAGGACTCTCGCGCAGCGGGGCATGACCCTTCCGCCATCCGCCTTTCGCCTCGGAGAGGTCGGTCCGATCTCTCCCGCTCGGGCGGCTCTCAGGGGCCTCAAATTCAAAGGCCGCATGCCGTCTCAGTGCGGAACTTCTGTGCTAGATTTGAGCCATGCGCTCTGGAAAATAACAAAAATATAAATTTAATCAAATACATAAGTAAGTTTTGGCTCGGTACCAGTAATACGGACGTGCTGGATGTCGAGGAGGGTTAGTGCCGGGAACGAACGAAGCGTTTTCACGCGTCAGGATTGACGCCCAGCTCAGGGACCAAGGCTGGGACGTGCTCAATCCGAATGCAGTGCGCTTCGAGTACATGCTGCCCGACAGGACGAAGGCGGACTACGTTCTGTGCGACCGGCACGGCCGGGCGCTCGCCGTGATCGAGGCCAAGAAGGCCTCGATCAATCCCGCGGAGGCCGAAGCACAGGCGAAGGCCTACGCCGCGCAGCTGGAAGTGCCCTGCATATTCCTCGCCAACGGCGAGGAGATCCGTTTCTGGGAATGGCAGCGGGAGGCATTTCCGCGCTCGATAAAGACCTTCTTCTCGCAGGGCGACCTCGAGCGCCGCGCGGCAACGGGGAAAGTCCGGCGCGATCCGCTCACGGTGCCCATCGACAAGCATATCGTCGAGCGCGACTATCAGACCGAGTGCATCGACGCGCTGTGCCGGGAGATGAACGCGGGACGGCGCAAGATGCTGGTCGAGATGGCGACCGGCACCGGCAAGACCCGGACCGCGGCGGCCTTCATCAAGCGGCTGTTCGAGGCGAACGCGATCACCCGAGTGCTTTTTCTCGTCGACCGCATCCCGCTCGCCAAGCAGACCGAGGACGTCTTTGCCGAGCATCTGCCGGATTTCCCGGCCTATGTCCTGCGCGCGGGTCGGCGCTTCCAGGACGAAAAGCGCATCACCATCACCACGCTGCAGAGCATGGTGAACATCTATCACGAGTACTCGTCGGGCTACTTCGATCTCGTGATTTCGGACGAGTGCCATCGCTCGATCTACGGCAAGTGGAGCGGGGTGCTCAAGCACTTCGACGGCGTGCAGGTCGGTCTGACGGCGACGCCCTGCGTCGCCGACCCCGCGGATTTCGGCGACGAGGAAGACAAGCTCGCGATCCGCGACACGCTGCGCTTCTTTGAGGTGGAGAAGCCGACCTTCACCTACAAGCTCAAGGACGCCATTCGCGACGGCTATCTTGTCCCGTACCAGATCTACAAGGCGAAGACGGTGAAGACCGCCGCCGAGGGTGGGTTCCCGGTCCGCCGCAACGAGCTCGACTGGAGCGCGATGGACGCGGCGACGCGCACCGAGCTGGAAGCGTTGTTCGGCGGCGAGCAGAGCATCGTGATCGACCCCGCAGCGCTCGAACGCAAGTTCACCATTCCCGAGCGAAACCGCTCCATCGTGCGGGAGTTCCGGGACGTGATGGAGAAGGGCTACCAGGACGCCAAGGGCGTCGTGCGCAAGCCGCTGTTCGGCAAGACGATCGTCTTTGCCGTCACCAGGCGCCACGCCGAAACCCTCGCCCAGATGCTCGACGCCTCCTACGCTAGCGAAAAGCCGTCCCCGGAAATCCGCTACGCCGATTACGTCGTGTCCGGCATGGGCACGGACGACACGGTGGACGGCATGACGAAGATCCGGCGCTTCAAGAAGGAGAAGTTTCCCCAGATCCTCGTCTCGGTGAACATGCTCGATACGGGCTTCGACTGCCCGGAGGTCGTGAATCTCGTGTTCGCGCGGTTCACGAAGTCCGCCATCCTCTACCAGCAGATGCGCGGGCGGGGCACGCGGAAGCTCAAGGGCAAGCCGCTCTTCACCATGTTTGACTTCGTCGGCGTCACCGACTTCCACGGCGACGAGGACGAGCAGGGCGGCGGCGGCATCGTGGTTGCTCGCCAGAAGAAAAAGACGTACGAGCCACGCAAGCTGCTCTCGCTCGATATCAGCGACCACATTGATCCGACCACCCGCGAGTGGATCACGGTGGACGAGAACGGGAACATGGTCTTTCCCGCAGCCTCGGAGGTAAAGGCGGCGGCCCTTGGCGCGCGCTTCGAGGCCTGGCTGCTGGGTCAGGAGAGCGGTCTCAATCCCGACCAGATGCGCTGGCTGCGCGTCGTGGGCAGCCAACTCCGGGCCAATGCCGATACCGCGGAAGAATTTACCGTCGGCCACTTCGCATTCCACCCATTCACGCTGATGGGCGGATTGCCCGAGGCGATCCGGATATTCGGCGGCGAAGAGAAGCTCGACGCCCTGCTGGAGTCGCTCAATGCCGGCGTGTTCCGCCTGGATGATCCGGGGGCCACCGCTGCCCTGGGAACCGGCGCGCGGCCGTCGTAACCAAGGAAACGGAAACAATGCCTCTCACTCCCGATATGCGCCGCTCCATCGAGCAGATACGCGACTATCTGTACGGCGGCGGCTATCCCGACCCGGTGAGCAACGCCGAGCAGCTCGCGTTCCTGTTCTTCTTCTACCTGGTCGAGGGCATCGACGCCGAGAATGCGGCGCGCGCGAAGGTGCTCAAGAAAAAACATGAAAGCATTTTCGCCGGCACGTGGGAGCTCAAGAACCCGCTCAACGCGCTGAAGAAGGGCGAAAAGACGATTCCCGCGGAACGATTCCGCTGGTCGGTGTGGGCAAAGGGATTGTCTGGTGAACCCCTGGTGCGCTTCGTGCGCGACGAGGTGTTTCCCTTTTTTACGGAAATGGCCGGCAACGGCGCGGTGAACTTCATGCATGGCGCGCGCCTCGCCATCGACGAGCCGACCGTGCTGACCCAAGTCGTTACCCTGGTAGACGGACTGCGTCTTGACCGGTCGGACGCCGATACCAAGGGCGACCTGTTCGAGCACGTCCTGAAGCAGATCAAGCAGGCGGGCGAGCTGGGACAGTTCCGCACGCCGCGCCACATCATCCGCGCCATCGTCGAGGTCATCGATCCCAAGATCGGCGAGACGGTCTACGACCCGGCTGCGGGGACGGCGGGCTTTCTTGTCGCGGCCTACAACCACATCCGTTTGGCGAACTCGTCTCCGGGCGGCATTCAGACCGTCGAGTTCGACGGCAAGATGCAGACGCGCGGCCTTGGCGACAAGCTCTCCGCCGCGCAGGTGTCGGCGCTCCAGAACCAGACCTTCTTCGGCAACGACGTGGATCCCAAGATGGTCCGGCTCGCCACCATGAACCTGACGCTGCGGGGCCTGCCGAACGTCCGCATCCTGCTGCGCAACGTGCTGACGACGACGCTGGATGCGGAGCGCAAGGCCGAGTTGAGCCTGCCGCAGGAAGGCCATCACGTGGTCCTGGCGAATCCGCCGTTCGCGGGGCGCGTGGACAAGGACCGGATCGTGGATGACGTGAAAGTAGGCACGGCGACCGCGACCGAGCTGCTGTTCCTGAAGTACATGATGGACAGCCTGCGGCCGGGCGGGCGCTGCGGCGTCATCGTTCCGGAGGGCGTGCTGTTCGGTTCGACCGGCGCGCACAAAGAACTGCGCCGCCAGCTCGTCGAAAACAACCGCGTCGAGGCGGTCATGAGCCTGCCGGGCGGGGTCTTCCAGCCGTATTCGGGGGTCAAGACCTCGGTGCTTTTCTTCAGGAGGGGCGGCGCGACGGAGAACGTCCTCTTCCTGCACGCCGACAACGACGGCTACAAGCTCGATGCCAACCACGACCAGCCGATCGACGCCGACGACCTGCCGGCATTGATCGCGGCCTGGCGCGACCGCGAGGCGGGATTGAAGACGTGGGAGAAGCGCGACCCGAAGAGCGAGTGGACGGTACCGTGGTGGTTCGCCGACGCGGTAACGCTGCGCGCGAACGATTTCAATCTTTCCGCCGGGCGGTATCGCCCGATGAGCCAGCAGCAGGTTGAGCATCGTGACCCGAGGGAACTGCTCGATGAACTCGCGGCTATTGAGGCTGAGATCGTGGAAGAGGTGGAAGCGCTGCGGGTGGCGCTCGGCGAAACGGTATGACACGGCGCTTAGTGCCTCTCGCCGAAGTCTGCGAGATCAATCCTCGCCTGCCACGAGATCACGGGCTCGCCGAGGACACGCCGGTTTCGTTTGTGCCCATGGCGGCTGTGGATGAGGTGTCGGGCAACATTAGGGATGAGCAGCAGCGCGTCTTTCGCGAGGTCAGGAAGGGCTACACCAGCTTCCGCGAAGATGACGTGCTGTTCGCCAAGATTACGCCCTGTATGGAAAACGGGAAGTCTGCCATCGCCAGAAATTTGCTAAATGGGATTGGGTTTGGTTCTACCGAGTTTCATGTTCTTCGACCAAAGGCCGGTGTGCTGCCGGAGTTGATTTACTACTTTGTGAGGAGGGAGTCTTTCCGTTGGGAGGCGAAACGCAACTTCACTGGTACCGCGGGGCAACAGCGAGTTCCGGCGACGTTTCTGGCGAACGCCCTGATCCCGATTCCACCGATTGAAGAGCAGCGACGGATCGTTGATCTGCTCTCCCGGGCGGAGGGAATTATCCGGCTGCGGCGCGAAGCGCAGAAGAAGGCCACCGAGATCATCCCGGCGCTCTTCCTCGAGATGTTCGGCGATCCGGCGACGAATCCAAAGGGGTGGGATGTCCGCTCGCTGGGAGACCTTCTTGCCGAGGCACCTGTCCTCGGTACGATGGTGAAGCCCTCCACATTGAAGGCTGCGTGGTTGGACTTGCGAGTAGCAAACATACAAAACGGCGAGCTACGGCTGGATGACAAGAAGTGGCTGGAACTGCAACCCGATATGATTAATCGATTTGCTCTCAGAGCGGGCGATTTGTTGCTTGCACGAGCGATCGGTTCGCTGGATCACCTCGGAAAGACAGTTATTGTTGAGCCAGACGGAAACTGGACCTTCGATTCGCATCTCATGCGGCTAAGGTTGGACGAGACCCGCATTCTTCCAGTTTTCCTTAAAGCATTTTTCGAATCTCAGAGCGGGCGAGATGAGTTCCTGAAGCATACCCGGCGCTCAGCCGTTCAGTTCAACATCAACGGCAAGGAAATACGCCGGCTGAGAATTCCTTTGCCCTCAGTAGCAAGGCAGAAGCGGTTCGCGAATAGATGCCGTGACGTCCAGGCACTTAACGTGCAACAGGCAGATGCGCTCAACAAGGCAGAATCTATTTTCGCTGGCTTGCTTGGAGGGGTATTTTCTAGGCAAGAGCAAGTCGGAAGCGTGGCGCTAGTTGAGACTACGAATTGAGGGCACAGGCTCAATTTACCTGCCTAATTACAAACGGGCGGTCGATCTCCTCCGCCTGACCGACCGCCTGAGCGATAGTGAACGGGCGATGCTAATGGGCGGCGCTTGCGCCAAGAGAATGGTATGGCTGATCGCGTAAGGACGTCTGAAGAGCGTCGTGACTGACGACATCCGAATGACGATTATCGGCTGGCGGTCGCTCGTGCACGCTGGTGCGTTGAAAAATCTGGTGCTGGCACCTAAAGCTAGCTAAAGTGAGAATAGGTCGGATAAACGTCAACCTTCCCAGTGACATTTGTGGCGACAAGCACAATCATCCCAGCGCTGCTTCTTCCCGGAGCAGCTCTATTGCCTGAGGATCAAAAGGGGAAAAATGAGACCTATCGCGGGCCAATCGAAACGGCTTCCGGGAAAACGTTCGCCTACGTAAAGCTGCTTGATACAAAGCAGCTGATAAACGAACTCGTGTCATCGGTGCTTGGTAGAACGCTGGGGCTGCCAGTACCACCCGGCTTCATTGTGCTTGTAAGTCGCGACGACTATCCGGAATCCGAGTTTCTTGTGAGTCAGGGTCTCGAAAGGACGCTTGCTTTCGGAGTTGAATCTATCGGCCATCCGGACCTCAAGCGCCGGATCAAGATTGAAGGCGATTCAGTTGTCCAGGAATTGTTCCAGACTTGGACCGGCTGGTGCGACGCTATGACTTTCGATGAGTGGATCGCCAATAGGGATCGAAACCAAGGCAATCTGCTCCTCGGGGCACCCGGCGAAGTGTGGCTGATCGATCATGGACAAGCGTTTACTGGACCCAATTGGTTGCCAAGCGATCTTGACCCAACGGTCGTAGTTCGTAACGAAATTGCCCGAGTGATCGCCCCGCATCTTGTACTACCTGACAGGCATCGCGCACTGCGCCGCGCCATCGAGATTTCAGAGGAATGCCGGAAGATCGATGCCAATGATGTGTTGAAAGAAGGTTTTGCTGCAGCGTTTGCTTCGAGCGAGGAAATCCAAGCGCTCGGAAGCTTCATAGTAAGGCGCGTAAATGAGTTGGTGCGCCTCATCGCCATGCGCGTGGGACTTCCCGTGTTGTCCAGCTGAGGAATGGCCATGATTCCAAATCCATTTGAGCAAATTCAGTTTCCCGAGACGCGAAGCAAGCGAAAAGCGTCGTGGCTTCCCGTGTATATCGAGCCCGTGGTGGGCTCCGGGGAACGGCTTTGTATTGGCGTCGTTATTTCCGACACGCGAGAGCATCTGGTGGTCGCAGTTCCGGCGCTTGAACGCCTTGCTTGCGTATATGGAGATGCGGCGTCCGCATTGAGCCACAGTGCGGCATTGGCATTGAAGGCTCTCCGGCACAGCCTTTCAACCGACGGAACTGCGTTGCTCACTTCATTGCGCGCGCCGCTCGATGGAGTATTCATCGGACCGGTTCGAATGGGGGCCGGTGAGTCCCTGGAAGACATTGCGCGAACGTGTCTCATGCAATCTGCCTCATTAGTGGAAAAGGCGGTGGATGAGGAAGATTCCGTCGACGCAGCGGAACGCACCGCGCTGTCAACGCGCCGCCTAGAACGCCTAGTCCAAGAGACTGTTGTCGGCACGCGCCCGGACTTGGCCAACGCGTTCAACAAATCATTTCGGATCACCAAGGAGGCACGCGCAATGCGGGTGGGTTTTGTGGGACACAGGCTCGCCGCAAATTTTGGGCTAATCGTTCCTGGACCTCTAGCGACACTGGTGAACAATGCGAAGGCTAAGCTTTGGGATCTGGAGCAACTCAGAACCGGAAGTCAAACTGGAATCTTTCAAGGGCAGGTTGGTATGAGCTTCGAGCTTCTCGTGCATCGCGCTCGAAAAGATGATCCGCAGTACTCTGATCGGCAGCTAAAGTCAGTAGATGCCGCCGTCGTTGAGCTCGAGGAGGAAGCCGACAAAGTCAGCATCCGATGCCGGGCAATGATGTCGCCGGGCCAGATGGCAGATTTTCTGCTGCAGCAAGAGGCGGCGTGACGATTTGCCGCCAGCGAGAATTCAATTGTTACGGTATCGGGCGATGCGGAGTGCGCCACTCATGCGTAGACGGAGGCGCATGAGTTCAACACTGACGCCGAAGTGACGAGCCGCGGCTACCTCATCCATCATTTGAGCCGCCACCCATCTCGCCGCTTCATCTGGCACGAGAAGCACAGGCCCTAGCCATCCGGCTTCCGCCTCCAGTCGGCGGTCGTACACGCGTTGGCCGTCAGCGCAGAATGGCGGATGAGGCGGATGCTGAAGCAACGCGTGCGCCAACTCGTGTGCTAGGTTGCTTTTTTGACGTGTCGGGGCGTGGGCATCGTTATGGACGATAACTCTTCGCGCGCCGCAAAATACCGTTATCGCGGAAAAAATCTTTGGCTGACGATGGGCGAGATAGTCAACATGACCGGCAATGTCAGATAAGCTGCTGCTCAGTGAACGTAATCGTAAAACCGGAATGCAAAGGTCGTCGGCGAGACTCCAAGGACAGAGCGCTGCGGTGGAATCGAACTTGAGATCCTTGCGGACATCGAGCGCGATCCGATTGGCGTACGCCTTGAAGCCTCGCGCGAATTCCATTACTTTTTCCGATTCGCTTCGTGTTCGTAGGCGATTCGGATGATCGCTTCAAGGGCCTTTACGCCCTCGGGCTTCAGCTTGGGATCCGCTCGCAGCAAGGTGGTGATCGCTGCTAGTGGTTCTGGCGAAGCCTTCTTTGTGCCAACGAAGTTAGCCGGATTAAGCCCTGCCCAAGCTGAAAGGGCGGCTAGGCTTGGTGAATCAGGGTTTTGGCCTTGAGCCATACGCGTGAGAGTTGACGCGCTCACGCCCGTATCTGTACTCACCTCCTTCCAAGTGACCTTCCTGGCCGCCACAGTCGTTGCCAACGCGCTGTAAAAGCCTTCTGAATCAAAGCGTTTGTATACATGATCCATTGATCCTCCGTGTAGTTGCGATATAGCAATTGACAGGCTAATAAGCAACTGTTACATTGCGAACAAGCGATTGCACTTTAGCAAGTGTAGACCGTATACGCAACCTTAGGAGAAAGAACGATGGAGCAGGTAAATCCTCGCATCGGCCTTCCCGTGATCGACCGCGACGACAACCCAAAGAGAGGCCCAACATGAGCAGCGACAATCAACCGGCCGTAACGTTCACGATCGACGGCGTGGAGTACAGCAGCACGGACCGTCGCCAAACTGCAGCACAACTCCTCGCGTTGGCAGGAGTGGACCCGGCCGACCACGATCTGGCGAGAGTAGTTGGGCAGGGGCAGGTGGAGAAGCGGTTTGAGGATAACGAGGAAGTGCAGTTGACGCCCGGCGCAAAATTTATATCCATCTTCACCGGGCCGACGCCGGTGGTGTGACCATGAGTGGATTGGACCGATTCGTAGCCGACTTATCGGCACTTGGGCTTGCGTGCGAGCAGCGTAATGGCTTGGTTGTTGTATCGCTAGACGTCGAGCGGCCAGATCTGCCAGGCCCACTACAGGTTGGTGCGGACCCACCCAACGACTTTCCGAATGTACCGCCACACTGGCTTCACGCACCGCGTCAGCTCGCTATAGCGAGCGGAAACCCACAAGCCTCTGAGCTAGGGCCCGAGTGGCTAAAGTGGAGCCGACTACACCCGAAATGGAAGGGCGGCCCAAATGGCGCCAAGCTCTGGCTCGCGCACGCCCGGTCACTCGTCCTTGCGGCCACAAAGGTATGAGGCGCTTATCCGCTGCAATGGACGGCGTAACTGACGCAGCTCTTTCCGCCCATTTACTGCGAGGCGATGGTCAGGAGGATCTCTGCTTCATGATGTGGAGGCCCTCGAATGGCCTTACGAGAACGACCGCACTCCTACAGGATCCAATTCTGCCTATACGCGGGGAGCGGCAGGTGCACGGAAACGTATCATTTAACCCTGAATACGTTCTTCGCGCTGCCCGAGAAGCTGGTCGGGCTGGCAAAGGGCTCGCGTTTGCCCATAGTCATCCCGGTGGTGCCGGTTGGCAGGCATTAAACAGCGGCGATGAACTAGCCGAGTCACGAATTGCCAACGTTGCTCGCGAAGTGACCGGCCTTCCACTGATCGGATTGACATTGGCTGGCGACGGCGCTTGGTCGGCGCGACATTGGTCCGGCACCGGTCGTGGCGTGCGACCTCTGGGTTGTGAATCAGTCCGTGTCATCGGTGACGGGTTAAGAGTCACATTTGATGACTCACTCGTGGCGGTTCCGCGTCTGGCCGAGACGCAGGTTCGAACGGTACACACTTGGGGAGAGAAGACCCATGCGATGATTGCTCGACTTCGAGTCGCGGTCGCGGGAGTCGGAAGCGTTGGGATGTCAATTGCTGATGTCCTTGCGCGCACCGGCATTCAGCGGCTCGGTGTTTTTGAGTTCGACACTGTTGAAATAGTCAATATTGATCGGCTCCGCAGTGCCAGCGCCTTGGATGCCCATTTGTTGCGTCCGAAGACGCACGTGGCTCGACGGCTGTTGGAGGAAGGGTCGACGGCCGCAGAGTCTTCTCACGAGGTGCACGAGCTTTCCATCTGCGAGCCGGAAGGTTTTCGGCGGCTGCTAGACTTCGATCTTGTTTTCTCGTGCGTTGATCGCCCATGGCCTCGGCACGTGCTCAACACCATTGCATTTGCCGACCTGATTCCTGTAGTGGAAGGCGGATTAAGCGCGTTTCAGAACCGTAACCTCAGCCTGCGGAACGCGTACTGGAGTTCCACAGTAGTCCGTCCCGGGCGCCCATGCCTTGCTTGCCTGGGCCAGTACGACCCGGCTGTCGTGCAAGTCGAGCGTGATGGTAGCTTAGACGATCCGTCGTACATCGCTAACTTACCAGCGGACTCCCCTCTTCGACGGCGCGAAAATGTAGCCGCATTGTCCACTATGGTGACCGCCGCACTGCTGCAGCAATTTGTGGCATTTGTCGCGAGGCCGTCGGGTTTCAGTGACCCAGGCCCCTTGCGCTTTAACCTACGTGACCACACAGTAGAAAGGGTCACCGCAGTTTGCGATCCCGAATGCCCATATGCGATAAGCGGCAGTACAGGGGATGCTCGTCTCGATCCATCCGCACGTCATTTGAGGGCAGAAGAGGCGAGGACGCACCGCGCAGATGTCCCGCTGGGGATTAGGGTAGCGAGAAGCCTCGACGATGTCATTCGAGGTTTGCAACGTCGTGTACGTCACTTATTAAGTTGCTAGGCCCAAGTTTTGTTAGCGCCAGGAACAGCGGAAAAGCAGTGGAAAAGGGGACGCGCCCCTCTTTTATAATCCCATCCATGGCCAGAAAGAAAACATCCTCGAAAATGTTCCTGTAGAACGAGCCGTTCTTAAGGGACAGACCACTAAGGTTCGCCGATTGTTCTCATTCACGTGCGTCAGCAGAGCAGGGTGGGCGGTGGGGGCGGTCTGGCGGGCTCCTCTTCCAACCCTATTAGAGAGGCGCGGTTTCAGCCGCGGCCGGGTGGCGGAATGGCCGGTGACTGATCCGATTCTCCCGGTACCGGTACTGACTCAAGACAACGCGACGGCCAAATCAATTGCCCGATTGCGCCGGGAGAATCGGGAAGGCGCCGGCCGCTCCGACAGGACCCGGCCAGCGGCTGATGCTCGCTTCGATCCCATCTGAATGCGGGATGTCGAAAAAAACGCCGCGCAGTTGCGCGGCGTTTTCCTGAATGGACAACTCTGCGTCTTTGCGTCTCTGCGGCTAATTCAAACGCTCAAACACGGCTGAGATGCCCTGGCCGCCGCCGATGCACATCGTGACCAGCGCGTACTTGCCGCCGGTGCGCTGCAGTTCGTAGAGCGCTTTCACCGTCAGCACGCCGCCGGTGGCGCCGATCGGGTGGCCGAGCCCCACTGCGCCACCGTTGGGGTTGGTTTTCTTCGGGTCGAGCTTGAGATCGCACGAGACCGCGAGCGCCTGCACGGCGAACGCCTCGTTCGACTCGATCACGTCCATCTGCTCGATCTTCAACCCTGCCTTCTCCAGCGCCCGCTTGCTGGCCGGGACCGGGCCGATGCCCATGATCTTGGGGTCCACGCCGGCGATGCCGTAGGAGACGAGGCGCGCGATCGGCTTCAGGCCCTTCTTCTCGGCGGCGGCGCGCTCCATCAGCACCATTGCGGCGGCGCCGTCGTTGATGCCGGAAGCGTTGCCGGCTGTGACCGAGCCGTCTTTCTTGAACGCGGCGCGCAGCTTCGCCATGCCTTCGACGCTCGCGTCCGCGCGCGGGTGCTCGTCGCGGTCGAATACCGTCGTGCCCTTGCGGGTCTTCAGCTCGAACGGGG
>Ga0326597_10010615_pt1 | contig 12249 bp, 12 predicted proteins | sample RVTome_12_FD_203789 | JGI IMG/M metagenome (GOLD analysis project Ga0326597, IMG submission 203789) | Soil microbial communities from uranium-contaminated site in the Upper Colorado River Basin, Wyoming, United States - RVT100D185 | ecosystem: Environmental > Terrestrial > Soil > Contaminated >... | reverse complement strand
TACTTTCGTGAAACGCCGCCCACCACTTACGGCGGTGTCATGCAGTGCGACAAGGCAGCGTTCAATGCTTTTTTTCACGCCATGCTGGCTGAAGGCGTTTACTTCGCGCCATCGGCCTACGAGACGGGATTTGTTTCGTCTGCGCACCGCGACGCGGAGCTCGAGAAAACGACTGCTGCTGCGTGCAAGGTCTTTGCCGCCCTAAAACACAAACTCGTATCTTCGTCCCGATCGCGCTGATCCTAACCTAACGAAAGCGCAGCCCGTCGAGTTGCCTCATCGCTCCCTGGCGCGTGGTCGTCGTTGAATCCAATTGGTTTCGCAAGTCATTGAGCTCCCGGCCTGCGTTTCCCCGCCGCGCCATGGCCGACAGGTCTGCCGGATCGCGCGAAAGCGAATCCAACTCCCGCTGACTCCAGTACGTCTCATGATGCAAGTAACTTTCCCGCCGCGTGAGGCCTGAAACCGCGCCGCGCAGCCGGGTGACTTCGCTTTCCCGGGTCCCTTCCATTTCAAGCTTGTGGGCCGCCGCGGCTCGGCGCGCCTCATGCTCGGCCCGGGCCCGCCTCAGTTTCCTCGCGTGCTCGCTTTCCTCGGCTCGGTCCTCCTCGCTACGAGCCTCCCCGAAGGTCGCCGTTCCAGCAGGGTGCCTCGGGGCTGGCGTGGCTTCGTCGGCGCCAGCGGCAAACGCCGGGCCTGCCGCAGGCAGCGCCAGCGTTAACGCGGCGACAATAGCCCGTATCCAGTCGATTCTCATGTTGGCAAGTGCTCCTGAAGCGCCACGCCAGTCGCGGCACGGCGGCGGCTAGCGCAGCCCGGAAATATACTCGGCGACGGCTTTTATTTCGTCATCGGAAAGCCTGGCAGCGATAGCACGCATCATGCGGGCCGGGTCATTGGCACGCTCACCACTGCGAAACGCCTTGAGCTGCGCTGCGATATATTCAGAATGCTGCCCGGCCAGTCGCGGAAATTGTGCCGGCACGCCGGCGCCATTGGGAGAGTGACAGGCCGCACAAGCCGCTACGCTCTTGGCCAGAATACCGCCACGGTAAATCTCCTGACCGCGATCCACCAGTTCGGGATCGCTGGCGGCGCGCGGGACGGCCTTCTGGCCTGCGAAATAGGCTGCGAGATTGGCCATGTCATCGGCCGAGAGGTTCGCGACCATGCCGGACATCACTGAACTGGCACGCTCTGCCGGCTTGCCATTACGCGGCTTGAAATTGGCCAGCTGTTTAAGCGTGTATTCGGGATGCTGGGCGGCGAGTGTCGGATTCACAGCGATGGCGCTATTCCCGTCGACGCCATGGCACGCGGCACACACTTGCGCTACGATCGGCTGTGCCTTCGTAGGGTCGCCTTTCATCCCTTGTGCATAGCCCGACGAGGGAAGCAGTGCGCAAGCCAACGTCGCCATGGCCAGGCGATAATTCATTCGTGCTCCTTGTTACTTCGGAAAACCGGGCAAGCGCGTATTGTATAGTAACGACCTTTGAACACGCCAGTTTGTGAGCGAAAACAAGCACTCATGCCGGTATTTCGACAAGCGGCGTTCGTTCTGGCAGCGCATGATTTGGCGCAATTGCCCCCAGCGGCGGGCGTCGAGATTGCCTTCGCGGGCCGCTCCAATGCCGGCAAGTCGAGCGCGATCAACGCAATCGTTCGCCGCCGGCGCCTGGCATTCGTCAGCAATACGCCCGGACGAACGCAAGCCATCAACTTTTTCAGCCTGGGGAAAGACCGCTTTCTCGTGGATCTGCCCGGTTACGGGTATGCCGCCGTATCAAAGGAGGAAAGACGCGGTTGGGGAACGCTAATAAGCACTTACATTCAATCAAGGCGATCGCTACGCGGGCTGATCGTGGTCATGGACGCGCGGCACCCGTTTACCCCCCTTGATCTACAATTGCTCAACTGGATCGCGCCGCTCGGGACACCGAACCATGTGCTGCTCACGAAGGCGGACAAACTTGGCAAGCGCGAGGCGGCGACCGCACTCAGCAAGGCGGAGGGCATCGCGAGTCAATGGGCGCAGTGCAGTGTGCAGCTCTTTTCCGCCACAACGGGACGGGGTGTGGAGGCGGCCCAAGGTGTCATCGCCCGGTGGCTACGTGAGGCGCGCCCATAAAAAACCCCCGGTTAAAGGGGAGTAAAACCGGGGGCGAAAAAGGCCTTAATAAGGATTAAGGCGCCCGCTCAGGGAGGAGAAGCGGGAGACGACTTTCGCCGTCTACTCTTTACGACGGCTATAATCCCAAATAGTTCCCGTTGCGGATCAGAGGAAAGAAGTCTTTACTTTTCAGGCTATTGACAGTGCATACCCCAGGCCGTTTTCCCCAGCGTCGGATGCGCCGCATGCGGCGGGACGAGTTTTCGCGGCGCCTCATGCGCGAAAATCAGCTCACCGCGGACGATCTCATATACCCGGTCTTCCTGATGGAGGGAAAAACCCGCACCGAGGAAGTGGAATCCATGCCCGGGGTCTTCCGCCACACGATCGATCAGTCGCTCCCGCTCGCGGAAGACTGTCTGAAGCTGGGCATTCCCGCGATCGCGATTTTTCCGGCGATCGACCGCGGCTTGAAAACCGCCGACGGCAGCGAGGCAGCAAATCCCGAAGGTCTCGTGCCTCGTGCTGTAACGGCCCTCAAGAAACGCTTCCCCGATTTGGGCGTAATCACTGACGTCGCGCTCGATCCATATACTACACACGGCCACGACGGCATCATCGATCCCGCCGGTTATGTGCTCAACGACGAAACGCTCGCGATGCTCGAACGGCAGGCTCTCGTCAACGCAGCAGCAGGCGTGGACGTGATTGCGCCGTCCGACATGATGGACGGCCGGATTGGTGTAATTCGCGCCGCTTTGGACAGCAAACGCTTCATCCACACCCGGATACTCGCTTACTCGGCGAAGTATGCCTCCGGATTCTACGGGCCATTTCGGGACGCGGTAGGCTCGGCGCAGAATCTGGGGCGCGGCAGCAAGCTCAACTACCAAATGGATCCCGCGAACAGCGATGAGGCGCTGTGGGAGGTGGGGCTGGACCTGGAAGAGGGCGCTGATATGGTGATGGTGAAGCCCGGTCTGCCATACCTTGACATCATTCAGCGTATAAAACACGAATTCAAGGTTCCGACCTATGTTTACCAGGTCAGCGGCGAGTACGCCATGCTCAAGGCTGCGGTGCGCAATGGCTGGCTCGAAGAAGAGCGCTGCGTCATGGAGGCGCTGCTCGCATTCAAGCGAGCGGGCGCCGACGGCATCCTGACCTACTTTGCCCGTGATGCCGCGCGCTGGCTGAAGGAATCGTAAGCAACGCTTACAGCAAGTCTTGCGCGAGCAGCGCCTCGACCGCCTGCGCTTTGGCACGTTCCATGGATTTTCCGCTCGGGCTGGTCTTGAGCGGCAACCGCAGATCGCTCGGGGAAAAAACCATAATCCGGATTTCGATATCGCCATCGTTAATGGTGAAAACCGGTATCGTGCGCGGATCCTCTCCTGAGTAAATCGAGCGTTGGCTAGCCTTGTACGGAATACCCCGGTCGATCAGATAGAGTTCCAGCGCCTTCACACTGTCGGTAAAGAGCTGAAGATCGACATCGGCGTACTTTCCGGCGCTGCCGGTCAGCACCGAACCGGTCAGGTAGGGATTGAACTGCTCCAGTTGCCGCATCGCTTTAAGCGCTTTTTCTCGGAGTTGCTTCACACGTAAGAGGTGTTCATTGGGACCGAAGAGTTGCTGATACGTACGCAGCGCGGTGTCAATTTCCTCATTGGTCGGCAGTTGGCGGGAATCGGGCGCACCGGCCTGCCGCGCCGCCTTGCGTTTGGCGAGTGCGTGGTCTTCAATGCCGTCTTCCGCCATCAGTCGCGCCGCAATATGCGCGATGCGGCTACGCATGTCATTGCGGGTGCGTTCCTTCGCCATGTCGCTCACGCTAGAACAGTTGGTTTCTGACGTCTTCCGACGGATTGTCACCACCCAGCACGGCGCTCGCGACCGCATTCTCGGGTGGCGGAAATTCCTGGTAAAAAAAATCCGCGATCCCGGACTGCCCCTCCGCTACGCGCAGCCCGGTATCCGGATCGACGCGGGCCGAAACGACCCCTGCCGGGGGCGCAAACAATTGCTCGGGCACGCCATTGAGCGCCGTCCCCATATAGCCCATCCAGATCGGCAGCGCCGCGCTGGCCCCGGTTTCGTTGCGGCCCAGCGTGTGCGGAGTATCGAAGCCAATCCAGGATACCGCCACGACATCGGCGTTGTAGCCGCAGAACCACGCATCGATGAAATCGTTGGTGGTGCCCGTTTTTCCTGCGAGGTCGTTACGACCCAGCTTCATCGCGCGTGCCCCAGTCCCCATCCGGACGACATCGCGCATGATGCTGGTCATGATAAACGCGTTGCGCGCATCGATCACCCGTTCGGCGTTTTCGCCCGCGCGCTGCGGAAGCGCTTCCATGACCATGTTCCCGCGCGCGTCCACCACACGCTCGATGAAATAGGAAGGCACGCGGTAACCGCCGTTGGCAAAAACCGAATAGGCCGAAGCCATTTGCATCGGCGTCACGTTGCCGGCGCCAAGCGCCATCGTGAGATAGGGGGGATGCAGCTTGGAATTGAAGCCGAAGCGGGTAATGTAATCCTGCGCGTAGTGCGGACTGATCGCCTGCAGGATGCGAACCGATACCAGATTTTTCGACCTCACGAGCGCGGTACGCATGCGCATCGGGCCCTCGAACTTGCCATCGTAGTTCTTCGGCTCCCACGGCTCGGAGCCGGTCTGGGCTGCGGTAAAAGTCAGCGGCGCGTCATTGATGATGGTGGCCGCGGTGAATCCTTTCTCGAGCGCCGCCGAATAGATGAACGGCTTGAAGCTCGACCCAGGCTGTCTTAGCGCCTGGGTCACATGGTTGTACTGGTTACGGTTGAAATCGAACCCGCCGACCAACGCGCGGATCGCTCCGCTTCGGGGATCGGCTGCGACGATCCCCGCCTCCACTGCCGGCAGTTGCGTAATCTGCCACCGCCCTTTTTCGCCAAGCTGGACGCGAATTATGGCGCCGCGGCGTACGCGCTGATTCGGACTCGCCTTCTCTCCCAGCATGCGGCTCGCGAACTTCAGCCCGTCTTCGGCGATTTCGACGATCTCGCCGCCCTTGCGATATGCCCTCACCCGCTTGGGGGTTGCCTCGAGAACGACCGCGGGATTGATATCGTCACTGTCCGCCGTTTCCTGCAACGCGTCTTCGAGTGCTTCGTCCGAAAGCTTCGCCGGCAAATCGACGAAGCTTTCGGGGCCGCGGTAGCCGTGCCGCCGGTCATAGTCCTGAACGCCCCGGCGCACCGCCGCATAGGCCGCTTCCTGGTGCGGCGTTGACAGAGTGGTGTATACCTGGAAGCCTCGCGTATACGCGTCTTCGCGATAACGTTCATACATCGCCTGGCGCACCATCTCCGCAAAATGTTCCGCCCTTGCAGCGAATTCCGCGGCATCCCTCTTTATCGTAATCGATTGCTTGTCGGCTTCGGCGACCTGGGCGTCGGTGATCATTCCCAGCTCGCGCATGCGCCGCAGCACATACTGTTGCCTCAGCTTGGCGCGTTTCGGATTTGCGAGCGGATTGAATCGGGACGGGGCCTTCGGCAGACCGGCCAGCATCGCGTGTTCGGCAAGGGTAAGAGCGCTCAGGGGCTTACCAAAATAGCTCTGTGCAGCGGCCGCAAACCCGTAGGCGCGCTGTCCGAGATAGATCTGGTTGACATAGAGCTCCAGAATCTTATCTTTGCTCAGGTTGTGCTCGATCTTGAATGCCAGCAGCATTTCGTTGAATTTTCGAGTGAGGGTTTTTTCCTTCGAGAGGAAAAAATTGCGCGCCACCTGCATCGTGATGGTGCTCGCGCCCTGGCGCACGCCACCGGAAACGAAATTGGACAATGCGGCGCGCGCGACACCGACATAATCGACACCGCCGTGCTGGTAAAATCGCTCGTCTTCCGCAGCGAGAATGGCGGCAATCATCTGCTTCGGCACCTGACCGATTGTCACCACTGCACGCCGCTCCTCCCCGAACTCGCCTATTAGCCGGCCTTCGGCGCTGTAAACGCGCAAAGGGATCTTCGGACGATAATCGGTGAGCGTTTCCAGCGACGGTAATGTGGGATAAACAACTACTGCGGCGAACGCAATGAGAATTAGCCCCGCCGAGGCAGTGGAAACTACTAGTAATAGTGGAAATGCCCACCAGCGGACAGACATTTAGTAGTACTACCTCTGTTCAAGCAAGCGACTGACGCGGCGCGCGCGCGCGCCATCTGAGACATAAGGCGTTGCAAAGCGCGCGAAATTCATGCAGTGTAGGTTATATTACGAAGCAGGCCGCCATTATAGGGGTTCGGCGGGACGCACAAAATAAAAACAAAACACTTTACACGTTGTATAGTTGTTGCTAGCATTTAAAGTAAACTATAAGGCTTCGTGCCCAACAAACTTATGTTCAAGGGAAAAGTGAATATTAACTTGGAGGCATTGGAGGGACTGTTCAAGCCTCAGACTCCGCCACTGATCGGTACCGATATCAGTTCGTCTGCGATCAAAATGGTGGAAATCGCCGAGGCAAGCAAAGGCATCTACCGGGTCGAGCGCTACGCGGTTGAACCGCTGCCAAAAGAATCCGTAGTCGACGGCAACATCAACAACCTCGACGCCGTCAGTGAGGCGTTGAAACGCTGTCACAAGCGCTTGGGCAGCGGCATCAAAAACGTCGCCATGGCGCTGCCCAGCGCTGCCGTCATCAGCAAGAAAATCCTGGTTCCCGCCGGCCAGCCCGAAGAGGACCTCGAGCTGCAGGTCGAAACCGAGGCTAATCAGTATATTCCGTTCGCGCTCGACGAGGTCAATCTGGATTTTCACGTCCTCGGGCCCGCACCCAACAGTCCGGAAGACGTTGAAGTGCTGATTGCGGCGTCGCGCAAGGAGAAGATCGAGGACCGGATCGCCGCTGCCGAAGTTGCTGGTTTGAAAGCGGTCGTGATGGACGTCGATATTTTCGCCAGTCAGGCTGCCTTGAACCTCGTCGAAAGCCAGTTCCCTGATAAAGGCAAGGACCAGAATATCGCAATCGTCGACATCGGCGCCACCGTCATGAACGTCAATGTGCTGCGTAATGGTCAGTCGATATACATGCGGGAACAGCCATTCGGAGGCAACCAGCTCACCCTGGAGATCCAGAATCGCTTCGGTTTGACGCCTGAGGAGGCCGAGGCGGCCAAACGTGCGGGTGGATTGCCCGAAAACTACGACTCCGAAGTACTTCAGCCGTTTTTGGACATGCTTGCGCTGGAGGTTGCGCGCGCGCTCCAGTTCTTTTTCACGTCGACGCAGTACAGCCAGGTAAACCATATCGTACTGTCGGGCGGTTGTGCCGCGATCCCGGGTGTCGACGTGGCCGTGACCAAACGCACGCAGGTCAACACCGTGGTCGCCAACCCGTTCGCGAACATGGCGTTGTCGTCCCGAATCAAGCCCAAGAATCTCGCGCAGGATGCGCCGCTGCTGATGGTGGCGTGCGGCCTGGCGATGCGGAGGTTCGATCCATGATCCGCATTAACCTGCTGCCCCACCGGGAGATCCGCCGCAAGCGGCAGCAACAGCATTTTTTCATCATGCTGGGCGTCGTCGCCGCGCTCGGCATCGCGATATGGTTCGCGGTTTCATATGTTTATCTCGCAGGCCAGCTCAGCGACCAGCAGGCGCGCAACAAATTTCTGCAGGAAGAGATCGCGAAGCTCGACAAGCAGATCGCGGAAATCAACAAACTGAAGGAACAGACCGCCGCGCTGCTCGAACGCAAGCGGGTGGTCGAGCAATTGCAAGGTAACCGCTCCGAAGTGGTGCATCTGCTCGATCAGCTCGTGCGACAGCTGCCCGAGGGTCTATACCTGAAGGCAGTTAAGCAGAACGGCGCCCGGGTGACGATCAATGGATACACCCAGTCCCAGGCGCGCGTATCGACACTGATGCGCAATCTGGAATCCTCGCCCTATCTTGAGGGTCCGGGGCTGGTCGAGGTGAGGGCAATCCAGTTGGGCGGAACGCGGACTAACGAGTTTACGCTTAACGTCAACCTCACCCGGCCCAAAGCCGATGACGGCGCCAAGCGGGCGCCGAAGCCGGCTGCTGCCCGGAGATAGAACGATGACCCTTGACGAACTGAGGCGGCTCGACCCGAAAAAGATCGGGTCCTGGCCGGCACTGCCAAAGCTCGGCGTGCTGGTGCTTGTTCTTGCGGCGATCCTGGTCGCGAGCTATTGGTTTGATTGGCAACATCAGATCGAGCAGATCAAGGCCGAAGAGCAGAAGGAGGAAAAGCTGCGCGCGACTTTCCTCGAGAAGAAGAAGCTCGCCATAGATCTTCCCTTGTACAAGAAACGGCTCGACGACATAGAAAAGCAATTCGGTGCCCTGCTTAAGCAGCTGCCCGGCAAGTCGGAGATGGATGCGCTGCTCATCGACATCAATCAGGCGGGACTCGGCAGAGGTCTCCAGTTCGAGCTGTTCAGACCTGCGGCGCGGGAAACGACGAGGGATTTTTACGCCGAACTTCCCATCACAATCAAGGTCACCGGCAGCTACCACGACATTGGGGCATTTGCGAGCGATATCGGCAAGCTCTCGCGTATCGTGACGTTGAACGACATCGCGCTTGCCACGGCCAAAGACGGCTTGGTGATGGACGCCACGGCGAAGACGTTCCGCTATCTCGATGAAGCCGAGGTAGCTCAACAGAGACGGACGACGAAGCCCAAGCCGGGAGCGAGAAAGTAATGCGTGCCAATATTCTTTTAATCCTGCTGGGATGCCTCGCGCTTGCCGGGTGCGGAGACCGGCATCTGGAGGACGTAAGGAAGTTCGTGAAGGATTCGGACAAGCTTCCGGGCGGCCGTATTCCGCCGTTGCCGGAAGTGAAGCCGTATGAGGCCTTCGCCTACGAGGCTTTCGACCTGGTCGACCCCTTCAAGCCGCGCAAGATCGCGCCGCCGAAGGCGGTGGCCGGAGCAGGCGGCATTCAGCCGGATTTCAACCGGCGCAAGGAACCGCTGGAGGCCTATCCGCTTGAGAACCTGAAGATGGTCGGCACGCTGCAACAGCAAAAAATCATGCACGCGCTCGTGAAAACGCCGGACAACAACCTGTTCCGTGTCAAGGCCGGCAACTACGTGGGGCAGAACTTCGGCCGTATTACCGGCATCTCGGAGACCACGATTGCGCTCAAGGAAATTGTTCAGGACAGCAACGGCAGCTGGGAGGAAAAAGATCAGGCGCTTCAGCTGCTCGATTAATTGGAGGCAAAAAGATGAAAACCAAATTCTCCGCAACAATGACGTCCTGCGCATGGCGGACGATGCTGACGCTGTTTATTGCCGCAGTCATCGTTCCGGCATGGGCACAGGAGAACAGCATCGAGTCGATCGACGTTTCCCCGCAGCAGGCCGGCAAGATAGTCCTCAAGGTGACGCTCAAGGCGCCGCCCGCGAGTCCGCCTGCCGGCTTTTCGATCGCCAATCCACCCCGTATCGCTTTCGATTTCCCCAACACGACCAACGCCTTGGGACGTAGCGTCCAGGACGTCGGCGGGGGAGACCTGCGCCGGATCAACGTGGTCCAGGCGAGCGGTCGCACGCGCATGGTTCTCGATCTGGCAAAGGGCTTGAGCTACGACGCCCGGATTGACGGCAGGACAGTCCTGATTACCCTCCAGGACACCGCTGCGGCAGCCACGGCCGGTACAGCATTGAGCCAGCAGTTTGCCCAAGCGAGCCCCGGTGACCAAAAGCACGGTGTGCGCGACATCGACTTTCGCCGCGGCGGCAGCGGTGAAGGGCGGATCGTAGTGGATCTTTCTGATAATGCAGTTGGGATAGATATCCGGCAACAGGGACGGTCGGTTATTGTCGATTTCGCGAACACTACGCTTCCGAAAAGCCTAGAACGGCGGCTGGACGTGACCGACTTCGGCACGCCGGTACAAACCATTGACGCCCGGATGCAGGGAAACAGCGCGCGCCTCGTGATCACACCGCGCGGCAACTGGGAGCACTCGGCCTACCAGACCGACAATCGTTTCATCGTCGAGGTCAAACAAATTGTCGAAGATCCCAACAGGCTGGTGCAGGGCAGCCGGCCCGGCTATCAGGGGGAGAAGATTTCGCTCAATTTTCAGAACGTGGAAGTGCGGGCGGTGCTGCAGGTGCTCGCGGACTTCACCGGCCTCAACATCATTACCAGCGACACGGTCAGCGGCAGCCTGACGCTGCGGCTGAAGGACGTGCCGTGGGATCAGGCGCTCGATATCATTTTGCGGGCGAAGGGCCTGGATATGCGCAAATCGGGCAACGTGGTGTGGATTGCGCCTCGTGATGAACTTGCCACCAGAGAAAAGCTCGCCTTGGAAGCCCGTCAGCAGATCTCGGAGCTGGAGCCGACGCACACCGAGAGCTTCCAGCTGAATTACCAGAAAGCACAGGACGTGCGGGCGTTCCTCAGTACCGGCACGCAACGCATCCTGTCCAAACGGGGCAGCGCAGTGGTCGACGCGCGCACGAATACCGTCTTTGTCCAGGATACGCCCACGCGACTCGAAGAAATTCGCAGACTAATACGCCAGATTGACATTCCGGTACGCCAGGTAATGATCGAGTCGCGCATCGTCGAAGCGTCCGACACTTTTAGCCGAAATCTCGGAGTACGGTTCGGCTATACGGAAGATAATCGCGGCGGCAACAACCGCTCGATAGGAGCGGGGATAAGGACCGGTATCGGTGCCGAACTGGAGACAACCGGACAATTGCATGGGGTTGTCGAAGGTACGCCGACGTTGACGCCGGGATCGCTGAACGTTAATTTGCCTGCGCCAAATATTGCCGGTGCGCCCGCCGGCGTGTTTTCGTTACTCATGTTTAACCGGGATCTCAGCAGGCTGCTCGCATTGGAGGTTTCGGCATTGCAGGCTGACGGTAAGGGAAAAATCATCTCCAGCCCGCGCATCATAACAGCCGACAAGAACGAGGCCACGATCGAGCAGGGCACGGAGATTCCCTATTCGCAGGCCACCTCGAGCGGCGCGACTGCTGTGCAGTTCAAGAAGGCGACGCTGTCGCTCAAGGTCAAGCCGCAGATCACGCCCGACGACAACGTGATCATGACCCTCAAGGTGAATAAGGACAGCGTGGGTCAGATCGTCGCCACCGGTACCGGAAGCGCCCCCTCTATCGACACCAAACAGATTGCCACCGAGGTGCTGGTCGAAAATGGTGGCACGGTGGTGATCGGCGGAATTTACATTCAGGAGGAGCGGTCTTTGACGAATAAAATCCCGGTGCTCGGTGATCTGCCGTACGTCGGCTTCCTGTTCAAGAATAACCTCAAGACGGACAACCGGAATGAATTGCTGATCTTCATCACGCCGAGGATTCTCAAGGAAGCGCTGACCCAGCGCCAGTAAGATTCTTCACGAAGATAAAGAGCGGCTCAGGCCGCTCTTTTGGTTTGTGGTGCCGGCGCAGCTCGTCGTTATGCCCGCCCGCCATTCCGTTAGAATCGCGCTATGAACGGACGCATTGAAAGCCCCCCACAACGCGCCAGTGTGCCAGGCAGCGTCTTCCTCGTCGGTTTGATGGGTGCCGGCAAGACATCCGTCGGCCGGACGCTCGCCAAACGCTTGCGCAGGGCGTTTTACGACATGGACCAGGAAATCGAGCGCTCAACGGGCGTAAAGCTTCCGCTGATCTTTGAGATCGAGGGGGAGGCCGGCTTTCGCGCGCGCGAGTCGAAAGTTCTGGCCGAGCTCGTGCAGCGCAAGGATATCGTGCTCGCGACGGGCGGCGGTGCCGTCCTGTCGGAACCGAATCGGCGGCTGCTCGCCGAACACGGCACGGTGATTTATCTGCGTGCCGCGCCGCGCGATTTGTGGCAACGCACGCGTCACGATAGAAACCGACCGCTCCTCCAGACCGACGATCCCCTGGCGAAGCTGCAGGAGTTGTTCGAGCAGCGCGATCCGCTTTATCGCGAAATCGCGGATGTGGTGGTGGACACCGGCAGCCAGAGTGTGGGCCTGCTTACGCACCAACTGGAACTGCGCTTGATGCGGCTCACGGCAGGGCCGGAGATACCAGCCGCGCGCTGAGCCGCGGCCGCCGGGCTTGATGGAGTATCGATGCAGACCCTGACTGTCGCC
>Ga0326597_10010614_pt1 | contig 12251 bp, 10 predicted proteins | sample RVTome_12_FD_203789 | JGI IMG/M metagenome (GOLD analysis project Ga0326597, IMG submission 203789) | Soil microbial communities from uranium-contaminated site in the Upper Colorado River Basin, Wyoming, United States - RVT100D185 | ecosystem: Environmental > Terrestrial > Soil > Contaminated >... | reverse complement strand
TATCAACCTGGACCTTTCAGAGATCGGGATCTTGATATGTTCGTTTCGTGAGTCCTTTTCGAAGGACCCCTCCGTGGACACGTGTGGGCCTGGGCGGATGACCGACAGCCCGCGCGCCTCGGCGAACAGGGTCGGATTATCATCCGTGCAGCGGCGTGCGGTCAAGGAAGGGCCACAGGGCAATGGGGCGTCACGCTCATCGAGACCCGCCCCCGCCCGGCGTTCTGCTATCATCCCCGCATGTTCATCGTGGGTATCGACGTCGGCGGGACCTTCACGGATCTCACCGCCGTCGACGCGGGCACCGGTCGCGTGGTGGTGACCAAGGTCCCCTCGCTGCCGCGCAACGAGGCGGCCGCCGTCCTCGCCGGCCTCCAGGCGTTGAACATCGCGAGCCGGGACGTCCGGCGGCTCGTCCACGGCACCACCGTCGGCACCAACGCGGTGCTCGAGCGGCGCGGCGCGCGTGTCGCCGTCCTGACCACGGCCGGGTTCCGCGACCTGATCGAGATCGGTCGGACGAAGCGGAATATTCCCGCCCTCTTCGTCCCCACCTTCGTCCGGCCCAAACCGGTAGTGGATCGACGACTCCGGTTCGAGATCACCGAGCGGCTCGCGGCCGATGGCTCGGTGCTGGTGCCCCTCGACCCGGCCGGCGTGGAGCGGGCCATCGAAGCCGCGCTTGCCGGCGGGGCCGAAGCGCTCGCGATCTGCCTGCTCCACTCGTACCTGAATCCGGAGCACGAGCGCCTCGTGGCCGACGCGGCCAAGGGCCGTCACCCGGGCCTGCCCGTGTCGTGCTCCGCCGAGGTGGTGGCCGAGTACCGTGAGTTCGAGCGCTTTTCGACCACAGTGCTCAACGCCTACCTCCAGCCCCTCATGGAGAGCTATCTCACCGGGCTCGAGGAGTCCCTCCTCGCCACCGGCTATGCGCACGGCATCCTCACCATCGCCTCGAGCGGCGGCACGATGACGACGGAGACGGCGCGTCGCCTTCCGATCAAGACCATTTTTTCTGGGCCCGCCGGCGGCGTCAGCCAGGCGTGCTTCGTCGGCGCGGCGACCGCCATCCGGGATCTGATCACCTACGACATGGGCGGCACCTCCACCGATGTCTGCCTCGTTCGCAACCTGGCTCCGCTCATGACCTCGGACGGCATGGTCGGGGCCTTCCCCGTCAAAGTCACCCAGATCGACATGCACTCGGTCGGCGCGGGCGGCGGCTCCATCGCCTCGCTCGACGTCGACGGCAGCCTGCAGGTCGGGCCACGCAGCTCGGGAGCCAGACCGGGGCCGGCGGCCTATGGCCTGGGCGGCACTGAGCCCACCGTCACCGACGCCAACGTCGTGCTGGGACGCATCGGGACGAACCGACGGCTCGGAGGCAGCATCGCCATCGACCCGGCACGGGCCCACGACGCCATCGCCGATCTGGCGGCGCGCATGGGCGGATCCCTCACCGTCGAGGCGCTCGCTGAAGGGATCATCACCATCGCCGTCGCGCGCATGACCTCCGCCATCCGGGAGATCTCGATCCAGCGAGGCCATGACCCGCGCGACTTCACGCTGTTCGCCTTCGGCGGTGCGGGCCCCATGCACGCCCTGGCCCTAGCCGAGGCCATCGGCATCCCGTCCGTCCTGGTGCCGCGGCATCCCGGCAACTTCTCGGCATTGGGTCTTCTCACCGCCGACATCAAGCACGACGACGTCCGCACGCGCGTGGGCCCGCTAAGAGAGCGCATGGCGGTCCTCACCGGCCTCTTTGCGGAGATGGAGGACGCCGCGCAGCGTCAGCTCGACATCGAGGGATTCGCCGCGGATCGGCGGCGCCTGGTCCGCTCGCTCGACCTGCGCTATCTCGGCCAGGCCTTCGAGCTGAGCGTCGCGGTCGGCGATGTCGTGGCCCCGTCCGCGCTCGAGGCGATCGAAGCGGCGTTCCATCGCCACCACCTGGACATGTACGGCCATTGCAACACGGGCGCCAAGGTCGAGCTAGTCAACGCACGGCTCACTGCCTACGGCGTGGTGCCCAAGCCGGCCCCCGAGCACCAGCGCGCGGCTCCAACATCGCTCGACGGCACGCCAGTGGAGCGCCGCGCGATCTGGTTCGCGGGCACGCAGCACGACTGCCAGATATGGGAGCGGGAGCGGCTGCCTGAGCGGGCCCTCCTAGAGGGTCCGGCCATTGTCGAAGAATTCGGCGCGACCACCGTCATCCCACCGGGGTGGCAGGGCGCCGTCGACGGCCACGGCAATCTGCTCTTCGAGCGCGAGGAGGCGAAGTGATCGACCCGATCACCCTCGAGGTGCTTCGCGAGGCCTTCATGTCCACCGTACGCGAAATGCGCGTCACCCTCGTGCGGACCGCCTACTCGTCCGTGCTCTACGAGGGGGAGGACTTCTCCTGCGTCCTCATGGACGGCGACGCGCAGATCGTGGCCATGTCCAAGGGTCAGGACCATCCGTTGCACATCATTCCCATCGCCTGGTCCATGAAGGCCGTGCGTGAGAAGTTCGGCGACGACATCCATCCGGGCGACATCTTCCTGCACAACGACCCCTACACTGGCGGCACCCACTTGAACGACGTGGCGATGATCTATCCGCTCTTCGCGGACGGCAGTCTCTTCGTCTTTCCCGTGGTCCGCGCCCACTGGGGCGACGTGGGAGGGATGAGCGCGGGCAGCCTGTCCGGGGGCGCCACGGAAATCTTCCAGGAAGGCGTCCGCATTCCTCCCATTCGGATCGTGGACCGCGGGCGGCCGAACCAGGCCGTGCTCGACGTGCTCTTCAGCAATATGCGCGGGCCGCGGGAGCGCCAGGGCGACTTTCAGGCCATGATCGGCACGTGCAAGAAAGCGGCGGAGCGCATCGAGGGCCTAGCGGCCCGCTACGGCGCGGCATGCGTCCGCGCGGCCATTGCCCTACTGATGGACCGCGCCGAGACCCGCATGCGCCGCGCCATTGGCGCGCTCCCGGACGGCCGCTATCGCTACGAGGCGCACCTCGAGAGCGGGCGCGAACGGCTCGAGCCATTGACCGTGCGGGCCGCCGTCACGGTTGCCGGAGAGACCATCACCGTCGATCTCACCGGCACCTCGCCGCAGACGGTCGGCCCGACCAACGTCGGCCCCGCCATGGCGCCCACCGGGGCCTTCACGATCATCAAGTCCTTCCTCGATCCGGGAACCGATGTCAATTCCGGCGCCTTTCGCCCGCTCACCGTGATCACGCCGCCCGGCACCATCGTCAACGCGAATCCGCCCGCCCCGTGCGGCGGCATGGTCGAGGTGAAGTACTGCGTGGAGGCGGCGGTGATGGGCGCGCTCGCCCCGGCGCTCGGTGGCCGGGTGACGGGCGATCTCAAGGGTGGCGGCAACCACTGCTACGTCGGTGGGCCCGACCCGCGGACCGGTGAGACGTTCATCTTCTACGAGTACCCGGCGGGAGGCACCGGCGGCTTCGAAGGGGGCGACGGCAACAACTCCGTGCGCACGTGGACCGAAAGCGACATGACCACGCTGCAGCCGATCGAGGCGGTGGAGCAGCTCTATCCGGTACGAATCGAGCGCACCGCTCTTCGTGAAGACTCCGGTGGAGCCGGTCGCTGGCGCGGCGGGCTCGGCCTGATACGCGAGGTGCGCATCCAGGCGGCGAGCCAGCTTTCCGTGCTGGCCGAGAAAGCCGTGCTTCCGCCATTCGGCGTCTGCGGTGGAGGCGCCGGAGCGACCAATCGCTTCTGGGTTCGCCGGAACGGCCAGCCGATACAGCCGTCACCGCTCCCGGGCAAGGTCGGCGGCTTCCCCATGCAACCCGGCGACCTCCTCATCATGGAGAGCTCGGGCGGCGGGGGCTTCGGCGACCCGCTCGACCGAGATCCGGCGCTGGTTGCCGCCGATCTCGCCGAGGGCTACGTCACCCCGGCGGCCGCGGCGGCCAGCTACGGCATCGTTGCTCGCGGAGCCGCGATCGACGCCACCGCCAGCGCCGCCCGTCGCGCAGAGCTCCGCGCCGCCCGGATTCACGTGAGCCTCGCGGCCGGCCCCGATCTCGAGGGGGAACGCGGTCGCTCGATCCGCCTCGACGCCGACACCGCGGCGCGGCTCAGCGTGGCGCTGCAGGCGGTGGTCGAACTCGTGAATGCCCACGGTGCGCCCCTCCGCGGGTGGGTCACGAGCATCGTGCCCGGCAATTCGGGCCGGGCCGAGCTCTCTCCCGACGCCATGCGGATGCTCGATCTCGCCGACGGAGTCCAGGTGGAGATCCGAGCGGTGCATTCCGGCATCCTCACCGGATAGCGATTCTTTTCCCCGCACGCGCGCCCGATTGCGCACGAAGGATACACGATGAAGATCGGATTCCACCTCACACCCTTCTGGAGCCCCCCGGACCGAGGGGCAACGCGGATCATCGACGAGGCGATCGAAGTCGTGGCCGCCGCATCACGCATGGGCTTCGCGTGGGTTTCCGTCGGCCAGCATTGGATCTCGTATCCCACCGTGTGGCCGCAGCCGTTCCCGATCCTTGCGCGGCTCGCACCAGAGACCGGCCGCATGCGACTCAAGACCTCGGTGCTTCTCCTCCCCATCGTCAACGCGGTAGAGGCGGCCGAGAACATCGCGACCCTCGATCACATCACTCACGGCCGCCTCGATGTCGGCGTGGCCATCGGCTACCGCGAGAGAGAGCTGGAAGCGGCCGGGCTCGCCCGAAAGGATCGCGTGCCCAAGCTCGAGGAATCCCTCACCCTCATGAAGCGTCTCTGGACTGGCGAGGAGATCACCTTCGACGGCACCTACACCCGCGTCACCCAGGGCCGCTTGGGCTTCACACCCTACCAGACCCCGCATCCACCGCTCGAGATGGGCGCGCAAAGCGACGGCGCCACGCGTCGGGCCGCGCGGCTCACCGATGGCGTCTTCTTCGGGCCGCAGGTGGCCTGGCGCGACATCGGCCGACTCAGCAAGACATTCCGCGAAGCGCGGAGCGAGGCTGCCGCTCCCTCGCCTGGCAGCATCGGCGCCTCGCGGAGCCTGATCGTTGCCGCAGACAAAGCGGCCGCGCTGGCCGCCGCGCGAGAGTATCTGGAGAAGACCTTCGCGATGTACCGCAAGTGGGAGATGCAGGAGTCAACGATGGTGCCGCTCCAGCTCAGTTTCGACACAGCGCTCGACGATTGGACGGTGAACGGCGCCCCCGCCAACTGTGTCGAGACGCTCGCGCGCGCCCGCGAGATGGGGCTCAACAAGATCGGCTTCACGATTTACAGCCTTCCTCGCGAGGTGCGCGCCCGGATCGACTATCTCCAGATGATCGCCGAGGAGGTGCTGAAGCCTGCCGGGGCCCTCGCGTGACCCACAGGAGTCTTCGTGCGGGCCACGCGTGAGATCACTATTGCGGCAACGCCTGCCACGCTGTGGGCGCTGCTGTGGGACGTGCCGCGGATGGTCGAGTGCGTGCCCGGCTGCGTCGAGGCGAAAGAAATGGAGCCGCACCGGCGCTACACGGCCCGCATGACACAGAAGGTCGGCCTCGTCAGCCTCTCGGTGCCCCTCGACGTCGAGATCGTCGCCGCGGAACCCCCACGCCATCTCACGCTCGACGCCAAGGGCCGCGATCCGGTGGTGGGCGCGGAGATCAAGATGCAGGTGACGCTCGATATCGATGAACGCGAAAGCAAGAGCGTCCTCCGCATCAACGTCGAGGGGCGGGTCCTCGGCAAGCTCGGTACGCTGGGCCACGGCGTTATCGAGCGCAAGGCGGAGGCGACGCTGGAAGAGTTCGGCGTCCGGCTTCGGAAAGCCGCGCGAGACTGACGGATGCTGCGCCCCTTCACGCTCCACCAGCCCTCGATGTTGACCGAGGTCGCCGACCTCCTCGCTGAGCACCATGACGAGGCCATCCTCTACGCGGGTGGCACCGAGGTCCTCCTCCTCATGAAAGAGGGGCTGCTCCGCCCGCGACACCTCATCGACGTCAAGCGCGTGCCCGGCCTCGACACGATCACAGCCACCGGCGGCTACCTGACCATCGGCGCCACCGCGCACCATCGAGCGGTGGAGTGCTCGCCCCTCGTCCACGAGCGCTGTCCGATCGTAGCGGGCGTGGCCCGGCATGTCGCGAACGTGCGTGTCCGCAACGTGGGGACGGTTGGCGGCAACCTGGCCTTCGCTGACCCGCACAGTGACCTCGCCACGCTGTTCCTCGCTCTCGACGGGACACTGACTCTCTGGTCACGACGGGGCGAGCACGAGCTGTCGCTCACGCAGTTCGTGCGCGGGGAGTATGAAACCGCGCGCGAGGAGGACGAGGTGCTCACCGCGGTCCGGCTCCGTCCCTGGCCGGCCGGGACGGTGGCGGCGTACCTCAAGTTCGGCGTCTACGAGCGCCCGACCCTGGGCGTCACCGCGGCCATCCAGCCGGGCGCGGCCGGCCGCCCGAGCGCCGTTTGCGTGACCGTCGGCTGCGTAGGTCCGCGCCCTCAACGACTGTTCGAGGTCGAGCGGCAAGCGGTGGGCGAGTCGCCCGCAACCCTTGGCGCGCGCAGCGAGGAGCTGGGATCGGTTGCCGCCCGCGAGGTCGAGGTGGTTGCCGACCGCCACGGCTCCGCCGAGTACAAGCGCGAGATCACCGGCGTGTTCGTGCAACGCGCCCTCCACGTGGCCACCGCGCGCGCTCAAGGACAGGAGACCCATGCACGCTACGCATATACCGTCATTGTCTAGCGTCACCGTCACGGTCAACGGGCGCCCAGTCGAGCTGGAGGTGCCGTCGCACGCCCTCCTGCTCGACGTCTTGCGGGACCGGCTCGGTCTCAAGGGCGCCAAGCGCTCGTGCGATATCCAGGTGTGCGGCGCCTGCACAGTGCTGGTAGACGGCGCCCCCGTCAGCGCCTGCACGTACCTCGCCGCCGAAGCGGACGGCCGTCAGATCCTCACCATCGAAGGGCTGGCCGACGGCGATACTCTGCACCCGCTACAGGCGGCCTTCATCGAGCACGGCGCGGTCCAGTGCGGCTTCTGCACCTCGGGCATGCTGCTCAGCGCGGCGGCGCTTCTGGCAGAGGATCCGGCCCCCACGCGCGAGCGGATCGTCCACTATCTCCGCGGCAACCTCTGTCGCTGCACGGGCTATCAAAAGATCCTCGAGGCCATCGCAGCCTGCGCCGACCACCGGGGAGATCGAGCGTGAGCCCCGTAGCGCCGCTCCGCGTCGTTGGCCACTCGGTGCGCCGGCTCGATGCGCTGGACAAGGTCACCGGGAGAGCGCGCTATGTCACGGACCTCGAGCGGCCCAACATGCTCCACGCCAAGCTCCTCCGCTCGCCGTATCCTCACGCGAGGATCGTCCATGTGGAGGTCACACGTGCCCGAGCCCAGGCCGGCGTACACGCCGTAGTGACCGGTACCGATTTCGGCTGGTGCGACCCTTACTTTGGTCCAGCCTTCCGTGACCGGCCCATTCTCGCCATCGATGTCGCGCGCTACGAGGGTGAGCCGGTCGCGGCCGTGGTCGCCGCCGACGAGGAGGCGGCCGCCGAAGCCCTCGAGCTGATCGAGATCGAGTACGAGGAAGTCCCGGCCGTGACGACACTGGAGGAAGCGCTGGCGCCAGGCGCCGCGCTCGTGCACACGTCCGAGCCGCTCGCGGGCTACTTCGCCGATCTCTCGACGCTCAAGCCAAAACCCGGCACCAATATCTGCCACCAGTTCCACCTCGAGCGCGGGGCCGGCGCCGCCGCATTCGCCGAGGCCGACGTGGTGGTTGACGATGTCTATCGTTTCCCGCGCGTGCAGCACTACTCCATGGAGCCGCACGCCGCGCTGGCGGCCTGGGACGAGGACGGGGGCCTTACCGTCTGGGCCTCGACGCAGAACCCGTACTCGGTGCGGGTCGAACTCGCCAAGATGTTTCGACTGCCGCTCAGCCGCATCCGCATCATCGTCCCTCCACTCGGCGGCGGCTTCGGCGGCAAAACCTACGCGAAGCTCGAGCCGATCGTGGGAGCACTGGCCCGGATCGCGGGACGGCCGGTCCGCTTGGCGCTGTCAGTGGAGGAGGCGTTCCGCACCGTCCGCCGCTGCGATGCGCGCGCCCATGTGCGTCTCGGCTTCAAGCACGACGGAACGCTGTGGGCCGCAGAGTGTCACGCCGACTTCGATGTCGGAGCCTACGCCGACATTGGCCCGCGCATCATCCAGAAAGGCACCTACACCGCCACCGGACCTTACCGGGTGCCCCACATCGTGCTTCACGCGCACGCCGTCTACACCAATACGACGCCCGGCGGGGCCTTCCGGGGCTTCGGGGTACCGCAGCTGGCGTGGGCGCTGGAATCCCTCATCGATGAGGCCGCGCGAAGCCTCGGCCACGATCCCGTGGACCTGCGCCGTCAGAACCTGCTCGCGCATGGCGAGGAGTTCGCGCCGGGTGACACGCCAATAGACGGCAAGTTCGAGGAAAGCCTGAACCGCGCGGCCGAGGCGATTCGCTGGAGCCAGCAGCCGGCCGCCGACCGCGGCAGGGGTCTCGCCATGATGATGAAGGCCAGTATCGGCCCCACGGTCTCCGAAGCTATTGTCCGGCTACATGCCGACGCCAGTGTGACCGTCTTGGCCGGCACCGTGGAGATGGGCCAGGGCGCGCGCACGGTGATGGCACAGATAGCAGCCGAGGTCCTCGCCGTGCCGGTCGAAAGCGTCATGGTGCCCACGCCTGACACCGCCATCACACCGTACGACCAGACCACCAGCTCGAGCCGCTCCACCACGATGATGGGCCGTGCCGTGCAGGAAGCCGCCACGGATGTGCGCGACCAGCTCCTGCACATCGCCAGCCAGCGCCTGGGGGTGGCCGTGGGCGCGCTGCGCGTGGAGGATGCCGGCGTGGCCACCGCAGACCATCGTCTCCCCTACCCCGAGCTGCTCCAGGAGAGGTTCGGCATGGGAGGCGGCGAGCTCATCGGGCGCGGCGTCGTGGCGCCCGGCCGCAGCGCTGCTCCCCTCGGCGGAAGCACACCGTTCTGGGAGATGGCCGTCGGCGCAGCGGAGGTGAGCGTCGACGAGGAGACAGGGGCCGTCGTCGTCGAATCGTACATCTCCGTGGCCGACGTGGGCCGCTGCATCAACCCTCAGCAGTGCGAAGCGCAGGACGAAGGTGCCGTCATGCAGGGCCTCGGTCACACACTGCTCGAGGAGATGGTCTACGAGGGCGGCCAGCTTCTCAACGCGAACCTGCTCGACTACCGGGTGCCGCGAGCGGAGGACGTCCCGGGCCACCTCCACTGCCAGTTCGTCGAGAACGGCGACGGCGCGGGGCCCTTCGGCGCCAAGGGAGCCGGCGAGGGCAGCCTCGTTCCCGTAAGCCCGGCCGTCGGGAACGCACTCACCCGCCTCACCGGGGTTCGCTTTCGCGAGCTTCCTTTGACGCCGGAGCGTGTGTGGCGGGCGCTCCGCCAGCGGCGGGGTGAGAAGCGCCTCACCCCGCCCCATGCCTGATCGCAGCCCTCGCGAATGCCGAGTCCACGCACTTTGGGGTCCACCCCGACTCTCGTCCTTGCCGAGTTCTGGAGGCAGGTCCCCGAGGCGAAACCCTCAACCGTTCGAAACGGTCTAGTTTCTGGAGGCGGGTCCTCGGAAGTTTTCGCCGCGTAGATGACGGACGGTCAGCCAGGCAGGACGGCGACCGCGGAGATCTCGATGACGGCGCCCTCGCGCAGCAGGCCCGCGACGATGACGCCGGTCGCCGTCGGGTAGGGCGCCCTGAAGAACTCCCGCCGGACCTCCGCCGTTCCTCGATAGTGCTCCGTCGTCGTGATGTACTCGGTCGTCTGGACGATGTGCTCCATGCTTCCGCCGGCGGCCTCAAGGAGCCGCTGGAACTTGCGGAGGATGACCCGCGTCTGCGCGACGATGTCGCCGGGGGCGACGAGATCGCCGCGCTCGTCCGTGGCCGTCGTGCCCGAGATGAAGAGGAGGTTGCCAGCCCGCAGGGCGGGCGAGAAGGTGTAGCGCGCGGGCCAGGGGCCGGGACCGGTGATCGCCTCGAAAGCCGCCATGGCGTCTCCTAGGAAGGGGTGGGCGCCGCCGCGGGCAGGGACCCCGCGCGCAGCAGGAAGCGCTGGATTTTACCGGTCTCAGTCTTGGGCAGCGCCGGGACGAACTCGACCTCGCGGGGGTACTGGTGGCGGCCGACGCGGCTCGTGACGAGCTCGACGATCTCTTCCCGGAGTCCCGCCGACGGTGCCTGCCCCGCCCGGAGGACCACGAACGCCTTGACGACCTGCCCACGGAGCGCGTCGGGAGCGCCCACCACGGCGGCCTCGGCGACGGCCGGGTGGCGGAGGATCGCGCTCTCGACCTCGAAGGGGCCGATCCGGTAGCCCGCGCTCTTGATCACGTCGTCGGCCCGGCCCTCGAACCAGAAGTATCCGTCCGCGTCCCGCCGGCCGAGGTCGCCGATTGTGATCCACCCGCCGCGGCTCATCGCGGCCGTGCGCTCGGCGTCGCCCCAGTAGCCGAGCGAGTAGTAACCCTCCGGGTGGGGCCGCATGGCGATGTGGCCGACCGTATCGGCCGGCGCCTCGCGGCCGTCGTCGCCGACGATCGCCATCGTGCTGCCGGGCAGAGGCAGGCCCATCGAGCCCGGCCGCACCTCCATCGCGAGCGCGTTGCAGTTGCCGATCGGCAGGCCGAACTCGCTCGAGCCGTAGTGATCCATGACGGTGACGCCCCAGTGCCGGCGGAAGAACGTCACGACCTCCCCGTTGAGCGGCTCGCCGCAACTGCTGGCCGCGCGCAGCCGCACCGGCCAGCGCCGAAGCGTCTCCGCCGGCAGGGCCATGATGCCACGCAAGAGCGTCGGCGTCGTGGCGAGGTTCGTGACGCCGTCCTCGCTCAGGTGCTTGAGGGCGTACTCGGACGACGGCGCGGCCTCGTGGCAGGTCACGGGCACGCCCGTCGCGAGGGCGACCATGTAGCAGATGAGCCCGTAGCCCCAGCCGGGATCGCCCGTTGGCCAGAAGACGTCGTCGGGGCGGAGATCCACGCCGTAGACCATCCACGGATGCACGGCCGCCACGAAATTGGCGGCGATCTGCACGCCCTTGGGCGGGCCCGTGGAGCCGGAGGTGTAGAGGATGACCGCCGGGTCGTCGCGACGGCGCTCCGCCGGCCCGGCATCCACGGGCTGGCCCGCGACTGCTTCGTGGAAGTCCGTGTCGCCCGCGGCGGGCGCCTCGGACCCGAAGATCGTCAGGATCGCCGGGCCACCCGGCAGGGGCGCCGGCACACGCGAGCGGTACTCCCAGTGCGTGCAGAGCACCTTCGCTCCGCTGTCCCGAAGGCGGAACTCGATCGCGTCCGGGCCAAAGCCGGTGAAGATGGGCACGTAGACGCCGCCGGCCTTCCACGTGCCGAGCATGACGGCGATCGTCTCCGGCACGCGCGGTAGGAACCCGGCCACGCGATCGCCCTCGCGCAGGCCGCGCGAGCGGAGCCATCCGGCGACCAGCGCGCTCAGCCGGCCGAGCTCGTCGAACGTGAGCGTGCGCGAGGCGCCGGACTTCCCGACCCAGCGGAGCGCCGTCCGGCCGCCGCCCGTGTGGCGGTCGACGATGGTCCACGCGAGATCGACGGGGCCGGTGGGCGCCCAGCCGAGCGCCCGCAGGGTGTCCGCCCAGCGGAAGGCCCGGCAGGCCTGGGCGTAGGACGGACGTGTCATCGGCACCGCAAGAGATAGACGTGGTGGCCCTCAAGGACCTCCTCGCCCCGCTGGTTCAGGAGCGTGATGCGCAGGCGGAGCACGCCGCTTTCGCCCTTGCGCTCGAGCCCGGCCACCTCGAATTCCGCGTGCACCGTGTCGCCGAGCAGGACCGGCTTGCGGAAGCGGCAGCCCTGCTCGAGGAAGGCGATCATCGAGGCTTCGAGGCGCTGGGCGTGCGCGGAGGCGCCGAGCGCCGACATCGCCATGACCAGGAGCCCGTGGGCGACGCGGGCGCCGAAGCGCGTCCGGCGGGCGTAGTCCTCGTCGTAGTGGATCGGGTGGTTGTCGCCCGTGAGCCCCGCGAAGAGGAGGAAGTGAGCCTCGCCCAGCGTGTGACCGGGGCTCCGAAATCGGTCGCCGAGTGTGAAATCATCGAAGTAGAGCTGGTCGTCGCCGTCCATCGTCCCGCTATCTTAGCCGAGTCCGAGCGGATGAATATCGCGCCAGAGAGGGCCTGTAAGCCGGGGTCCAGACCAACCGGGAAAAAT
>Ga0326597_10010611_pt1 | contig 12253 bp, 10 predicted proteins | sample RVTome_12_FD_203789 | JGI IMG/M metagenome (GOLD analysis project Ga0326597, IMG submission 203789) | Soil microbial communities from uranium-contaminated site in the Upper Colorado River Basin, Wyoming, United States - RVT100D185 | ecosystem: Environmental > Terrestrial > Soil > Contaminated >... | reverse complement strand
CTCCAAGGCCGCCGTGGCCATGCTGACGCAGACGCTCGCGCAGGAGACGGCGGATCTCGGCATACGCGTGCTCGCAGTCGCGCCGGGCGCCATCAAGACTCCCATCAACCAGGACGTGTGGGACAATGCCGAGGCCCTCGAGGACCTGCTGCGGAAGATCCCGGCCCGGCGCATGGGCGAGACGGACGAGATCGCTCGCATGGTCGCGGTGCTCGCCAGCGACCTCGCGTCCTACGTCACGGGGCCGAGCCTGATGGTGGATGGGGGCATGGTGCTCTACTCCGACTTTCGACACGGCGGCTGAGGCTGGGCGCCGCGAGCGCGGAGGGGGCCCGGGTCGCCCGCTGCGGCGGCCCGGGGCGACGGCGGGCCCGGTCTCGGATGCGCGACGCCGTACGCGACCTCGGATGGCACCGTGGCCGGATTTGAATTCCGCGCACCCACGACGGTGACCCTCGTGGTGCTCGATGCGGCGGGGCGCATCGTGCGGCTGCTCGCCGAGAACAAGGCGGTTCCCGCTGGGGGTCGGAGCTGCCGGTGGAACGGCTGAAACGAGCAGGGGAGACGCCTGGCGGCCGGGACCTACTTCGTCGAGCTGCGAAGTCCCGGTCTCACCCGGTCAGGCGGGATCGCCTCGCTGCGCCGAGCGATGGGAGGTCGAGGTCGTTCGCTCGCGAACTCGCCTGCACATGACGTCGAGGCGTTCGGGGTTGTATGCTCGGCCTGAGCCCATGGAAACTGGCTATGACGAATCTGAGAGCGGGATTGTCGTCGGCGACGACCGAGCATTGGCCCGCGGCGACGGCCGAATCGCCCTACCGGTGCTCGTGAGACCCAGCGACCCGGCAAGCCTCTGCGGCCTGATCCGTGATCCGGACCAGCTCGAGAAGGCCGTCGAAGTCGAGATTAGAGCCATCCTGCGCGGCTGGTGGGCTCGGCGCGACCTTGGGGATCCCGAGCATCAGCCGGGCTCACGCACTGCCATCCCTCTGCACCGCCGACTACTTTCCTCCACTCTGCGTGGCCCGCTCCGAATTGGACTGGCCACCGACCACGGGACTCTCGGCAGGTCCATCCGTTCGCCCCTCTCCCGGCACGGCGTCGTGACATGAAAGTTTTCGACCTCATGACTCGGGATCTCCTGCGGTTACCGGGCGACGCGACGGTTGCCCAGGGGATCGCGTTGATGACGGAACGGCGCGTCTCGAGCGTCCTCGTGGAGAGGGCGACCGAGTCGGATCCCTGGGGCATCGTGACGCGCAGCGACATCGTCTACAAGGTCGCTGCCCGAAACCTCGATCCCTCGAAGGTGCGCCTATCCGAGATCATGAGCCCTGCTCTTCTGAACATTGATCCCGGTCTCGATGTCGGGTTCGCAAGCCGCCTCATGCGTCGCTTTGGCATCCGCCATCTTCCCGTGCTCGACGGGGGTGAGTTGGTGGGGATCCTCAGCTATCCCGACGTCCTCCGGCTCTTCGACCTGCTGAGAAGAGTCCCATTCTTCGAGAGCCTCTCGGTGGAGGATCTGATCGCACTTTTGCGCCTCTCTTCGCTGCGCAGATGCCCAAGAGGCCACGTCTTGGTCGAGGAAGGGGATGCCGGGCGCGAGCTTTTTCTCGTCCAGGAAGGGGAGATGGTCGTGTCCACGCGCAGGGCCGGGCGCATCGCTCGAATCCGTGCGGGAGAACTGTTCGGGGAAATGGAACTCTTCGGTGGCCAACGCTCGGCCACCGTCCGCGCCGTGGTCGATTCGTGGCTCGTCGTCATCGATGGTGAGAAGTTTCTGGAACTCGCTGACAGCCGTCCACATCTCGGGGCGGTCGTGTTCGAGAGCATGTCGCGTCTCCTCAGCCAGCGTCTCAGGCATGCCAATCGTTTCCTGTTCCTGCGCGGGATCTGGACACACCGCGCCTCGGTCCTCCGCGTCATGACAATTGGGGCGATCGCATTCGTGACCCTCGTCCTGGGAACGGCCATGGTCGCGGAAACCCCCTCGCTGTGCCAGAGCTGCCACCTCATGCGGCCATACTATTCCTCGTGGAGTACCTCACCGCATCGTGAAGTGAGTTGCACCAAATGTCACTGGACCTATGGACTGCAAGGAGCGGCTCGGGGGAAGATCACTGGCCTCGCCATGGTGGTTCGCTACGTAACGGGGACGTATAATCCGAAGCCGAAAGCCAAGGTCGAAGATACCTCGTGCCTGCGATCTGGCTGTCACAGCGACAGCGTGCGCGCACCCCGGTTTCGGACCGCCGCGGGACGCGACGTTCGCTTCGACCATTCCGCGCACGAGCGCCGGTTGAAGGACGTGGGGGCGCTCCGGTGCACGAGCTGTCATTCTCACCGGGGGCAGGACGCCCACTTCTCCGTTTCCCCTGAAGTTTGTTCCGTGTGCCACTTTCCTGCGTCGGAGAAACCGCCGACGCCATGCCTGGGCTGTCACGATTTCGAGGCGCCTGTGGAAGGGGCTCCGGTTCAGTCCCGCGTGAATCATGCCGCGCTATCGAGTATGACCGATTGTCTGGCCTGCCACCGGAACGTCACGAGCGGTTCCGGGGCGGTCGAGAAGTCGCGCTGCTCCAACTGTCACCTGAGACCGGGTTCTCTCTCGACTGCAACGATGCACCGCGTGCATGTTGTGGATGAGGATGTCGATTGCTTTGACTGCCACGCCGTCAAGGAGCACCCAGGTCCCGCCGCCGAGATCCTCGCTGGGCGGTGTGAGGCATGCCACGCGGACCCTCATGTGGCGCAGGAACGCCTTTACCTCGGAAAGGGAGGGGTAGGGGTCCCACAACGGTCGGCTCTCATGTTCTATTATCACGTCGAGTGCACGGCCTGCCATCAGAGCGGAATCGCGGGGGCCGACTCCGCTCTGAGTCCGGCACATGCCGGTGGGGCGCAGCAAGTCTGTCTTGAGTGCCATGACATCACCGCCGAGGACCGCGCTCGAATGTGGAAGACTACGATCGAAAGGCTGCGGACACGCGTGCGGGGAGCATTAGTGAATTTCGAACGACTGTCGGGCCCCGGAGGCGCCGAGCGCCATCCCGCCGCGTTTCGCTTGTATGAAGAGGCGCGGCTCAACTACGAGATTGTCGCGGCCGACCCATCGGCGAGCATCCACAACTTCCGCTACGCCAAAGATCTGCTCGAAGCTTCCCAGAAGAAAATCACCGAAGCCATCTCCCTCTTCGGTGCAAGCAAAGGAGGTACGAAGTGAAGGCCCTGGATATCATGTCGAGGGAGCTGGTTTGGGTCCGCGGGGGTGACACGGTCCTCGAGGCGACGGAATCGATGCGAACGAACGATATCTCCAGCGTACTCGTGGAGCGACGCGACCCCGACGACGCCTGGGGGATTCTGACCCTGAGCGACGTGGTCAAGAGGGTGGTCGAACCCGGCCTTGACCCGAGGAAGGTGCGCGTTCATGAAATCATGTCGAAGCCGCTCGTTATGATTGGTCCGGATCTGAGCGTGCACTTTTGCGCCCAGCTCATGAAGCGCACCAACATGCGTCGGCTTCCGGTTTTCGACGGAAAGGAGATTATCGGAATCGTCACACACAAGGACATCGTCCGCGAGCTGCTCCACGCATGACCTTCTCGAATCGAACCCGCTGGCGATGCGGCGATCAGCGTTTGCGACGCCACGAACACTGGTTCGGACGACCTGCAGGCGGAGATGGCCAGCAGTCTGGCCGTCGTGAAAAAGCGATGGTTCTCAACAACGGAGGGGTCCTGTTCAGAGGCATGCGGAGGGAGTCGAGGGAGAGCAGCCGTGACTCTGGGGAGGGGCGAATGCAATCGTTGCCGGAATCTGAGCGCGCCTTCAGATGAGAAGGTCCGCCAAGATTGGCAGTCTGACTGTCATTTCTGGCGAGCCGCTAACCGATCGTCCGAACAACATGTTAGCCCATCCCGGCGAGAACCCTAGGCGATTGCGTCAGTCTCCCCTAACCCTCGCCACTCCCCCAGCAGGATATCTCACGGTGGTAGGAGCGTTTACAATCTCGGCTAAGCTTGGCACGCAGAATGCCAGGAATACCCCGCAACGGCCGAAAACCTGGCGCGGGGAGCCTCGAAACGCAAAAGTCGCACCAAGCTCTCAACCATAGGGAGGGATCGTGCGAGGGCCCCAGTTTCCGTGCAGAAAAGCTTCCGACAGCCGCCCGCCATCGTCCCGCGTGATTCGCCTGGCAGTCCTTTTGCTGGTCTTGGCTCTGTCGGCGGCTGGGGCGCTCGAGATCCGAGATAGCTGGCTATCACCCTCAGCGATCCAGGCCCAGGAAACGACACTCCAGAAATCTGCCCCCCCGCCATCTCCCCCCGAGACAGACCGCAAGAAGATCGGCGAGGAAGTTCAAATCAACCCCGATGGTTACACCAGCGCGAGGGTTTGCGGCCGCTGTCACGTCGACATCTACAACTCCTGGAAGAACAGCATGCACGCCTTTTCCCTCGCGGATCCGATCTTCGATGTCGCCTACATGCAGGCCCTCAAGGAAGCCGGAGATACGGCCCGGAGGCTCTGTCTGCGCTGCCATGCTCCGTTGACCATGGCGAACGGCGACTATGACCTCCGCCTGGGGGTGACCAATGAGGGGGTCTCTTGTGATTTTTGCCACACGGTGACCGACGTTCAGCTGGAGAACCCCCAGAGACCCTACGTGCTCAAACCCGGTCTCGTGAAGCGCAGCGTACTGAGAAATGCGGCCTCGCCCAAGCACGATGTCGCCTACTCCGCCCTTCACGCGAAATCCGAGTTCTGCGGAGCGTGTCACAACTACATCGCACCCAATGGCACTCCGGTCATGACCACCTACGACGAATGGCGCAACGGCCCGTACCCAGCCGAGGGCATCCAGTGTCAAAACTGCCACATGGTCCTTAGCGCCGGAAAGGTCGTGACCCAGGACATCAAGGAAAGTGGACCCGAGATTCATCTGCACGACCTGATCCACGATACCAATCAGCTTCGGGGCGCTCTGGACGTGGAGATCGTCGAGGCCGTGCGCCGGGAGCGGGAACTCAGGGTGACCGTCGTGGTCAAGAACGTTGGATCCGGGCACATGGTCCCCACGGGCATACCGAGTCGTGAGATCCACCTGATCGTGACCGTTGAAGTCGGCGGCCACACGCTCAGACAGGACCGCCGTTACCGCAAAGTGCTCGCCGATAAGAACAATCGGCATCTCGAGCGCGATCACGAAGCGCTGCTCTATGCCGCGCAAGTCGTCAGTGACAACCGCATCGCACCCAGGGAGAAGCGGTTCGAGCGGTTTACCTTTTCGGTGCCGAAGTCTGGAAAGCTCAACTTGGACGCAACCCTAACGTACATTTACTCGCCGCTGCTGCTGCAACAGAAACGGATGAATATCAAGCTCGATCACGCCGCGAAATCTGGGCTCTAACGCGAGCCGACTGACCCGGTTGGGCCAGGCATCGGGGACAGTGATTCAGAGAGAACCTTCCTTCAGATTGCAGCGGTCCGGGAGGTGCGATGAGGGTTGGGCTTCTGATCGTGGGATTGATCGGCGGGGCCGTGGTCGTTGCGGGTGCTGCCATTGCTTTGGTGGGCAGGTCGATCAACCAACCGATCGAGTTCAACCACAACTTGCACATTAAAAAGGCCGGGATCGAGTGCACCGATTGCCACCTGTACGCCATTAAAGGTGTTCGGGCCACCATTCCCAATATCGAGATCTGTGCGGATTGCCATCAGGAGCCTCAGACAGAATCGGTGCAGGAGGCGCGACTCCTCGAATACATCCGCGATGGGAGGCGCATCCCCTGGCGCAAAATCCACAGGGTTCCGGATCACGTCTACTTTTCCCATCGTCGGCATACGTCCATTGCCGGGATCGAGTGTGAGACCTGCCATGGGAACGTGGAGGAGCAGACGCGTTCTTTCACTCGGCCGCTCAGGAAGCTGAGCATGGACCGGTGCCTCGAGTGCCACGAACGGAACGAGGCCTCGACGGACTGCGTGGCTTGTCACCAGTGAGCGGCGTGCGGAGCGTCCGAACTATGGACAGAGAATGACACTCGGGCGGCGCGAGTTCTTGAAGCTAATGGGCGTCACTGCCTCGACCGCGTGGCTGGCGGGTTGTGGGCGCGAGTGGTCAGTGCCCGACCGACTCGTCGAGCTGGCACTGCGCGGGCCGGGGATCTCCCGCGAGATGCGGACGATTTGCGGGCTCTGCGAAGGTGCGTGTGGTCTCACGGTCCGGCTGGTCGACGGTCTGCCGGTGGGACTCAAAGGAAGCCCACGGCATCCTCTCAACCTTGGTGGTTTGTGTCCGGTCGGCTTGACCGCGCTCGATGTGCTCTACGCTCCTGAGCGGGTGAAAGGACCGCTCCGCAGGAAGGACGACCGGCACCAGGACTGCACCTGGGAAGAAGCCTATGGAGAAATCGCCGCTGGACTGAAAACCCTCCAGGATGCGGGCCGGGGAAACCAGATCGTGGTCTTGGCCGAGGAATCGAGCCAACTGTTCCATGATCTCGCGGAGCGTTTCACCCATGGCCTGGGCTCCACCAGCTTCGCTCGCCTTGGCGACGCCCAGAAGCTGCCCTATCGGCTGACGCAGGGGATCGAGGAGGTGCCCGGATTCGACCTCGCCAACGCCGATCTGGTCTTCTCTTTTGGCCTCAACCTGTTCGAGGATGGACCTGCGCCGGTGTACACCACGGCGGCGATGATCGGCAGGCGACCGACTCAGAAGCGTGCCACGCTCCTTTACGCCGGTACACGGCTCTCGCCGAGTGCCGCAAAAGCGGCGGAGCACGTGCTGGTTCGTCCGGGGACTCACGGCGCTCTCGCCCTCGGCATCGCCCATGCCCTGGTGCGGGAGGGAAGGTATGATCGCGAGTTCGTCGCCAAGCACACGTTTGGCTTCGAGGACTGGGTAGACGACCGCGGCCGGCAGCGCCTGGGGTTCCGCCGGTTTCTCCTCGAACGCTACTACCCAGACCGGGTGGCCCAACTGTGCGGCTGCGATCCGTCCATCATTGCTCGCCTCGCCCGTCGCTTCGCCGAGGCCTCGACTCCGGTGGCGGTGGCAGGCGGAGAGGCGACTTCGGGGTCGAACGCAACCGCAACGTCCATGGCGGTGCACGCCATCAATGCACTGGTGGGCGCCTTCGGCAGACCCGGTGGAGTCGTAATCCCTCCCTCGATTCCTTTCACGCCTCTCGAACCTATCGCAGTTCCGGGAGTGGCCTCGGCGGATTCTCTGCTCGGTCCGGACCCGCAACTCGGAGGTTTCGGGATCGACCCGATCGAGGCGTTGACCGAACGAATGCTGAACGGGTCCCACGCGGTGGAGGTTCTTTTCATTCTGAACACGAACCCGATGCACGACAGCATGTACTCGGATCGGCTGCGCCAGGCAATCGAGCGGATTCCAATGGTCGTCTCGGTGAGTCCGTTCCTCGATGAAACCGCGGCGCTGGCGGATTTCGTCCTTCCCAGCCACCTCTTCTTGGAGTCGTGGCAGGCCCCCACGACTCCGTCCTCGATTCCGGTCAGTGTGCTCGGGCTTGCCGGCCCGGTCGTGGAACCGTTCTTCGACACCCGCCAGACAGGCGACATCCTCCTCGAACTCGCGAGACGCGTGGGAGGTCCTCTCCCCGGCGCCCTGCCCTGGCCGACGTACGTCGACTATCTCAAGCATCGCGTGAAAGGACTCGCGGCTTCGGGACAGGGGGCGGTCATCTCCGGGTCCTTCGAGGAGTCCTGGATCCAATTCCTGGAAGAGCGCGGCTGGCGCATTCAGGAGCCCAGCAGCTTCGACCGTTATTGGGACGACCTGGTCAAGGAGGCGGGCTGGTGGGATCCCGTGGTCATCCGCGGCGACTGGGCCAGACTTTTCCGAAATCCCACAAGGCGGTTCGAGTTCTTCTCGCGAACGCTCGAGAAGCACCGGAACGATATGGATTCGGACCCTCGGAAGGCAACCACCAGCGGCGCGGCGAAGGAGAGGGAGAGGGAGAGGGAGAGATCTGCCACCCTCACTGCGGAGGGCGACGAGGCGTTCCTTCCCCACTTCGAGCCTCCCGTCCTGGTCGGCGAGGGGGAACTCACACTCCTTCCCTTCCGCCCGATCACAGGGCGGGGCCGGTTCACGGCGATGTCGCCCATGTTGCTCGAGATGTTCGGTTACTCCGTGCTGTCCGGCTGGGAAACCTGGGTGGAACTCGCACGGGAAACCGCGCATGAATTCCACATCGAGGAAGGCGACGAGGTCGAACTGCGGTCCGATCGTGGCACCATGACAGCCGTGGTACGAATTCAGCCGAGCGCAGTGCCGCGCGTTGCTTATGTGCCGATGGCCCTCGGACACCTGGCTCCGCGCGGCGAGGTCGCTGTCGGGTCCAATCCCGCAGACGTCCTGATCCCGGTTCGTGACCCGTTGTCGGGTGCCCTTTCCACGACATCGACCCGGGTGAGTCTCAAGCTCATCCGCCGCCGCCGGCACGGGGGTCCTGCCCCGATGGAGGAGGGAAGAGCCTGATGCCTCGCTGGGGTATGGTCATCGATCTGGATCGTTGCACAGGTTGCGGGGCCTGCATGGCCGCCTGCCATCAGGAAAACAACCTGGCCGCGGTTGGAATGCAGCAAACTCGGGACGAAAGCCGCGCGTTCCACTGGCTGCGTCTCATGCCCGAAGTGTCCGGATCAGCGCCGAACGTGAAGCTGCGATTCCTTCCCCAGCCCTGCTTTCACTGCGACAATCCTCCATGCGTTCGGGTCTGCCCGGTGCACGCTACCTATCTAGGCGAAGACGGAATCGTCGGCCAGATCTACGCCCGCTGTATCGGTTGCCGCTACTGCATGGCGGCATGTCCGTACAGCGCCAAGGTATTCAATTGGTACAGGCCTATATGGCCCGGCGAGTCGAGGCGAAAGGCCAACCCTGATGTATCGCGCCGTCCTGACGGAGTGGTGGAGAAATGTACATTCTGCCATCACCGGATCATGCGCGCGAAAGAGGCGGCGCGCGCCGAAGGGCGGCCTCTCCAGGACGGCGACGTGACCACGGCGTGCGCGGAAATCTGTCCGGCGCGCGCAATAACGTTTGGTGATCTCGACGATGAGACCAGCCGTGTCAGGGAGCTGTCGCATAGCCCCAGGGCCTTTCGGCTTCTTCACGACCTGGGGACTCGCCCCAAGGTCTATTACCTTGCGGACAAGGAATGACACGCAGCCAAACGCAGCGTAGGACATGCTGAGGATGAGCCTCGCGATGACGGAAAGCCGACAGCCGGGCCCACCCCAATTCGAAGATCAAGATCTCGTCCGATCCATCGAGGAATCCGGCGTTAGATTCCGCGTCACGTCGACATTACTCCTTCTCGTGATCCTGGGTTGCTGGGTCCTCTTCAGCCGTCAGATCCTCTATGGTCTGGGAGTCACCGGTCTCAACCAGCCGGTCAGTTGGGGCTTCTACATCGTCAACTTCGTTTTCTTCATTGGGATCAGCCACGCCGGTACGCTGATCTCCGCCATCCTGCGGCTCTCGAAAGCGGAATGGCGACGACCCATCACCCGAATGGCCGAAGTCATCACCGTCGTCGTGCTCGCCATCGGCGCCTTCCACCCGGTTCTCGATCTGGGCCGACCGGAGCGCATGTTCAACATCTTCACGTCCGGGCGTCTTCAGTCCCCGCTTCTTTGGGATGTGAGTTCGATCTCCGCATACTTCATGGCGTCGACGGTCTATTTGTTCATACCCATGATTCCGGATATAGCGTTTCTTCGGGACCGCGGTGTTCGACCGCGGTGGTTCTACACGTTTCTCGCATGGGGTTGGCAAGGCACACCCCGCCAGCATGCCGTGCTGGAGCGTGCGATCGGTATCATGATGGTGCTCGTGATCCCGATCGCCGTTTCGGTGCATACGGTGATCTCCTACATCTTTGCGATGACCCTGCAGCCCGGCTGGCACTCCACCATTTTTGGACCTTACTTCGTGGTCGGCGCCATTTTCTCCGGCATCGCCGCCCTATTGGTCGTCATGATCGCTCTGAGAAAGATCTTCCACCTCGAGCGCTACCTGCAGGAGATTCATTTCAGTCACCTATCAAAACTGCTTCTTGTCATGGCCTTGCTGTGGTTCTACTTCACGTTTTCCGAATACCTCACCGCCTTCTTCGGCAACGAGCCGACGGAGATGCGTGTGTTCTTCTACAAGTTCACTGGAGCGTACGCACCGTTTTACTGGGGCATGGTGGTCTGCAATCTTGTCATCCCCGTTCTCATTCTGAGCTTCAAAAAGACACGTCGAATACCGGGGATCCTAATCGCCTCGATTACGGTCGTGATCGGCATGTGGCTGGAGAGACTGAACATCGTGGTGCCATCACTGGCGAATCCACGGCTTCCGTATCCCACTGGATTCTACGTTCCAAGCTTGGTTGAATGGGGCATGTTTGTTGGGGCGATCGGCACGTTCATACTCGGCTTCGTGATCTTCGGTCGGCTCTTCCCTCTCATATCGATCTGGGAGATCAGAGAAGGTCGGGAGAAAGCCGTGGCCGAGACAACGAAGCGGGTCAAGAGTTATCTGCCGATTGTGGCGACGCCGCGGGGGAGCGGAGGACAGGAGGGGGGAGACAGGAATGAAGAAACAGCCTGAGTACCGTTTCATCTTCGCTTTTCAGGTGCTCTCCGTTGTCATGATCTGGGTATTCGTCCTGGGCATCAGCTCCTGGATCATCCATTTGCTTCTGCTGGCTCGGCATCTGAACGACGTCCCGTCGGCGTCGGTGGGGATCTCCATCGTGGCCATTCCGGTCTTCCTCACGGGTGCCAGCGTGTTGACGTACGTGTTCGTGGGGTTGAGGAGGGGGCGGGAGCGCGGCGTGCCGCGGGATGCCGGCGGAGAGTCGCGATGACCTCGAACGTCCAGCGAAGCGAGTTGCGGCCGCGCGTGCGCCGCGGCTGGAGAGCCTTCTTCGCCGGCAGCCTCGGATTACTGATTCTCTCGTCCTGGGCGAGCACTGGCGCGGGCCCCACCGTCTCACAGGAGGCCCTGCCGGAAACCCCGTTTCGCGGGTGGCTTCTCTTCGAAGAGAAGCACTGCCATCGCTGCCATGCAATCGACAGCGGGGGACAGGGAGTGGGACCGGACCTCGTCAAGGGGCATTTCATCGGCAGCTTTCTCAACCAGGGAGCGGCACTCTGGAATCATGTGCCTGGAATGCAGGTGCAGTTCGAGGCTGCCGATCTCCCGTGGCCCCAGCTGTCCGGCGCGGAGGTGCTCGAGCTGACGGCGTTTCTCTACTATGTCGAATACCTCGGCCGCCCGGGCAATGCGGAGACCGGGCAGCGCCTGTTCACGTCCAAAGGCTGCGCCGCCTGTCACACCATCGGTGGTCAGGGGAAGAAGGTCGGCCCCGAACTCGGCGATTTGAAGCACTTCGCTTCACCGCTCTATATCGCACAGGCGATATGGGAACACGGTCCCTCGATGCTGGAGAGCATGCGGGAGATGAAGATTCGCCCCCCCTCTTTTGAGGAAGGCGATCTTGCGGACTTGAGCGCCTATGTCAGACAAGCGGCGCGGCCAGGTCCCCTGCAGCGGGTCCTCCAGTCCCCCGGAAACCCCCGTCACGGAAGAGAGGTGTTCGGAGCGAAGGGTTGTGCGACTTGCCACCCGGTGCGCGGGCGCGGCGGCGCCGGGGGCCCCGATCTCGGGGAATCCGATCTCCATCGTTCAGCGGATGCGATCGCCGGGACCATGTGGAATCACGCACTGGTCATGAGTGCCTCGATGAGAGAGAAGGGGATGGGGTGGCCGAAGTTCACGACCGACGAGTTCGCAGACCTGATCGCCTACCTCTACTTCATCCCGTTCGTCGATGCTCCGGGCGATCCGGTTAAGGGGCAAAAGGTCTTCGCCAACCGAACGTGCGCGGATTGCCATACCGTGGGCACGAGTTCTGCTCACCCAGGACCGGATTTGACCAAGAGCGAGGCTGCCGGATCGCCGGCTACGCTCGTGGCGGCGATGTGGAACCACGCTCCGGTCATGCGCGAGGCGATCCTGGAGGAGGGTCGCCCATGGCCTGAGCTTCAGGGGGAAGATCTGCGAAACCTTCTTGCCTACATCAAAAGCCGCTCCCGCGGCAATTGAGGGGAGATCTGCGCCGCGTTGTCCAACGCTCTCGCCATGGAAGACGGACGCGGGGATCGAGGAGGAAGTAGGTCCGCAGCAGCTCTGTTCCTCACTAACCCTTGCCCA
>Ga0326597_10010610_pt1 | contig 12255 bp, 11 predicted proteins | sample RVTome_12_FD_203789 | JGI IMG/M metagenome (GOLD analysis project Ga0326597, IMG submission 203789) | Soil microbial communities from uranium-contaminated site in the Upper Colorado River Basin, Wyoming, United States - RVT100D185 | ecosystem: Environmental > Terrestrial > Soil > Contaminated >... | reverse complement strand
AGATCCGGACGACGTCGGCTTCGTGAAAGTCTTCCAGGGCGAGGTCACCTTCTCGCGCAATCGGAAGCCCGAGACAATCAAGGTGACGGGAACTCAGCCGGTCCTGTTCCTGGATTTTGACGAAACCGGCTTCGACTCGAAGATCGAAATGCAGTTCGACGACGGCAGCGTTCTTGTCATGGGCGAGAACAGCGGATTGAAGATCGACGAGATGATCTTCGATCCCGGGACGGCGAAGCGCAAGGTTTCGATCAGCGTGCCCGTGGGCACGATCCGGCTCAAGGCGTCAAAGAACACAAACCCGGATTCGACGTTCGAGATCCGCACACCCCTCCTCGTGGCCGGCCTCCGGGGGACAGAACTCATCATCCAGGTGGATGAGACGGGCCGGACGCGGGTGATGACCCTGGAAGGAGCGGTCGCCGTCCGCCGCCACAAGCCCGGCGAGCCCCGGCCCGCGCCGAAGGTTGGCTCGGCGCACCTCTCCCCCCTCGGCGCGGCCGCGGCGAACGATGTCATGGTCGTGGCCAGCATGATGACCGAAGCGCTCCCGGGCCGCACCGACGCCCTGCGGACGAGAATTGCGCGGGCCGAGGAGATCCGCGCCGCCATCCGGTCAACGGTCGTCAGACGAACACCCGCCGGCATCGAGAAAAAGGCCGATAAAGCGCTCCCCGCAGGACCCGCCAGGCAGGAAACGGCCGCCGGGTTCGCGGCCAGCCCGGGCAATAAGGAAGGCTCCTTCGGTCCCCCCCAGAGCCATGCGCAATCCGTCAGGCGAGCGGGGGAGAAGGCCAACTCCGAGAATTGGAACCCGGCAATCCTCTCACGCGGAGCGGTTCCCGTCACGCTGAGGGGAATGACCCGGCTCAATGCGCAGAAGCTCTCACGCGAAATCGCGGACGGCATCCGGCCGCCCGTCTCCCGGATGGCCGGCCAGGAAACAAAATCGCTTGCCAAGGAAACCGCGAGGGAAACCATCAAGGAGTTCGCTCGATCGGCGGCCAGGGAAACGGGAAAGGCAATCTCCCGCGCCGTCATTCAAGAATCAGTGACCAGCGCCGTCAAGGAAACCACCGTCCGCTCGGTCAGGGAGCAGGCCACCGCCTCAGCCAAGGAACAGGCCGGCAACGCCGTCAGGCAGGCCGCGCAGGAAGCCGCTTCGACCGCGGCCAAGCAAACCGCAAGCCAGGCCGCGCAGGAGGCCGCCTCCGCCGCCGCGAAGCAGGCCGCGGTCCAGGCCGCCCAAGAATCTGGCAGGCAGGCCGCGCAGGAGGCCGCTTCGACCGCGGCCAAGCAAACCGCGGCCCAGGCCGCGCAGGAGGCCGCCTCCGCCGCCGCAAAGGAGCAGGCCAATAATGCGGCTCAAAATGCGGCCAAAGAAAACTCAAAGAATGCCGCCAAGGAAAATGCCAACAATGCCGCTGCGGATCAGGGCAAAGGAAAGGGAAAATAGGTGGGCCATGCGCTTCCCGTCGCGACCCAGGAAAGGGCCACCCGGAAGGCACGGGCGCGCGCGCGCTAGGATTGGCGAGCGGAGATCGCGGATCGAATATGGAAAGGAACCCACGCAGGGTGGCATCCTTGGCGTCCAGCGTCCTGCTGGGGGGGTGCGTGTGCGCCCTCTTGGCGTATTCCTCCTTCGCCGCCGCGGCGGAGCCGAAGCGGTCGGGGCACATTTTCCGCCAAGGCGTTGAAGCTTACCAAACCCATCGCCTCGAGGAGGCCGTTCGGCTCTTCCATCAGGCGGTGACCGAGAACCCCGCCGACAGCGAAGCCTTTTACTACCTGGGCCTGACCCAGCAACGGATGAAATCCCATGAAAAAGCCGCCGCCTCCTTCCGGGAAGCCCTGAGGCTTTCGGAAGGCTTCGAAGAGGCGCACCTCCCGCTCGGCATCTCTCTTTACAGCCTGAAGCGGTATGAGGAGGCCGCGATCGAGATCAACAGGGGCCTGCTCTCCGATCCGACGAACTCCAGCGCGCATTTGTTCCTCGGCCTTGTTTACATGGAGCTGAAGAAATTCCCGATCGCCGAGCCGCACTTGCGCGCGGCCACCCTGACCCCCGACGTGGCGCCCATCGCCCGGCTGAACTTGGGAACCCTCGCGTTTCAGCTCCACCAAGAAGAAAAGGCGAGGCGCGAATTCGAGGAGGTCCTGCGGCTCGCCCCCGAGGGCGAGCTCGCCGACGCCGCCCGGACATCCTTGGACGCTCTTGCACGGCAGGAAAAGAGCAAGCGGCCGTGGAAGCTCAGCGTGGAGGCCGGGGTCGAGCATTCCGACAACGTCACCCGCATCGAGGCGGACCAGGTCACAAACGAATCCGACTTTTCCGCCGTCCTCTCCGCCGCGGGCAGCTACCGGCTTCTCGACACCCCGGCGTGGAAGGGCTCCGTCGGCTACAATTTTTACCAACAACTCTACGACAAGGTTGCCACGCAGGACTTCCAAAGCCACACGGGCGAGATGTCCCTCTACAAGTCGTTCAACAAGTGGGAGGTCGGCGGGGAGTACAGCTTCAGCTACAATTTCTTGGATGAAGACGATTTTCTTCAGATCCAAGCCGTCACCTCACGGCTGCACCTCTTCCCTCGGCCCTGGTTCTTCTCCCAGCTGTCCTACAGCTTCCAGGAAAAGGTGTTCTTTCAGGACAAGAGGCGGGGCGGATGGGCACACCTGGCCGGCGTCAACCAATTCTTCTTCTTCGACAATTCCCGGGGCTTCGTCCTGGTTGGGTTTCAGTACGAGAGCGAGAACGCGCGCTCCGGCGAACTCGACTTCCGGGGGTTCACCGCGAACGCCTCCCTTCGCTTGCCCCTCGCAATGATCCTGCCCGGCCCGAGCACGCGGCGGGCGAGCGCTTTTCTGCCTCCCGATCTGAGCCTCGAGGGAGGAGTCACATACCGTGGCAAAGACTTTATCAAAGAGACGGAGAGCATCGGCAGAAGGCGCAACGACGACAGCCGCGTCTATAGGATTGCGCTCAAAGGAAGCCTCCTTCCCGGCCTGACAGCCGCGATCCAATATAAGTACACAAATAGCGGCTCCAATCTCGGCTCGGTGAATTACACCGAAAATACCTTTATGGTTCTTTTCACCTACCACTTTTGAGCCTGGTGCAAGGGGGGAAGCCGGCCCGGCCAAACCCGGCTCACCGGTCCACTTCCGCCTGCACCTCCTGGAGGAGGTACATGGAGAGGACGATGCTGGCCACCACCCCCATCAGGATGACGGAGTAGAGCTTCTGGTCGAGGAAGCCCTCCTGCAGGCCCACGCTCGCGGCGATGATCCCGAAGGTGAGCCGATAGTTCAGCAGGACGCCCGCGAAGTGGCCGTTCAGGCTCGTGAGCAGCCGGGTGGCCACCCGGGCGGCCAGGTATTTCAGCCCGTACACCACCGCGAACAGAAGGGCGGCGATCCCCGCCACTTTAAGATCGATGACGCGGAGGTTCATCTGCGCGCCCGCGTGGAGGAAGAAGATCGGCGCCAGCAGGCTGAAGACGATTCCCCGGAGCTTCACCTCGAGCTCCTCGTGGTCCACGGCCAGCTCGCCCAGCACCAGCCCCACCGTGAAGGCGACGATGGCGGGATGGATGCCGGCGTGCCCCGACAGGAATCCCAGGCCCAGGAGGACCATCAGGAGGAAGCGCATCTCGAACTCGACCGCGTTCCCCCGGTAGCGCCGCAGGACCCACCGGCTCAGGCGGGGAAGCCCGATGAGGGTCGGGATGACGAACGCCAGGAAGACGGCCGTCCCCCACCCCACGTTCCCCAGGGTGGCCGCGAGGAGCACCATGCTCAGCACGTCCACCACCGAGGCCGCCCCCATCAAGGTGGCGCCGCTCTGTTGGCCGAGAAGGTTTCGGTCCTTGAGGGACTGGTAGGTCAAGGCCAGCGAAGTCGTGGAGAGCCCCACCCCCATGAGCAGCGAAACCTTGGGGGGCAGGGAGAGCAGGTAGTAACAGACGGCGAAAGCGCCGGCGACGGGGACGAGCTGGGAGAATATGCCGATGCCCACGCTCGCCTTCCAGGTGGCGCGGATGCGGTTGACGTCCACCTCGAAGCCCGCCATGAACATCAGCGCGAGGATGCCGAAATGCGCCAGGAAGTTGAACCATTCGACGGCGATCAGCCCCTGGACGAAGAAGCCGAGCAGCATCCCCGCGAAGATCTCGGTCACGGCGCCGGAGATGCGGAACTCCAGGGCCAGCACCCCCGCCGCGATGAGGACGACGGCCACCGAGAGCGACGGATCCAGGCTCAATGGGAGCGCCTTCTCGTCGGGACGATGAAACCCGGCCCGGGGCGGATGAGCCGGATTGGCAAAGGGTCGTTCATCCTAGCATTTTCGCGCCGCCTCCGCCCCGGCCCCCGCGTTGGGTGGCGGGTCAGTTTCGCGATTCTGCTGTCATTCCGAGCCCGGCATTCCCTCACCCCCATCCCCTCTCCCCCCTCCCGAACCGGCAGGCCGGCTCGGGGACCCGAAAAGGAGGGGCGCTGAGACCGCGAGAATCATTGCCTTGGATGAATGGGCCGAACCTCCCTCTCCCTCTGGGAGAGGGCCGGGGTGAGGGAATATTGGCGGCGGAGGCCTCTCACGCAAACTGGTTCAGTACCCCGCGTTGACCCGCCCCCGGCCGGGGGGGAGAATCCCCCCGCGTCTTTCCCCAGCGAGGAGGCATCCCATGTCGCATCCCCTGTTCGACCTCTCCGGCCGCAAGGCGCTCGTCACCGGCGCGGGGCGGGGCATCGGGCGCACGCTGGCGGTGGGCCTCGCCCAGGCCGGGGCGGACGTGGCCCTGGCCGACATCGACCTCTCCCAGGCCGGGGAGGCCAAGGCCGGGATCGAGGCTCTCGGCCGCCGCTGCGCCCTCATCCGGGCGGACGTGACCGACATGGCATCGGCCGAGCGCATGGTGGCCGAGGCGGCGGGCGCCCTGGGCGGACTGACCATCCTGGTGAACAACGCGGGCACGAACGTGCGCAAGACGCTGGACGAGGTGACCGAGGCCGACTGGGACAAGGTCCTCGACCTCAACCTCAAGAGCTACTTCTTCATCACCCGGCGGGCGGGGCAGGAGATGCGGAAGGCGGGGGGCGGGAAGGTGATCAACCTCGCCTCGCTGATGGGATGGAGCGTCTTCCGCAGCCCGCACGGGCAGACCTACGGGCCCTACGCCTCGAGCAAGGGGGGCGTCATCTCCCTCACCCGCTCCTTCGCGGTCGAGTGGGGGAAGGCCAACATCCAGGTGAACGCCATCTGCCCCACCTTCATCGAAACCCCCCTGACCCAGGTGCTGAAGGAGGACAAGCCGGTCTACGACGCCATCTGCCTGCGCACCCCGATGGGCCGCTTCGGCCGGATGGAGGAGCTGGTGGGGCCGTGCATCTTCCTGGCTTCGGCCGCGAGCGACCTGGTGACGGGGATCTCGCTCATGGTGGACGGGGGCTGGCACGCGGGGTAGGCCCCGCCGCTCACCTCCCCGGCCGCGCCTCGGGGTTGGGGTTCCCGACGGTGCCGGGCAGGCAGCTCAGCTGGACGTAGCCCCCGGCCGGGCTGAGAAAGGTGTAGGGGAGAGTGGTGGGGCTGTAGCCACGCTCCTGGGCGTAGCGGCCGCGCGACTCGCGGCACTCCTGCAGGGACTCGAAGCCGTCCACCACGCTCCAGCGGAGCTCGACACTCGCGCCCGAGCTCTCCCACAGCACCCACGCGAAGGCAAGGGCGGCGGCCGCGCGGACCCTTCTCCTGCCGGACATGGCTCCCTCCTCCTCCCGCCCCCCGCTCGCGGCGGCATGCCCATGCAGGATCATCCCCCCGGGATTAAAATGGAATGAGGTGCTGCCCTGAGCCGGACCACGGGTGAATCCATGAAGCGCGCGCTTCTCCTGATGACGACGGCCACCTACCGGGCCAAGGCCTTCCTGGAGGCGGCCCGGGCGGCCGGGGTGCGGGTGGCGGTCGGCACCGACCGCCCCGACGTGCTGGGGGACCTCAACCCGGGGGGCTCGCTCACCCTGGACTTCCTGAAGCCGGAGCGGGAGGCGGGGGCCATCGCGGCCTTCGCGGAGCGCTACCCCCTCGACGCCATCGTGCCCGTCGACGACGACACCACCATCCTGGGCGCCCTGGCGGCGGAGCGGCTCGGGCTGCCCTATCATCCGCCCGGGGCCGCCCGCGCCGCCCGGAGCAAGTACCAGCTCCGCCAGGTGCTCTCGGAGGAGGGCATCCCGGCGCCGGGCTTCCGCCTCCTGGCCGCCGAGGAGGACCCGGCCCGGCTCGCCCGGACGGTCCGCTACCCCTGCGTCTTGAAGCCCACCTTCCTCTCGGCGAGCCGGGGGGTGATCCGCGCCAATGACGAAAGAGAGTTCGAGGCGGCCTTCCGGCGGGTCGCGGCCATCCTGCGGGAGCCGGGCACGGCCGGGCGCGGGGGGGCGGAGGCGGGGATGATCCTGGCCGAGGACTACATCCCCGGGATCGAGGTGGCGCTCGAGGGCCTGATGATCCGGGGCGAGCTCCACGCCCTCGCCCTCTTCGACAAGCCCGACCCGATGGAGGGGCCCTTCTTCGAGGAGACGATCTACGTCACGCCCTCGCGCCTGCCGCGCGCCAAGCAGGAGGAGATCGCCCGCCAGGCCGGGCGGGCCGCGCGGGCGCTGGGCCTCCGCGAGGGGCCGGTGCACGCCGAGTTCCGGCTGAACGAGGGCGGCGTCTGGCCGCTCGACATCGCCGGGCGCTCCATCGGGGGGAGGTGCTCGGAGGCCCTGAGCTTCGGGGACGGGCTCCCGCTCGAGACGCTCATCCTGTGCCAGGCGCTGGGCGTGGCGCCGCCCTCCCTGGAGCGGGAGGGGGAGGCCTCGGGCGTCATGATGATCCCCATCCCGGCGGCGGGGGTGCTGCGGGGGGTGGAGGGGAAGGAGGAGGCCCTGGCGGTGCCGGGGGTGCGGGGGGTGGAGATCGCCATCCACGCGGGCGGGCGGGTGGTGCCCCTCCCCGAGGGGGAGAAGTACCTGGGCTTCATCTTCGCCAAGGGGAAGACGCCCGAGGAGGCCGAGGCGGCGCTGCGCCGGGCCCACGCCCGGCTGCGCTTCCGCATCGAGCCGGAGGAGATAGGTCCCGGAACCAAAACGTAGGAGCGTCCCATGGAACGCCCCTACGGAGATTCGGTGCTGCGATCGCGCTATTTCTTGCTCGGCGCGTAGTAGGGATTGGCGCCCGAGGCGTGGTCGGTGGTGTCCACCACCTCGATGTCGGGGTCGAGCTGCTGGAGCCGGGCCTGGACGCCCGACTTGAGCGTCACGTCCGCCATGCCGCAGCCCGCGCAGCCCCCGCCCATCTGGACGAAGACCTTCTTGTCCTCCACGTCGAGCACGGTGATGTGGCCGCCGTGCATGGCCACCGCGGGGTTGATCTCGGTGTCGATGATCTCCTGGATCTGGGTGGCGAGGAGGTTGTCCCCCTCCTTGCGCTCCCGGGTGACCTTGAAGCCGCTGGAAGGGCCTTCATCGATGTAATCGATGAGGGCGGCCTCGGCCCGGGCCAGGTGCTCGGGGGTGGAATAGACGCCCACGAGCGGGGAGTCGATCCTGGCGAAGTTGGCCGCGTCCTCTTCCTTCACGAGATCGAGCTTGTAGCCCCCCTCGAAGGTGACGAGGATCCCCGCGAAGCCGCTCCCGTGGGCTTCCATGATCTCCTTGACCTTGCTCGCGGCCTTTTCCGTGATTTTCATCGCATGACTCCTTGCGCCGGCGCCCGGCGGGAAACTCGGACCGAATTACTCATCTACCATACCACGCCGAGCCCGCCGGCAAAAGGGCCTGGGGCAGGGGCCTCTTTACCGCCCGCGCCCCCGCCCGGAGCCCCGGGCGCCCCCGGCCTCCCGGCCGAAGGCGTTCCCCTGGCCGGGACCCGCGGGAGTGCCCTCCCCCGTCACGATGCCGGCGCCCTCGCCCGGGCGCCCGGAGCCGCCGACGATGCCCTCGTTCTTCTTCCCGTGCTCCCGGCCGGCGCCCGCCGCGCCGCCCTGGCCGCCCGCGTTGACGACCCCCTTCCCCTCCACGGAGGGGGGGGCGGCCCCGGCCGGGGCCGTCGCCATCCCGTGGTTGGCGGCCTTCATGCCGCTGACCACGGATCCGAGATTGGCCCCCGTGGCGCGCGCGATCTGCCCCCATCCCATCCCCTGGCTCCGCATGGCGAGCACGCCCTGCATCTGGGTCGTGGCGCCCTGGCTGTTCGTGACGCTCCCGCCGGTCAAGGCCGCCTGAAGCTGGGACGGGGTGGGCTGGGTGACGCCCGCCTGGGCGAGCTGGCTCTTGGCGAGGGCGAGCGAGATGAACACGTTCCCGTAGCCCATCTTGCCCGTCGTGGGGGCGATCGTGACCGCCTTCGCCGCGGGCGGCTGGCCCGGCACCGTCTCGGTCAGGGTGACGGGCGTGCCATTGCGCAGGGAGGCCACGACGGCGCCCGAGTCCTTGCCCAGGAAGGGCTCGAAGTCCCCCGAGAGCTTCTGGAAGACGCGGCCCTCCCCCTTGGACGCCGCGAGGGAGTCCATGCGTGAAGCCTCCCCGCCCAGGGCCGGATTCTCCTGCCCCCGCGCCTGCGGAGCCCCGAGGAGCGAAGCCGCGAGCATCAGGCACAGCGCGCCGGAAACCGTTTTCCCTTTCATGAGTTGTTCCTCTTTGCGGCGGCGTTCGAAATCAGCTTCTCCGTCTGGATGATGATTTCAGCCGCGGTCGCCCGGTCCTTGAAGAAGAACCCGCCCTCGGTCACCACGACCCGGATGCGCGTCGTGGAAGAGGTCACGCGCTCCAGCTGGATGTCGATCTCCCGATCGCTCCCCGAGGCGACGATCTGCCGCCCGCTGTCGATGGGCTTCTGCTCCTTGACCTCGAAACCCATCTGCGCGAGCGTCGAGAGGGCCGCCCGCTCCACCCGCGGCAGAGGGACGGCGAAGGTCCGGTAGGCGATGCCGTTCATGCTGTAGGAAACCGCCGTCCCCGTGGTCACGCCGGCGCCGACCCCCAGGAGGGTGAGGCCCACGCCCCCGTCGCACCCCCCCAGCACGGAAAGGCCGAGCACCCCCGCGAGCCCCACGAGCATCCCCTTGGTGCGCATGACCCCCCACCTTTCCCGGATGGATTGCCCAACGCGGATTGGAGGACAACCCGTCCATTGAAAGAAAGAAGGCGGCGGCTTCGGGCTTGCCTGAATCGGCGGCGTTAGATGAGCTTGGCGGGCCGTCCCCCGGCGCTCCGCGAACGCAAGGGGGCCGGCTGTCATGATGATCTCATGTTTCCGGCCGAACCGGCAGTGGCAGATTTCACTTACCTTTCCATTGCCCAAGAAAAATCTCAACGTGCGACGCGCGGAGGTCCCAAGCTTTCGTGAGTAATTTCACACTTGGGGGGCCTTTAGGGGGATTTCCCTATTTCGTCAGGGAATCGCCTTCCATATAGTAACCTTAGGTGTCACGAACGTTTCAGAGCAAGGCATCCAGCCTCCGCCCGGAGCGCGATTGCCATGCTGAACACGCAGCTTCGCCGCGAGCATCCCGCCTATGCCCAGCCGCCAGGGGAGCCCCGCATGACATCGACGCCGACCCGGGCCGGGGCGGGCGCCTCCCTGACCCGGGAGGGGAATCTCTCGGCGGAGGATCTCCTCTGGAAGCTCAAGAAGGGCTATCCCTTCTTCGCCGATCTCTCGCACGACGAGATCGTCCATCTGCTGCGCTACTGCGAGCGGCGCCTGTGCCCGGCCGGCGGCGTGATCTTCCGCCGGGGCAGCCCCGGCGAGGACTTCTTCCTCATCCTGTCGGGGGAGGTGATCATCCAGGCCGGGGACTACGAGTACGCGCGCCTCGGGGTGGGGGAGTGCTTCGGCGAGATGGGCGTGGTGGAGGAGGCCCCGCGCAGCGCCACCGCCCGGGCCGCCACCCGCACCCTCGTGCTGCGCATCGACCCGCGCGTCCTCGCGGGGCAGGAGCCCATCCTCAGCTACAAGCTCCTGGCCAAGGTGGCGCGGCTCCTCTCGGCGCGGCTGCGCCGCGCCAACGAGAAGATCTGGCGGACCCTGCCGTAAAAAATTTAGTCGGTGACTTCCTTAAGCGGAAATAATATAGTTCCGCATTGAGGCAGTTCTGACGGGAGCAGTTGCTTCCGTGCAGCTGGGCACCTTCTGGATGGAAGCATGGTTCTTGCTTTATTTGCTTACCAGAAAGGAGATGCCTATGGCGACGATCTTGATTTTCAAGGTTAATGTGTTCGTTATCGGATCTTGGATTTCAGAAGTTGCCCTGTTGCCGTGAGCATTGCCTCCTTCCAGCAGTTCCTCTTTACTTTTTTCACTTAACCTAACCGTGACATTGCCCAGGCCGCGAACTCGGCCGGGGTCATGGCCCGCACCCCGCGCGCGGCGAGCCGCTCCCGGCGGCCCTTCTGGATGAAGTGGCGGGTGTCCAGGGTGAGGAAGACGTCGTTCCCGAGGGAGCGGTGGAGCGCCAGGATGCGGGCGTCCCGCCGCTGGCCGGGGGTCAGCTCCCCGGGACGGGTGTGCGGGAAGAGGACGGCCGCCATCTCTTCTTCCAGCCCGGCCGGCGCCCCGGCCGCCTCTCCTCCGCCATGCAGCGACCGGGCCTTCCCCGCGTACATCGCCCGGCCCTTGCCGCCCAGGTGGGCCTCCGCCTCCGCCGTCACCTCGGGCGGCACGTAGAGCACGACCTTCCCCTCCTCGGCCCAGCGCTCGACCCGGTTCATCGCGGGGATGGAGCCCCGCGCGTTCAGGGCGCTCGTGTCGAGGGTCAGGCGGGGCGGGCGGCCCTCGGGCCAATCCCCGGGAGGTGCGCCCCGCCCGAACACGCTCGCCTCGTTGTGGGAGGGCGCGGCGCCCCCGGCCCTCTCCCCGCGCGCGCCGGAGGCTCCGGAAGTCATGGCGCGGCCCTCAGGGCTCGACGACCACCTTGAGGGCGCCGCCCGAGCGGTCCTGGAAGGTGGCGAGCGCGGTTTGAAAATCGCTCAGCGGGAAGCGGTGGGTCACGAGCTCCCGCAGCCGGAGCGCCCCCGCCTGGACGAGGGCCAGCACCTCGGGGAGGCAGTTGGGGGCGGCGCGCGAGCCCACCACCTCGATCTCGTCCAGCACGAAGCGCTTGAGGGGGAGGGGGACGTCCTCGGCCGGGAGCCCGCCGATGACCACGCGCCCGCCCTTCTTCACCATCTCGACCGCCTGGCGGACGGCCCGGGCCGTGCCCGCGCACTCGAGCACCACGTCGGGCCCCACGCCCCCCGTCGCCTCCTTCACGCAGGCCAGGGGATCGGTGCTCTCGTAGTCCACCGTCTCGAAGCCGAGCGCCCGGGCCTTCGCCAGCCGGTGGCCGCGCCCCACGACGATCACCCGCCCCGCCCCCAGCGCCCGGGCGCACTGGTAGGCGATGGAGCCCACCGCGCCCGGGCCGATGACCACGGCGGTGTCCCCGGCCCCGACGCCCCCGCGCTTGGCGATGTGGAGGGCGATGCCGGCCGTGTCCATGAGGGAGGCCTCGCCCAGGTCGAAGTCCGGCGGGAGCTTCACCAGGGAGCGGGCGTGGGCGCAGATGTACTGGGCGTAGGCGCCCTGGGCCGTCATCCCGTACTGGCGGTGGCCGGCCGCCATGTTCCCGTAGTTCAGGCAGAGGTTGTAGCGCCCCTTCATGCAGTTGCGGCAGTGGCCGCAGCCCACGGCGGAGCTCCCGGCCACCTTGTCCCCGGGAACGAGGCCCGGGACGCCGGGGCCAACTTCCTCCACCACCCCCGCCCACTCGTGGCCGATGATGAAGGGCCACCGGGGGGGCCACATCGGGAAGAACTTGCCCGAGATGATCCCGATGTCGGTGCCGCAGATGGCCACCGCCCCCACCCGGCAGAGGACCTCCTGGGGGCCCGCCTCCGGCACCGGCACCCCGGCCTCGAAGGAATAGCGGTTCGGCTCGTGGAGGACGACGGCCTGCATGGTGCGGGGCATGATGAGTCTCCTTCGGAAGCAGATTCCTCGCGCCTTTGGCGCTCGGAATGACAAAAATCGACCTGAACGGCCATCGGATGTCATTCCGAGCGAAGCGAGGAATCCGCTTCCTCTTTTCCTACGCCGTTCTCGCCTTGATATCCGCCTCGGTCACCTCGCCCGTGTAGACGTAGCCGGTGGCCTCGACGCTCCCCGCGCCGATGTAGATGCCGATGGCCTCGATGGGCTCGGTCCGGCTCAGGTTGTGCATGAAGTGCTCGACGCCC
>Ga0326597_10010609_pt1 | contig 12255 bp, 11 predicted proteins | sample RVTome_12_FD_203789 | JGI IMG/M metagenome (GOLD analysis project Ga0326597, IMG submission 203789) | Soil microbial communities from uranium-contaminated site in the Upper Colorado River Basin, Wyoming, United States - RVT100D185 | ecosystem: Environmental > Terrestrial > Soil > Contaminated >... | reverse complement strand
CTCGTACTGCACGACGTGGCTGCGCGCGTCGGCGAGCACCTCCTGGCCGGGGCGGGTCAGGATGCGGATGGCGATCTCGTTCCCCATCACCCCTGTCGGCACCCACAGCGCGGCCTCGAAGCCGAGGCGGCGCGCCGCGTCCTCCTGGAGGCGGAGCACCGTGGGGTCCTCGCCGTAGACGTCGTCCCCCACCTCGGCCTCGGCCATGGCGCGGCGCATCTCCGGGGTGGGGCGCGTCACGGTATCCGATCGCAGGTCGATCATCGGCGGAACGAGACCACATCTCCGGGCGGAAGCAAAGCGCCGACATCCGCGCCACCGAGAAAGTCTCGTTCGTCATGCGCGCCGGCAAGGTCCTTCGCCGGGACTAAGGCCATCTCCTCGTTTCCCGTGGAATACGGGCGCGGTCGGAGCGCCCATGGAACACAGGAGACGAGGATCACACCGGCGGCTTCGCGGCCTGCTCGCGGTCGAACACGACCATGTCCGTCTGCACCGTGCGCCCGCCGAGCTGGCGCAGCAGGCTCGTCACCTGCCCGCGGTGATATGTCGAGTGGTTGGCGACGTGCTGGACGAGCTGCCATAACGGAGCCGCGAACGGGACGCCGGCGGTGTTCCGGTATTGGATGACCGCGCCCGCGCCCGCGGGCGGCAGCGCGTCCAGCCACGCGCGCCGGTGGTCTTCGATCACCTTCCAGCGGTCCCGCAGCGCGACGATGTCCGCGAGCTCCGATTCGTCGGGCGGGCCGGGCGGCGAGACACCCTTCCAGCGCTCGAGCCAGATCCATTCCGACCACATGATGTGGGCGAGCGTCCCCCGTATCCCTCCGAAGCTCGCCCCCAGCTCGCGCTTGAAGTCGTCGACGGTGACGGTGGCGCAGACGCGCATCACCCGGTGGTTGGCCCAGATCGTGTAGTCGATCAGCCGCGACAGCGCATCCTTGTCGAGCATCGCCCCTCCGCAAGCGGCGTATTCTAGCCGCCTCGGGAGGAGCCACGATGCCACTCGTCCGCATGACCCTCGCCGCCGGCCGGCCCGCGGCGGACCGCCGCCGGATCGCCGACGCGGTCCACCAGGCCCTGGTCGACACCGCGAACGTCCCCGCGGACGATCGCTTCCAGGTCGTGCAGGAGGAGCCGGCCGACAGCCTGGTCTGGGACGCGGGCTACCTGGGGCAAGCGCGAAGTCCGCAGGTCGTGTTCATCGAGATCACGCTCAACGCCGGGCGCACGGTGGAGGTGAAGAAGGCGCTGTACGCGGCGATCGCGGCCGGGCTCGGGAAGGCCGCCGGCGTGCGGCCGGACGACGTCCTCGTCAACCTGGTCGAGGTCCCCCGCGAAAACTGGTCGTTCGGAGGCGGTGTCATGAGCTACCCGCCGGGCTGAGCCGCGATCAGCGCGTCGAGGCGTCCGGCAGCTCGACCCCGTAGGCTTCGACGGAGACGCGCGACGCCGCCGCCGTTCCCGCCCCCTCGCCCTTCAAGTGCGCGACCTCGCCCGGATCGGGGGCCTTCACCTTGACCTTGCCCTCCAGGACCACCTTCCTGCCCGCCGAGTTCGCCGGCGCGGACAGGCACATCACGGCGAGAGTCAGCGCGAGCATTCGATCTCCTCTTCGCCCGGGGAGCTTTTCATCGGGCGACGACGATGGGCGGCGCCGTCACCTTCCGCGTGCCCACCGAGGCGCCGCAGGCTCCACAAAGATACTCGTTCAGCTCGCCGTCCGGCAGCACCAGCAGCAGCCGCTCGCGGACGGGGCGTGGGGCGCGGCAGCGGCTGCAGAACAACATGGACGCTTGAAGGTCCTGGAAGGCGCCGGGGCCCGGCCCGCGCGGCGGTTGCATGCGTCCATTTACCCATTCAGTGGCGGAGAGTTCAAGCGTTACAATCGCCGGTCCATGGCCACGACGACCCCGGTCCGGGAGGGCGTGTTGTCGCGGTACGAGCCGGTCATCGGCCTCGAGGTGCACGTCCAGCTCCTCACCGCCACCAAGATCTTCTGCGGGTGCCGCAACCGCTTCGGCGACGCCCCCAACACCAACGTCTGCCCGGTGTGCCTGGGATTGCCGGGCGCGCTCCCGGTGCTGAGCCGCCACGCGGTCACGCTGGCGGTCCGCGCCGCGCTGGCCACCGGCTGCACAGTCCAGCCGAAATCGGTCTTCTCGCGGAAGAACTACTTCTACCCGGACCTCCCAAAGGGATACCAGATCTCGCAATACGACCAGCCGCTGGCGGTCGACGGCGCGATCGAGATCCCCGCCGGCGGCGGCTTTCGCACCGTCCGGCTGCAGCGCATCCACATGGAGGAGGACGCGGGGAAACTGCTGCACGAGGGCTTCCCCTGGTCGGGGGAGAAAAGCGGGGTCGACTTCAACCGCAGCGGCGTCCCCCTCATCGAGATCGTGTCCCATCCCGACATGCGTTCCCCCGAGGAGGCCTACGAGTACCTCACCGCCCTGAAGGCCGTCCTCCTCTACGCCGGGGTGTCCGACTGCAACATGGAGGAGGGCTCGCTGCGCTGCGACGCCAACGTCTCGATCCGTCCCCGCGGCGCCGACGCCTTCGGCACCCGCGCCGAGATCAAGAACCTCAACTCCTTCCGCAACGTCGCCCGCGCCATCGAGCACGAGGTGGTCCGACAGGCCGCGCTCCTCGACGCCGGCGCCCGCATCGTCCAGGAGACGCGGTTGTGGAACGCCGAGCGCGGGGAGACGGTGTCCATGCGCTCCAAGGAAGAGGCCCACGACTACCGTTACTTTCCCGAGCCCGACCTCCCGCCCCTGGTCGTGGGTCCGGACTGGCTCGAGGAGGTGCGCAACGCGATGCCGGAGCTGCCGGCGCAGAAGCGGCGGCGGTTCGCGGCCGAGTACCGGATTCCCGACTACGATGCGGGAGTGCTCACCCTCTCCCCGGAGGTGGCCGATTATTACGAGGCCGTCGCGCGCGGCAGCGGGAACGCCAAGGCGGCGTCGAACTGGGTGATGACGGCGGTCCTGCGCAAGCTGAAGGACGACGAGCGGCCGCTCGCCGCCTGCCCGGTGGCGCCCGGCTGCCTGGCCGACCTCCTCCGGATGATCGACGGCGGCGTGATCAGCGGGAATACGGCCAAGGACGTCTTCGAGAAGATGTGGGCGTCCGGCGAAGGGGCGGCGGCGATCGTCGACCGCGAGGGGCTGGGCCAGGTCTCGGATGAATCGACGATCCAACGCGCCGTGGACGCCGTGGTGGCGGAGAACCCGAAGCAGGTGGCGACGTACCGCAGCGGCAAGACCGGCACCCACGGCTGGTTCGTGGGCCAGGTCATGAAGAAGACGGGCGGCAAGGCAAACCCGCAGCTCGTGAACGCACTATTGAAGAAGGCCCTCGAGCAGGGCCGATGAACCCCAGCGGGAGGAATCAATGATGAAGATGCACGTAGCCGTGGCGGCCGCCCTGGCCGCCGCCGCCGTCCCCGCGGCCGCACAGACGGCCAAGGTGCCACGCGAGACGGTGACGGCGCTGCTGAACGGAAAGAAGGTCGCCGTCGAGTACGGGCGGCCCGCGCTCGGCGGCCGGAAGATGGCCGAGCTCCTGAGCCAGCTTCCCGCCGACCGCATCTGGCGGGCGGGCATGGACCAGGCCACCACACTCACCACCGAGACCGACCTCACGATCGGCGGAAAGCGCGTGCCCGCCGGGAAGTACACGGTCTACGTCCACGCCCCGGCGACCGGCGACTACTCGCTCGCACTGAACTCCGACCCCGGGATCGCCCTGAAGCTGATCTACCCCGCTGCTCCCCCTGCGGTGGCCGACGCGCTGTGGCCGCGTCTGGACGGCTACGACAAGGTGAAGGACAAGGAGGTCATCCGCGTGCCGCTGCGCAAGGGCACGGCGGCGGAGCCGATGGACCGCTTCCTCATCGGCCTCGCGCCCGCGCGCGACGGCGCGTCGTCGATCACCCTGACCTGGGGCGGCGAAAGCTGGACCACCGGCGTCCGGGCGGCGTCCCCATCGCGGTAGGCCCCGTTACGTTGTCGACGATGGAGCGCCGAGGGCGGGCGTGAAACCGAACGCCCTTTGCCTCCGTGCCCACCAGCCGTCGATGCGCGGCGCGATCCAGATCGCGGCCGGGGCGAGCATCCATCCCGCGATCAGGTCCACCACGTAGTGATGGCGGAGGTACACCGTGGAGACCCACAGCCCGAGGCAGAACGGCAGCAGCATCCAGAACCAGGCGCGGACGAAGCGCCACGCGTAGACGAGGGCGACCAGCGACACCGCCGCGTGCAGCGAAGGGAACGCCGCCCGGCTGTCCACCGGCAGCAGCTCGAACGCGCGGGCGGACAGGTTCGAGAACAGGTGCGGGTACCCCTCCAGGCTGCGCGTGAACTCGTAGACCAGCACCAGCCGCGGCGGCGCCGCCGGGAACAAGACGTAAAGGAGATACCCGAGGTAGAAGCACATCAAGACGCCCAGGATCGAGGAACGGAACTCGGCGAGGCGGCGCTGGGCAAGGAGGATGAGCGCGGTGGAGGGCGCGATCCCCGCGAAGCTCACGTAGAACAGGGTCATCACCTCGGTACGCTCGGCGGAGATGAAGCGCTCGGCCCACACGCACGGGATCACCCCGAAGATCTGGCGGTCGAGGGCGGCGAGGAAGTGGTGCACGTCGTGCGGGTTCACGAAGCCGATGGTGTCGTGCAGGTTCGTATAGATGAGGATGCAGGCCAGGAAGGGCACCACCTCCCGCAGGCTCCGGACCACCGGCGAGCGCGGGAGCCACCAGTGGGCGGCGGCGAGGATCAGCAGCATCCCGGCCGCCACCGCGAGCCGCCAGACGCCGCCGGGATGGCGGGCGCCGAGCATGCCGGCCTCCCGCGCGTAGTAGTTGGCGGCCAGGGTCAGGTAGGTCGTGGGCAGCAGGAACGCGAGGGCGATGACCTCCTCGACGCGCAGGCGGAACAGAGCGCGCCACGCGGGGCGCGCTTCGGACTCGGCGGTCAGAGGACCAGCGTCTCCCGGTGCTCGCCGAACACCGACCGCAGCCGCCCGGCGATCTCGCCGACCGTTGCCCAGGCCAGGACCGCCTCGATCACGGCCGGCATGACGTTCGCGCCGGAGCGCGCCCGGTCCTCCAGCGCGTCCAGGGATGCCGACCAGGCGCCGGCGTCGCGACGGGCGCGCAGGGCGCGGACACGCTCGACCTGCGCCCGCTCCAGGCCGGGGTCGATGCGCAGGATGTCGAAGGGCGGCTCCTCGCGGGCCTCCTCCATCGCGTTCACGCCGACGATCGTGCGCTCGCCCGACTCGACCTGGCGCTGGTGGCGGTACGCGGACTCCTGGATCTCCCGCTGGATCTCGCCCCGCTCGATGGCGGCCAGCGCGCCGCCCCGGGTCTCGATGCGGTCGAGGATCCGGCGCGCCTCGGCCTCGAGCAGGTCGGTGGCCGCCTCCACTGCGTACGACCCGCCCAGGGGGTCGACGGTGTCCGCCACCCCCGTCTCGCAGGCGATGACCTGCTGCGTCCGCAGCGCGAGGCGCGCCGAGGACTCGGTGGGCAGCGCGAGGGCCTCGTCTTTCCCGTTGGTGTGCAGGCTCTGGCAGCCGCCGAGGACGGCGGCCAGCGCCTGCAGCGCGACGCGGACTACGTTGTTGTCCGGTTGCTGCGCGGTGAGCGTCACCCCGCCGGTCTGCACGTGAAAGCGCAGGTGCTGCGCCCGCGGGTTGTCGACGCCGAGGGTGTCCTTGACCAGCCGCGCCCACAGGCGGCGGGCGGCCCGGAACTTGGCGACCTCCTCGATGAAGTCGGAGTGGCAGCCGAAGAAGAACGAGATGCGCTCGCCGAACGCCCCCGCGTCGAGGCCGGCGGCGCGGGCCGCGCGCACGTACTCCAGGGCGTGCGCGAAGGTGAAGGCGATCTCCTGGGGCGCCGTCGCCCCCGCTTCGCGGATGTGATAGCCGGAGATCGAGATGGTGTTCCAGCGGGGCACCCGCTCCGCGCAGTAGGCGAAGACGTCGGTCACCAGGCGCAGCGACGGCGCGGGCGGATAGATGTAGGTGCCGCGGGCGACGTATTCCTTGAGGATGTCGTTCTGCACCGTCCCCGAGAGCGCATCCTCGGGCACACCGCGCCGGCGGGCGGCCGCGATGTACAGGGCGAGCAGGATGGACGCGGTGGCGTTGATCGTCATGGAGGTGGACACGCGTTCGAGGGGGATGCCGTCGAGGAGCACCTCCATGTCCTCGAGGCTGTCGATGGCCACGCCCACGCGGCCGACCTCGCCCGCGGAAAGGGGATCGTCGGAGTCGTATCCGATCTGCGTGGGCAGGTCGAAGGCGACCGACAGCCCGGTGGTGCCGCGCTCGAGCAGGTAGCGGTAGCGGCGGTTCGACTCCGCGGCGGAGCCGAAGCCCGCGTATTGCCGCATGGTCCAGAGCTTCGCGCGGTAGCCGGAGGGGTGCAGGCCGCGCGTGAACGGGTAACGGCCGGGGGCGCCGATCGAAAGCGGGTCCCCGGCGTGCTCCGGCCCGTACACCGCGTTGCGCGGCAGGTCGGACGCGGTCGTGAACGCCGGCCGACGCTCCGCCGGCTCCCGCCTGCCCATGGTCAGCGTTCCGAGCGCACCGACGGTCCGCCGACGATCGCCAGCTCGGGCAGGTCGCGGTCGGCGTCCCGCCAGAAGCGCGCCGCCTCGGCCCGTGCTCCCGCGGCGGCCTCGCGATCGCCGGCCCGTTCGGCCACCAGCGCCAGGGCCAGGTGCGATCCCCCGTAGGCCGCATCGTGCTCGATCATCTGCCGGGCCATGAACTCGGCCAGCTCCCACTGCCCAACCTCCCGCGCCACGCGGGCCATCGATTCGAGCCGGAACAGCGCCTGGATCCAGGCGTCGGGCCCGGGCAGACCGCGCAGCGTGCGCGCCACCTCCTCCAGGATGCGCCGCCCTTCGGGCACCGCTCCCTCACGCAGGCGCAGCTCGCCGCGCAGGGTGTCCACCCAGGGCGTGACCTGGCCGCGCGAGACGGCGATGCCCGCCATGCTTGCGGGTACTGCCGCCAGCTCGGCCTCCGCCGCCAACAGCGACGCCCGGGCGTCCGCCATCCGCGAGCGCGCCAGCAGCGCGTGCCCGGCGAGGGCGTGGCCCACCGCGCGGGTCGCGGGCCAGCGGCCGTCGATGAGCGGCCTCGTCGATTCGAGCGCGTCGTCCCAGCGCTGGCGGCCGAGCAGGAAGATGGAGAGCAGCTTCTGCTGGAACTCGAGGTAGTCGGTCGTGGGCGGCAGCGCCGTGGCCTCGCGCATGATGGCCTCGGCCTGGCGCATCTGGCCCTTGTGCTGGTAGGCGGTGGCGAGCAGGTCGAGGTTGTGGACGTGGTGCCAGTCCATCTCCGCCGGTATTCGCTCGGCCGCGTAGTAGGCCTTCTCCAGCTCGTCGGTCCGGCGGAAGGCGGCGATGGCCTCGTCGATGCGGCCCACCCGGCGCAGGTCGTGGCCCCACATGTGGTGCGCATGCGGGATCGCCGGTGAGAGCCGCGCGTACGCCTCGCCGTGCCGCAGCGCGAGCGGGATCTGGCCGATCGTCTCGTAGGAGTGGGTCAGGAAGTGGTGCGCGTCCGCGTTGTCGGGAGCCAGCCGCAGCGCCGCGTGGTAGAACGCCGTCGAGGCCGCGCCGCCCCGTTGCCCGCGCCCCGCCGCCGAGGCCTCCTCGGCGTTGCCGCGCAGCAGCCAGAGCTGGACGTCGCCGATGTCGATGGCCAGCGCATCGTCCAGCGCTTTCTTGTACGCGGCGTGGCGGGCCGCATCGCCCGCGTCGGCCATGGCCTCGAGCTGCTTCGCGCGCAGGGCGATGCGCCGCTTTTCACGCGGGCTTGCCGCCGCGGCCAGCGTCTCGGCCCGGGCCACCGCGCGGCGGGCCTGTTCGAGGTCGTCGAGCCCCGAGTACACGAACGACAGGCCCACCCAGGCCATGGCCAGCTTCGGGTCGGCACGCAGCGCCTGGTGGAAGGACCGCGCGGCCTCGACCCAGACGTAACCGTGGAGGTAGTTCAACCCCTGGTCGTAGAAGGCCTGCGCCTCCGGCAAGGACGTGCTCACCACTTCCTGCGCGTTGCCGGTCTCCTTGCGGAGAGCCACCGGCCGCTCCAGGATCTCGCGGGGAACCCAGCCCATGCTCGCGCAGGCCGCGTGGGGATCGTCCTGGGCGGCGGCCAGGGTGAGGCCCGCGGACCAGAAGGCAATCAAGAATCCCGCCCGGCGCAGCAGTGTCACGGCACCCTCCATGCGCCGGACCTTAACACAGCGTCGTGCCCGTGCTCTTGCGAGAGCACGAAGGCGGTTCGTCCGGCGCTCGGGTGCGCGCTCCTCTCGCTCCTCGTGGCGCGCATGTCCTCATCGAGGACGGCACGGGGCCCCACCCCCGCGATCAGCAATGAGGAGCCCTGCGCGCGATTGTTCGTCGCTCGCTTGCCCTTGCTTACCTGAACAAGGGAGCGAGCGCGACGCCTCGCGCCTGTCAACGCTGTGCCGTGCTCGTGCTCGTGCTGGTGGCCGAGGGGCGACGAGCCAAGGGCTCATACCAGATCAGCGGCGGCGCTCCGTCCTTATCGCATGCGCCGTCCGCTGCATCTGGTCTCGAGAATCAGTAGATATAGATCGGCGTGCCCACGGGGACGATGTCGTACAGCTTCTCGATGTCCTCGTTGAGCAGGCGGATGCAGCCGTGGCTGACCGAACGGCCGATGGAGTTCGGCTGGTTGGTGCCGTGCAGGGCGTAACCGTTGCCGAGGTTCAGCCGGTGGGTGCCCAGCACTCCCTTGTACCGGCGCTGGTTCGTGCCCAGCGGCGGCATGATGAGCCGGCCGTCGGCCACGATCTCACGGCCGTCGGTGGCGTCCAGCACCGCGCGGCGTCCGTCCGGGTAGCGCTTGACGACGTCGTCCCCTTCGGCGGCGATCACGCCGCCGTCGGAGGTCCGGATGGCGCTGCCCCGCTCGACCCGCGCCAGGGCCAGCCCGCGCTTCCTGGCCTGCTCGACGAAGTGCCAGTCCGGGGGCGCCCATACCGGGTCCTTCTCCTTGCTCTCCACGGTGAGCCGCCCGCGCGGCGTGTCGAACCGCCACGTGCTGCTCCCCTCTTCCTTGACCAGCGTCTTGCCGCTTCCCGTAGCCACCCGGGTGGTGAACAGCGTCTCCGAGCCGCCCTTCAGCCAGAGCCGGTTCTCGTCCAGGCTCACCACCAGGTAGGGGCGGTCCGTCGGCGGCTCGGCGTTGGCCGCCTCGTTGAGGAGCTGCTGGCCCATCTGCAGGTTGGCCTGGACCGCCTCCAGCAGGCCCACGTTGTCCTCGGCGACCATGCGCATCACGTTGCGCCGGAAGCGCAGGGCGACCCTCGTGTCGACGAAGAGCCAGGTGGAGGCCGCGGTCAGGACCATCATCCCGCCCACGAGGTACCATGCGACCCCGCCGCCGTGCCCGAAGAACCGGACCGTCGTCGCCGTCAGCCCCGTTGTCATCCCCACGAATGGATCCTCGTCAATAGAAATACACCGGCATGCCGACCTCGAGGACCTCGCTGATCGCCTCCAGGTCCGCCGCGCTCGCCCGCACCGCGCCCGGCATCACATATGCCGGATCCTTCAAGGGCCCTGCCGCCGGATCGGAATAGACGACGGCGCCCCCGTTGAGAAGGATGGCGATGGGGCCGAGCCCGCCCTCGAACTCGCGGGCCGCCGCCGGCTGCCCGCGGTCCGCCATCAGCCACGCCGGCGCGCGCCAGCGGTAGGAGCTGTCCACGACCCTCGCCACCGTGAAGCGGCCCCGCGGCGCGGCGAGCTTCACGTCCCCGGGCCCGCTGCCGATCGCCTTCTCCGGCCCGATGCGCACCGGCATCTCCCGGAGCTGCGCGCCCTCGCGCTGCAGGTACAAGCGGCTCTTCTCGACGGACACGGCGAGGTTCAGGTCGTCCTCGAGCTGGGCGTCGCGGCGGACCAGCGCGACCTGCAGCCGCGTGCGGTCGGCGCTGGAGGCGATGATCGCGTCGGCGCGCGCGCGCTCCACCTCGCTCATGCCGGCGCGGATCTCCGCGATCTGGCGCGAGTAGCTCCAGCGCTTGTAGAGGAGCCAGCCGTCGAAGGTGACGAGGCCGGCGAGCCCCAGGGCCATGGCGGTGACGATCCGCGGATACGCGCTGCGGAACTCCCCCCACCGCGGCCGCCGGCGCTGCCGGGGCTTATCGGGTTCCCAGGGCGCTTCCCTGCGTTCCATGCTCTCCTGCGCGGGGGGCGGAAGCGCCCCCGACCGCCATCACTCGATTGCGGCCCGCGGACTTCGCCGCGTACAGGGCGTCGTCGGCGGCCTGCTTCCAGGCGTCCAGGCTCATCCCCGGCGTCAGCATGGCCACGCCCGCGCTGAACGTCGTGTGGAAGGCCTGCCCGTCGGCGGCGTGGTGCTCCATCCCCCCGAACTCGGCGAGCAACCGCTCGACCAGGCGAACGACCTCCGTCTCCGGCAGCTCCTCGATCAACGTCGCGAACTCCTCGCCGCCGTACCGTCCGACGCGGTCGGACTGGCGGAAGCGCCGCCGGAGGAGGGCGGCCAGCGAGGCGAGCACGCGGTCGCCCACCGGGTGGCCGAACCGGTCGTTCACGGACTTGAAGTGGTCCACGTCGATCATCACCCAGGCCAGCGGGCGGGAAGGGTCCTCCTGCTGCTTCGCCTGCACCGCCTGCGCCGCTTCGATGAACGCGGTGTGGGTGAGCAGGCGGGTGAGGCCATCCCGGCTCAAGAGCTGCCGGACGAACCGGGAGCGCTCGATGCGGGCGGCCACGGTGGACAGGAGCAGCGGGGCGACCACCGGCTTCACGAGGTGGTCGTCGCCCCCCACCCGCGCGGTGTGGTAGCGGGACTGGAGCTGCCCCTCGGTGGTCAGGAACAGGACGGGCAGGGTCGCGTAGCGCTCGTCCTGGCGAAGGTAGCGGACGAGGTCGTAGCCGGTCACGCCCGGCAGCAGGATGTCCATCAGCACCAGGTCCGGAGCGTGCTGGCGCAGCATGGCGTCGAAGTCCGCCGGGTCGGAGCATACGAAGACGGTATGGCCGGCCGACTCCAGGATCGCCTTGATGTACGCGGCTTGCTCGGGGTCGTCCTCGACGGACAGGACCTTGGAGGGCGCCGGGCGGCTGCTCTCGAGCAGGAGCTGCAGCCGCCGCAGCAGCGCCTTCCAGTCCACCGGCTTCTCGAAGTAGCCGTCGGCGCCGCTGGTGATGGCCTCGACCTTGTCCAGGAAGCCGCCCCGGGGGCTCATCACGAGCACCGCCACGCCCTCGCCGGAAGACAGGCGCCGGATCTCGACGATGAGGTCGTGGCCGGAGCCGTCGGGGAGGTCCACGTCCACCACCACCGCCGACGGCAGTGCGCGCTCGTCGGCCAGGGCGGCCCGCGCGTCCTTCAGCGAGCCGGCTTCGGAGACCGAAAGCCCTTCGGCCTCGAGCAGGGGCAGGAGGTGGCCCCGCACGCCGGCATCGGCGGTGACGAGCAGGACGGCGCTCGGCCCGGCGCCAGCCTCGATCTCCGGGGGTGGAGGGGGCGTCGCCACCGGATGGGTGGCCGGCGACGGCGCCTTCAGCTCGTGCACCAGGGCCGCGATGAGGCGCTGCCAGTTGTCGATCTCGCCCGGGCCGGGCAAGGCGCCGGCGCGCTTGAGCGCCATGCACTCGAGCTCGCCCTCCTTCGCCAGCGCGGTGACCTGGACGAACCCGTGGCTCGCCCCGATCCCGGCCAGCGAATGGAAGAAGCGCATCAGCTCCTCGCGCGCCGCCTCGTCCTTCGGTTGCGCTTCCAGCCGCGCGACCAGCTCCGTCGCGCGCCCCGCCTTCCCCAGCGACGTCTTCACGAACGCGTTGCGCAGGTCGTCCAGGGTCTTGGGTAACGCCGCCGCCGCGGGCGCCGACGGCGCGCGGCGCGAGACCGCGCTCTTCTCGAGGGCGGCGCGCACCTTTCCCCCCAGGGTCGCGGGGTCGAACGGCTTGGCCAGGATCCCGACCACGCCCAGGGACTCGAGGCGCTCGACCTCGGCGATCATCGAGGAGGCGGTGAGGAACAGGACCGGGATGTCGGCGGTCCGGGGATCGGCGCGCAGTGCGCGCAGGGTGGCCGGTCCGTCCATGAACGGCATCATCACGTCGAGGAGGATCGCGTCGGGGTGCTCGCGCGCCGCCCTGGCCACTCCGTCGGCGCCGGAGGACGCGGCGATCGTTTCCATCCGGGCCAGGGCGAGGCTCA